>Ga0070741_10015798_pt1 | contig 12719 bp, 12 predicted proteins | sample Coa_R1_4_FD_66440 | JGI IMG/M metagenome (GOLD analysis project Ga0070741, IMG submission 66440) | Surface soil microbial communities from Centralia Pennsylvania, which are recovering from an underground coalmine fire - Coalmine... | ecosystem: Environmental > Terrestrial > Soil > Unclassified ...
TTGCCAACGACGTTCCAGATCTTCGCCGTCTTGCAGGTAGCGGAAGATTTGCTGCGAGACGACGACATCATTCCCTTCGGCGCGAACACTCAACAATGGATATCCAGGCTGGAACACCCAAGAGTCCATGAGTGTACGAGCCGGCTGGCGCGAGGCTTCCTCGATCGCATCCCACAGGTCGGTGGTCTCGGTATTATCGAACTCGTGTCTCTTCAAGTACAAGTTAATACCGGCGCGAAACGTTTCCGCACCAAGGTACTGTTCAAGCATACGGAGAACGGCGGCGCCCTTTTGGTAGGTAAGCACGTCAAACATGCCTGCCGCTTCTTCGGGCCGCCGCACGGGAAATTCGACGGGACGGGTGCTGTGGAGACCATCCACCACCATGGCACTCGCGCGCGACACAGCGAAGCTGATCCAGCGCTGCCAGCCGGGTCTGTAGTGATCTACTGCAAGTGTCGCCATAAATGTGGCGAACGCTTCGTTCAACCACAGCCCGTTCCACCAGCGCATGGTGACCAGGTCGCCAAACCACATGTGAGCGTTCTCATGGGAAACTACGTTCGCCACCCCTTCCAGTTCGCGACGTGCCGCGGATTTTTCATCGACCAACAGTGCCGTTTCACGAAATGTGATCGCGCCGAGATTTTCCATCGCGCCGGCGGCAAAGTCGGGAATAGCGACCAGGTCAAGTTTGTCGCCAGGGTACGGATAATGGTAGTACTCACTGAAAAATCGCAGGGACGCGGCTCCGACTTCTTGGCCGAACTGGGCGAGGTGGCGCTTGCCAGGCACGGCCCATACGCGCAATGGCGTCTGACCAATGTACACAGGCTCAGTCCCTTCGAACTCACCGACAATGAAGGCGACAAGATACGTGGACATCTTGATAGTGTCGGCGAAGACCACTTCTTTTGTCCCAGTGCCGGGCAACGGGGTTTCTCGAACAATCGCGGTATTGGAAATCGCGGCGAGGTGTTGTGGAATCACCAACGTCGTCTGAAAGACTGCTTTATACGCGGGTTCGTCCCAACAGGGAAATGCGCGCCGAGCGTCGGTCGACTCAAACTGTGTGGAAGCTAATACCTTGTCTTGACCGTTAGTGTCTCTATACGTACTGCGATAAAAGCCGTGTAACTTATCATTGAGAGCCCCTAAAAACCTGAGCTGCAATTCATAAGACCCAGGAGCGAGCCTCTCTGGAAATGTCAGAGTCGCTCGCTCGTTGATCTCGTCGAGGGTAACCGCGCCTGTGATTGTCTGTCCATTCTGAGTGACTACCGCCACTGAGTAAATCTGTAGTTCTGCCGCATTCAAGATGATTTCTGTCGTCGGTTGTAGCACCTCGATATCTACCATCTCTTCGCCAACAAACGTGAATGCAGTCAGGTCGGGAGTGAGGCGGAGCCGATAACGACCAGGGCGAACACTGGAAGGTAATTTATAAGCTTGCTCTTCAACACTAAGCGATCCATACGCCTGGGTATCGGTCATTGCACATTCCTCACCTCTGCAGCGGTAGCGTATTGCCATAGCAAAAAGTGCAGGCATTGCCAAATATACGGTTAAAGACGGCCGCTACCACCGAAAGATACAAGCCTTTTCCGTCATATTATGTGACGGAAAAGGCCACGACGTCCGCCGCCGACAAAATGAAAGACTTTCGTCTACTCACGGAGAATCTGGCTGAGGTCGCGGTTTGTACCAAAAACAGCAAACTCGCGGATGCGTTTACACTTTGGCGAGTATGCCCTGCACTAATCAACGCCATGAGAAAACAGAAACATAAACTTGTCGTGTCGTGTTAAAAACCAGGGAAGTCTTGATGAAGTCCGCAGCGCAACCCCTGTGAAACGTGTACTCTATGGATATACATTTGCAACTTTTTACAGGTTTATGTAGGATGAAGAAGGGTATTTCGTGTAGGGGTGGGCGGAGATGGGGGAGGGGATAACGGAGGTGGAGGGAACAAGATACCAACCAGCTATAGAGAATGTTATGCAAAGTGTTAATGCCGAGCAATTGCAATCTCTAGAACAAGAGCGTGGCTCACTCCTCCAGGGACAGTCGGCAGTACGAGAGCTACAACTGGCGTTGGCCGAGTTAGTCCACACCAAAGATTTGCTCCGCGATGAAGTTGCTGTACGGCAACAAGCCGAACACGAACTCCGCAAGGCGAAGGACATCACCGCGGCAACCCTTCAGGCGCGCGAAGAGTTTCTGGCAACGATGAGCCACGAGCTACGCACGCCTCTCAGTGTGGTGTTGGGATACACCGACCTCTTAAAGGACGGCGAATTTGGTCATCTCACCGAGCAACAAACTGCGATCCTCACCCGGGTTAAGAAGAACGCCGGCAATCTTCTCTCCCTTATCGATGCCCTTCTTGATGCCAGCCATCTGCAAACCGGCCGTTCATCCATCACAGTCAGCAAAGTCCGACTCGGGAAAATCCTTACTGATGTGTGGGAAGAACTGAAAGAGGTGCGGGAGTCGTCAGCGCTCGCGTTCATCTACGACGTGCGTGACGAGGAGACAACGTTCCACACCGACGTCGATAAGCTCAAAATCATTGTCAGAAGCTTGCTGAGTAATGCGAGAAAATTTACCGATCAGGGGCACGTCATCTTGCGTGGCCGGCGCAGTGGAGGAGGCGTCGAAGTGTGTGTCGTGGACACTGGTGCCGGCATGGAGCAAGAAGAGATTCCTTTCATTTTTATGCCGTTCCGTAAAGTTGGGAGTAAACTGACCAGGAGCAAGAGCGGCGTAGGATTAGGACTCTACATTGTCAAGGACTTTTTAGAACTCTTACGGGGAACGATTACAGTAGAGAGTGAAGTCGGTCGTGGATCGACGTTTCGCGTGTGGCTGCCCATAGCGTTGCACTAAACTGCGACCGCGCAACAGCACCGCGAACTTGACTCTTTGTCCCGCCCCGTTCATGTTGGCGCAAATGGAGCGGGGAGCGTGAATATCCAGATCTTCGGTCTACAAAAATGTGCTGACACGCGCAAAGCGCAGCGCTTCTTCAAGGAACGCGGTATTCGTTTCCAGTTTGTCGATCTCAAAGAAAAAGGCCTCTCCGGAGGTGAGTTGCATTCGGTTGCTGTCCGGGTGCCACTGGATCAACTCATTGATCGGTCGGGTGCGCGCTTCGTTGAGAAAGGCCTTGCCCACGCCTCGTTCAATGCCGCAAAGATCGAAACTCTTTTGCTTGATGATCCGTTGTTGTTTCGCACTCCCATCGTCCGCAATGGCAAAGAGGCGACCGTCGGATATTGTCCTGACGTGTGGAAGAATTGGCAGTGATTCATGGCGGAGGGTAAACGGGAAACTCCGGAAACTGAATCGGAGAATCGGGGAATCGGAGATAAAAGAAGACAAGGTTTTTCTTCTTCTCCCATTCTCCCGCTCGCCGGTTCTCCGTTTCTGGATGGGGTGAGTGCCTTAAGCCAGGGGTGCCGGTGCGTGCGGTACTTCCTTCCACTGGTCAGGGTCGTGCCCGTAGAGAATAGTGGCGCCTTTTTTATCGCGTAGGTCGCGCAGAGTCGCGAGAGACTTGTACATCTCCTGTTCGTCATACGCGACTGACGGCAACAGGTTCTCATCCATATTCGTCTTGGTGTAACACGCGTCACCGGTGACGACGAAATCCCCGCCGCCCGCGACCCGAATACGGAGGGATTGATGTCCCGGCGTGTGACCGTGCGTCGGAATGATCACCAACGTACCGTCGCCGAAGATATCGTACTCGCCATCAACTGTCTGATAGTTCAATTTATGGTCCCAGTCTTTCGGATCAAAAAACGCCTTCTTGCATAACTTAGGATCGCGAGCGGTCTCCAACTCGTTTTTTTGTACGAGGATAGTAGATTGGGGGAAAAATTCGTTCCCACCGCAATGATCAAAGTGGAAATGTGAATTAATCACATACTTAATGTCATTAGGCGTAAGTCTGAACTGCGCAAGTTGCGTGACGATTTCCTCTCCCGACTTAGTGCGCGACACGAAGCTCTTGGCCATTGCCTCCCCCAACCGTGCAACCGGGTCTTGCATGACTTGGCAATGGACGCCGGTATCAAACACGACGTTCCCTTTGGGATGAGTGATGAGGTAGCTCGGCACTGGAATTGTCATCATCGTGCCGAGTGGGCGATTAGGGAAAAACAGCTTGCTATCGAACTCAAGCCAGCCAACGGGCATGGAATAGACTTGCAGCATTATTGAACCCTCCTTTGTTCTGGGGCGAAATGGCAAAATAGGATAAAGGAGAAAGGGTAAGGGATAAAGGCAGAAACATAGGAAGGCATTCTCTCGCTTTGTTCCATGTCCTCCTTTGTCCTTTTCCCTTTATCCCTCCTGTTTCCCGTTTACCCCTTTCCCCTTTTGCCCCATTTGCTTCGCCAGGTCGAGAGCGCATCGCTTCTCTTGATCCGCCCAAAAAAACTCAGTAGTTTGCCGCCACGTTCAGAGAAGGAGGGACTTCGGTATGGTTGGTCATTGGCGAAGAAGGGCGGCAAACAGCCTCGCCGGTCTGTGCTTGCTGTTGCCGAGCGTACCCCATGCTGGGGAAGAGAAAACCTACGACCTCAAACCGGTCACGCAGGAACGGTTGTTAAAAGGCACTGAAGATCCGTCCGCCTGGCTGATGTATGGCGGCGACTATCACAGTTGGCGCTATAGCGCGCTCAAAGACATTAACAAACAGAATGTGAAGAAGCTTGCCGTTGCCTGGATGTTTCAGACTGGCATTCCCGGCCAGTTGGAAGCCTCTCCTATTATTGCTGATGGCATTCTCTATCTCACGGCGTCGTACAATCATGCTTTTGCACTTGACGCGGCCACTGGCGAACCGATCTGGAAGTATGACCACCCGTTACCGGATGATATGCGCGTGTGTTGCGGGCCGACGAACCGCGGGGTTGCGATTGCCGATGACAAAGTGTTTATGGCGACGCTCGACGCGCGACTGGTCGCGCTCGACCGCAGAACCGGCAAGCTGGCATGGAATGTCGAGATCGATAAATATGCCAACGGCTTCAGCTCGACGGTCGCCCCCTTAGTGGTGAAAGACAAAGTCATCGTTGGAATCGCTGGTGGTGAATACGGAATCCGGGGATACATTGACGCCTACGATGTGAAGACCGGCGAACGGAAGTGGCGGACGTATACGACTCCGGGCGAAGGAGAGAAGGGGGCTGAGACCTGGGAAGGCGATTCCTGGAAGTATGGCGGTGGTCCGACTTGGATTACCGGCTCGTATGATCCCGAACAAGATGTGCTGTTTTGGGCAGCCGGGAATGCCGCGCCGGACTGGAACGGTGACGCCCGCAAGGGTGACAACCTCTATACCGATTCTGTCTTAGCAATGAATCCTGATACCGGTGCGGTGAAATGGCACTTTCAGTTCACCCCGCACGACGTCTGGGACTACGACGGCAACACCGATCTGTTTCTCGTCAGTGTAATGCGCAATGGGCAGAACGTAAAAGCCTTAGCCCAACCCAGTCGTAATGGGTTCCTCTACGTGCTCGATCGCACTTCTGGGAAATTCCTGCACGGCGGGCAGTACGTGGACCACCTCAACTGGGCGAAGGGGCTTGATGAAAATGGTCGTCCGATTGTTGATCCGAAATTCGTGCCCACGGAAGAAGGAAAAGAGTGGGTCTGCCCTGGCGCACCCGGCGGCAAGAACAGTTCCTACACGGCGGCGTACAGTCCGGTGACGAAGCTGATGTATGTGCCGGTGATCGAGAGCTGTATGCAGATGAAAAAAGCGTCGGCTACGTTCATTCAAGGCATTCCGTTTTGGGGTGGAGGATGGAACGGCAGCCAAGGCGATGAAGGGACTTCCTACGGACATTTTTCTGCGATTGACGCGACCACCGGCGCAATCAAATGGCGGCATAAGGAGAAGTATCCGTTAATGGGTGGCACTCTCGCGACCGGCGGTGGCCTGGTCTTCACCGGCAACCAAGAAGGACACGTCAAGGCATTTGATGATGCCACCGGGAAAGTGCTGTGGCAGTTCCAGACCGGCGCTTCGGTGCGCGGTCAGCCTGCGACGTACAAAATTGCCGGGCGCCAATACGTCGCCATGCCCACAGGTGGCGGAGGTATTATGGCCACTATAACTGGAGAGCCGCCGCTGGCGAGCAAAGGCAGCGCGCTGGTCGTGTTTGCCTTGCCTCAGTGAAAAAGGAGTTGGGATTTAGGGGAAAAAAGATATACAGGTGAAGCGGGACAATCGTAGTCCAACTCCTAAATCCCGGCCCTCCCTTCCTTGACCCGTTACCCAAAAGGCAGTACTTTTCGACCGCGTTCAGTCCGGATTTGAACTGGGCAAAGGAGGATCGCGTCAATGCAACAGCTTTGGCTGCGGCGATTAGCCGGAAGTCTCGTGTCACTAATGGTGCTCTGTCCGCTGGCAGTGCACGCCCAGAACGGGAAGAGGGATTGGAACCTGAAGCCCGTCACGTCCGCACGTCTGCTCAACGGCACTGACGACCCGTCGTCTTGGTTGATGTACGGCGGGAATTATCAGAATTGGCGCTTCAGTCCGCTGAAAGACGTCAACACTAACAATGTCAAAAACCTACAGGTAGCCTGGATTTTTCAGACCGGCATTCCCGGGCAGCTAGAAACCGCGCCGATCGTTGCCGACGGCATCATGTACGTCGTGTCCGCGTACAACCATGTGTACGCGCTGGATGCCGCCACCGGCGAGCCGATCTGGAAATACGATTATCCGCTGCCGGAAGATTTACGCATTTGTTGTGGCCCGACCAACCGGGGCGTTGCGCTGTCCGGTGACAAAGTGTTTATGGCGACGCTCGACGCGCACATGGTCGCGCTCGATCGCAAGACCGGTAAAGTCATCTGGAACACAGAGATGGACGATTACAAAGTCGGCTATAGCGCGACGGCGGCGCCCCTCGTAGTCAAAAACAATCTGATCATTGGCATTGCCGGCGGAGAGTATGGGGTTCGTAGTTGGATCGATGCGTACGATGTTGAAACCGGCAAACGCACCTGGCGTCGGTACACTATCCCGACTGAGGGTGAGAAAGGTGTCGAAACCTGGGCCGGAGATTCGTGGAAAACGGGCGGCGGTCCGGCGTGGGTCACTGGTTCTTATGACCCGAAAACCGACATTCTCTATTGGGCGACAGGAAACCCATCGCCAGATTGGAACGGTGACACGCGAGCCGGTGACAATTTGTACACGAACTCGGTGTTAGCCTTGAACCCTGACAACGGCGATATGAAGTGGTATTTCCAGTTCACGCCGCATGACGAATGGGACTACGACGGCAATACAGGGATGTTCCTTGTCGATGTGAACCGTAGTGGTTCGGTGGTTCCTGCCCTTGCTCAACCAAACCGTAATGGGTTTGTCTATGTGTTGGATCGGAACTCGGGTAAATATCTCCACGGGGCGCAATATGTGGAGCAGCTCAACTGGGCCAAAGGTCTCGATGAAAAAGGGCGCCCAATGGTTGACCCGAAATACCTTCCGCAAGTGGGTGGCAATAAAGAATACATCTGTCCAGGTAACGTTGGTGGGCAGAATGGCTCGTACACCGCGGCCTACAGCCCCCGGACAAAGTTCATGTATGTGCCAGTGATCGAGAGCTGCGGCAAAATGGAGAAGGCGGTCTCGACCTTCATTCAGGGCATCCCGTTCTGGGGGGGAGGACCGGGAGCGACACAAGCGGACGACCAATCCTCGTATGGCCATCTCTCGGCGATTGATCCTTCCACTGGGGCGATTAAGTGGCGCTATAAAGATGACTACCCCTTGGTAGGTGGGACGCTGGCGACCGCTGGTGGGCTGGTATTTACCGGCAATCAAATGGGATACGCGATGGCTTTTAACGATACGAGCGGACAATTACTGTGGAAGTCGCAAACCGGCTCGCCGGTGCGCGGACAGCCGATCGCGTACAAAGTCGGCGGACGGCAATACGTGGCTGTGCCCAGTGGTGGCGGTGGTCTGGCCGTGACCATCGTCGGCGAGAATCCGTTAGGGACCAAGGGCAGCGCGGTTGTTGTATACACACTGCCACGCTAGTACACCATGATGCTCACTTCGCACTTGAGGCGGACAGGGACCACCCTGCCCGCCCTCTTTTTACTCGTTTTTCGTTTCCCTGTCCCTCTCTTTGCCTTTTTGTCTCTCTGTCTTCCCTCTTTTGTCCTGGCCCAATCGCCGTCCGAACTGCGGGTCTGCCTCCTGGAAAATAACTTGCCGTTATCCTCGGTGAAGGAAAGCAACGGCTTTGACTTTGAGACTGCGAAAGCCGTTGCCGCAGCGCTCGGCCGACCGTTTGTTCCGGTGTGGACGAAGAATGACACGCGTATTCAGGAAATTGAAGAAAGTGATTTTCCTACGCGGAAGCTCGCGCGAAGCGAGTGCGATGCAATTTTTAGCATGCCCGGCGAGGACTCAATTAAAGGTGTGCCAAAGGCCGCGCTTGGTGCTCCGTACTACGGCGCCGCGTTTGAGCTGATTGGTCGTAAAGGAACGGCGCAGACGAACCTGAATACACTTGGTGATACTCCGGTGGCGGTCCAGGCACAAACGATTGCGAACTTTGTCTTGAGCGCACGCGGGGCGAAAATGCGAACATTCTTTTCCGTCCCTGCTGCGCTTGAGGGAGTAACGAAAGGGGACGCCCCGCTCGCATTGCTCTGGGGTCCGCTGGCCGGATGGTATTTACGCAATCAGCCAGAAGCGCAACTGACGTTTGCTTCCGGCTACGAGCCGCCGGCGGCAATTCGCTGGAACGAACACGTCGCGACTCGCAAGACTGACTCCGAGTTGCGCACCCAGATTGATACGGCACTTACTAAACTTGCCGCTGACGGCAGGCTCAAGGCCTTGATGGAGCGCTACGGCATTCCGTTCCACAAACCGTTTACGGCGACGTACAGCTTCGCCGAGGTACAGAAACTAAAATAACAGCCCTGTGTTTACAGCAGGCAGGAGATGCGTACACGATGCAGAGACCTTTCTCCCTGGTTGGTGCCGCCCTGTTCGCCTTTTTCACATTTAGTCACGCAGCCCATGCGCAAACGCCACCGGCAAAGAATCCGTTCGCTGGCGACGCGAAGGCAATCGCCGAAGGAAAAGGGATTTTTGAGGGCGTGTGTGCGGGCTACTGTCATCCCACCGAAACCACTACGCGGCCAGGAAGCCGCTGCCCGAGCTTGTTTGATTGCGAATGGAAGCACGGCGGCAGCGATACTGAAGTATTTCACACCGTAACCGAAGGTGTGCCAAAAACCGAGATGATCGGCTTCAAGGGTCGCCTGCCGGATGACACGTTGTGGAAAATTATTGCCTATGTCCACTCTGCCTCAAAATGTGCCGAAGGCGGGGCGGCAGCTCCGGCTCCGGCGCACTGAGTCAAGTAGTCAGTAGTCAGCACTCAGCAGCCACGAGGGAAAACAATGCAAAAGGCAAAGTGTAAAATGCAAGATGAACCGCAGGGGTCCGGGCCCGCAATTTTGCATTTTGCCTTCTCAATTTTTACTTCGCCTTCCCCTACTGGCTACTGGCTACTGGCTACTCTTTTTCTGCCTTTCGCCTCTTGCCTTTTGATTTTTGATTTTTCCGTTGCGCTTGCCGCCCCGTTCGTCTACGTCACTAACGAGAAGTCTGACGACGTGACCGTAATCGATGCGGCCACTGACCGGGTAGTGACGACGGTGAAAGTCGGTCAACGCCCGCGTGGAATAGTGGTTTCTCCGGACAACAAACGCGTCTACGTCTCCAACGGAAACTCCAACGACGTTTCGGTCATCGACACTGCCACCAATAAAGTTGTGACTAAGATCAAAGCCGGCGTCGATCCTGAAGGCATCGACATTACTGCGGACGGCAGGCGGCTTTATGTTGTCAACGAGAACGGCGGTGAGTTGTTGGTGATCGACGTCAAGAGTAAAAAAGTGCTCAAGAAAATCCCGACGGGTATTGAGCCGGAGACGGTGCGCCTCTCTCCTGACGGGAAACGGGCATATGTTCCGAACGAAACTTCACATGACGTGAACGTCATCGACACCACGACCAATACGCTCGTGACGTCGATCAAAGCCGGCGAGAATCCGCGCGGCGTGGCAGTCTCGCCGGATAATAAACGACTCTACATCAGCAGCGAACGCTCGTCAGAGGTGCACGTCGTTGATACCGGAACCAACGCCGAAGTCGCCAAAATTCAGATGGGCGAACGTCCGGTCGGGATTGCCATTCTTCCCGACGGCAAGAAGATGTACGTCGCCCACGGACGCTCGAAGGAAGTGCGCGTCATTGACCTGGCAACTAATAACATGACGAAGTCGATCCCGTTAGAAGGTGAACGAGCCTGGTGGGTCGCGCTCACACCAGATGCGAAGAAACTTTATGTGACGATGGGACGTGCGAACGCAGTCGCCGTCGTTGATACTGAGAGCGACACGGTCTTGACGACCATCCCTGTCGGCACTTTGCCTTGGGGCGTGGCGGTGTCACGCTAGCAGGATAGTTACGCAAATACTTCCTTCACTGAAAGTGTGAGCCCTGTTAATACGCGCGAACGTATCGTGCCTTGTACCGTGACCGAAGCGTTTGCCTGACAAGTTACGCACTGTCACCCCGCGGCGTTTAGTAGCGACGATCTGATACTCTTCTACACCGTTCTCTTCGTAAATCGCTTTTCTCTCTGTAATCAATTCGCGGGGCGGAAAGAAGGGGAAAAAAGGGCAGGCCGAGGTGCCTGCCCTCACGAAAAAAGATTTTTTGTGCACCCAGTGCACGCTACGGCACTACGACTCTTAGCCCTGTGCCGCGCGAATCAAGGGTTCTAGTTCGCCTTTCGCGTGCATCTCGCGGATAATATCGCAGCCGCCCACGAACTCACCGTTAATATATAACTGCGGAATCGTCGGCCAGTTGGAGTAACGTTTAATCCCGTCACGAATGGCAGGATCCTCAAGCACATTGAGGCTCGCATACTGCACTTTGTACGAATCTAGCACCTGGACCGTAGCCGCAGAAAATCCGCACATCGGGAAATCCGGCGTTCCCTTCATGTACAGCATAATCTTATTCCGTTTCACCTGCTCATCGATCTTTTTGAGAACGTCTTCTGCCATTGGTGACTCCTTCTCCTTACCGAGGTTTACGAGTTTGAATGTTGACAACGTCTGCGGCTTGCTCTTGCCGTAGCTCTTCAGGCGTAAGGGTAGTTAACGCGAGCGCGTGAATCCGCCGCACCATCGCGTCTTGCAGTGCACCATACACCATCCGATGCCGGTTGACTTTTGTCTTGCCGACGAACGAGGGAGAGATCACAAAAGCTTCGTAGTGGTCACCGCCTCCGGTGGTGTCGCGGACCCGCACCTGCGCGTCAGGAATGGCTTGAGTGATTAACGCATGAATCTCTTCCGCAGTGATCGGAGTGGACACGGTTACTATCCTCGCCGGCTTTCTTAGACCTTATGAGTCTAGAATATAGCCACGGGGCAACAACGTGGCAACTAGTGTCGTGACGGAAATGCGGTGGGCTGTAAAGAGGAGAGCGAAGAGAGAGCGCAGCGTGCTGCGCCCCTACACACGAACCGGAGTTGTTACTTTTTCTTCATCTCGCCGCCGCAACACTTCAAAGTCCCGTTCCCGCCTTTGGTAACGATGACCTGGGAGTTGCATTTTTCGCACTGATACATTTTGCCAATCTGATTCGCCATGAACTTCCCTCCTGTGAGATTTGCTACCGCCCAACAAATACCGGTTTCTTTTTGCTAAGAAACGCCCGTACCCCTTCCGCTCGGTCCTGAGTCGTTTGCAGCAGCGCGTACAAATCTTCTTCTAAGCGAAGTCCTTGATCAAGGGTCAAGTCCATCGCTTTGTGGACTGCTTCTTTGCCCAGGCGTAAAGCAACGGGGCCTTTCTCTAGCAGATTTTGTACTATCTCATCAACACGGGTAGCGAAAGTGGACGACGAGACAACTGCGGTGACAAGGCCAATCCGATGTGCCTCGGTCGCATCAATACTTTCTCCGGTCAAGATTAGCTCCAGGGCTTTGGCTTGACCGACGATACGTGGCAAACGTTGCGTGCTACCACCGAACGGCGTGACCCCCTCCGCCACTTGCGGGAGACCGACCCGTGCGCTGTCAACTGCCACCCGCAAATCACACGCTAAAGCCAGTTCTAAACCGACCCCAAGGGCATCACCGTTGAGTGCGGCAAGCACAGGCTTGGTAACGGCTGCGATCGCTTCAACACAACACAGGTTACCAAACTGTGCCTGGATCTCTCGCGCCGCCGCTATTCCTTCTTTCTCTCGTGAATATTCAAGACCAAGACAAAAAGCACTACCGCTCCCGGTGAGAACAACGAGTTCAACTGTATCGTCATCTTCAGCAGTTTGGCAAAATGCGGTTAACTCTTCCGCCATCGCAGGGGTGAGTTTATTCCCTGAATCGGGGCGGCAAAACTGAATCCAGACGACTTTGCCGCGTTGTTCGTAGGTGAGGTCGGGCATTGAATGCAGGTAGGGGCACGGCGCGCCGTGCCCCTATGATAGGAGATTATTCCGTAAACTGCGCTTTCAGTTCCTTCTTCAGAATCTTGCCTAAGGGATTCTTTGGCAGAGCATCAACGAAACGTATGATCTCCGGTTTCTTAAAGCTCGCCAAGCGTTGGCGGCAGAAGTCGGCGAGTTCGTCATTCGACG
>Ga0070741_10015799_pt1 | contig 12717 bp, 17 predicted proteins | sample Coa_R1_4_FD_66440 | JGI IMG/M metagenome (GOLD analysis project Ga0070741, IMG submission 66440) | Surface soil microbial communities from Centralia Pennsylvania, which are recovering from an underground coalmine fire - Coalmine... | ecosystem: Environmental > Terrestrial > Soil > Unclassified ...
CGGCTCGGGTCGGGAGGGAGGCGCCGACCGGCGACGAAGACCGGGCCGTGGCCGGGAGGACGCGACGCGCTGGTCGCCGCAGGCTGCGGCTCGGCCGCCTGCTCCCGATCGCCGTCCTCGTGGTCGTCGCCTACCTCTACTACCGGCCGATCGCGAGCTGGCTGCAGACGCGCGAGGCGCTCGCCCGGCGGAGCGGGCAGGTGGCGGCGCTCGAGCGCAAGCGCGCCTCGCTCGAGCGCGCGCTCGCCCGCGCGACGACGATCGGCGCACTGACGCGCCAGGCGCGCACGATGGGGCTCGTGCGGCCCGGCGAGCGGCTCTACATCGTCAAGGGCATCGACGCCTGGCGGAAAGCGCACAGGCGGTCGCGACCGTAGGGTCGAGGCTCGCCTCGCCCTCGCGGGCCGTGCGGCTCGCCGGGCCGTCGTTCGCCTGAGCCCGGCAGCGCGAGCACCTCGGCGGCCGGCGTGGCCGACGCCGTCGCCGGTGGCCGGCGGAGCTTCGACCCGCCTCAGCGGCCGGGCCCGCGCGGAAGCGCGAGCTCGATCAGCCGGCCGAGCCGGACGCCGGGCTGGGGCAGCTCCAGCGTCATGCGCAGGAGCGACGCCTGCTGCCGCATCAGCGCAAGCGCGAGCACGAAGACCGGCCAGGAGCTCACGGTCTGATCGTAGGGCGCCGCGTGCCGCGCGCAAGCGTCCGCTGCGGCCCCGCTACGCTCGGCCGATGGACGACCTGGCCGTCGTCGCTTGCCAGCTCGGCCGGCGCCCGAGGGCGTTCCGGCGCGTGGCGGCGCGCTGCCCGTTCGGGCGGCCCGCGGTCACCGAGCAGGAGCCCTACACGCCGAGCGGCGAGCCCTTCCCGACGACGTACTACCTCACGTGCCCGCACCTCGTCGCGGCGGTGGCGCGCCTCGAGGCAGCGGGAGGGGTGGAGCGGTGGGGCGCGGCCGTCGCCGCGGATCCGCAGCTCGCGTCCAGCCTGCGGCGGGCCACCGAGGAGCAGCGCCGCCTCCGCCGCGAGCTGGCCGCGGGACGCACTGGCGCGGACGGGGGCGCCTCGCTCGACCTCGGCATCGGCGGCTCGCGCTCACCCTTCCAGCTCAAGTGCCTGCACGCGCACGTCGCGTTCGCGCTCGCGCGGCCGGGTTACGAGCTCGGCGAGAGAGTGCTCGCGGCGGTCGGCGAGCCGTGGCCGGCGACGTGCTGCACGCTCGCGGCTCCGTCCGAGGCCGGCGCCGACCCTCACGCCTGCCGCGGCGGAGGAGGCGTGCCCCCGGGGGGTTCGTAGCGCAGCCGCTCGGCGCAGTCCGGACAGATGCCGTGCGTCGTCCGCTCGGTCACGGCCGCCGGCAGGTCGCCGTGCGGGACGAGCGGATCGCTGTCGTCGGCCACCTTCGCGGCATACCCGCCCGGCGGCGCGCGAGACCGGCCCGCTCGCGCCGGCGCCGCGGCCGGCACGCGCCGGGCGGCCGAATCCCGCCCCCTACGATGCGCTCGTGAGCGTGGACGTCGCGAGCGCGCGCCGGGACTGGCAGGAGGGGCACCGCCGCCTGCTCGAGCAGGCCCGGGACGCCGCGCGCGCGCAGCAGCTCTACGCCCAGGTCGAGGCGGTCACCGCCGAGCTGCGCAAGCGGGTCGGCGCCACGTTCACCCTCCGGGAGCTCGCCGAGGCGTACGCGCGCGCCGACGACTGGGCCCGCGACGTCGTCGCGGAGCAGGCGGCCGGGCGCGGCTGGGCGCGCACGGTGTCGCTCGCCACGGATGCGGCCTTCTACCTGTACGCGCGCGGCGCGGTCGACTACGCGCCGTGAGCGACTACCCGTACGGTGGGCGCCGGCTCCGGCCGCGGCGCGGGCGGCGCGGCGGCCGGGCGCTCCGGGTCGTCGCCGCGCTGGCCGCGCTCGCCGCCGCGTTCGCGCTCGGGGTCGCGCTCGGCCGGGCGCTCGACGACGGTCCGCGCGACGGCGGCAGCGTGACGTACGTGCGTACGCTGCGCCCGCTGCCGCAGCAGCCCGTGCCGACGGGCTGAGACCTCGCCGCGAGCCGGCCCCGCCTACAGCTCCTCGGAGACCTGCAGCAGGCCCGCGGCGATGACGCCCAGCGCGGAGACGAGGCTGATCCAGATGCCGATGCCGCGCCCGGCGAAGAAGAAGTCGTCCGGGATCGAGATCAGGCGGATCAGCACGAAGATCGTCGCGAGCGAGCCGAGCGCGATCACGACGAGGCTCTCCGGCGCAGCCGCGGGCAGCTCGACGCCCAGCTCCCGGAGCAGCACGACGAGCAGCACGGCGAGGCCGACGAAGAAGACGAGCTTGCCGAGCGCGCCGGTGTGCCAGCCGGTGACGGAGACCGTCACGCCCGAGCTCGGCCCCGTGTACCAGCCCGTGAACGCCGACACCGTCAGCAGCAACCCGGCGATCAGCGTGAGCTGGTCGCCGAGGCCGGCGAGGCCGCCCAGGGGCTCGGGCGGCCTCCCGCCCGAGAACCGCTGCTCCGGCGACGACATCGACCCGCAGTATCGTCGTTGCGGCGGCTGTCGTCACGCAGTACTGACAACGCCCGCCGCCTCGCAGAGCGCGTGGACGGATCGGCTTCCGGACTACACTGCGCACGTGGTCGACCGCGCGGGAACGACCGCCCAGGCGGACCTCGACGGGCCGGAGGACCTCCCGGCGATCGATCCGTCCGCCGTCGAGCGCGCCTACCGGCTCCATCGCGCTCGCCGGCACGCGCGGGTGCAGCACCGGCGCGAGCGACGCCTCGCGGCCGTCCGCTTCTGGCTCTTCCTGCTCGCCCTCGTGGTCGCGGCCGCGGCGCTCGCCGTCGTGATCGTGCAGGAGGTGCAGCGCCTGTTCGGGATCTGAGCTCCCGTGCTCGACCTCCGCCGGCGAGACGGCCGGCCGCTCGTCGTCGGGCACCGGGGCGCGCCTCGGCTGGCGCCCGAGAACACGCTCGCCGCCTTCGCCGCTGCGGTCGAGCTCGGCGTCGACATGGTCGAGCTGGACGTGCTCGCGCTCCGCTCCGGCCCGCTCGTCGTGGCGCACTCCGACCGACTCGAGGAGATCACGCACGGCGCCGCCTCGGGCCCCGTCGGCGCGCGGACGCTCGACGAGCTGCGCTCGCTCGCGCCGGGGCTGCCGACGCTCGACGAGGCGCTCGCCTGGTTCGCGAGCGCCGCGCCTGCGGTCGCGCTCCACGTCGACCTGAAGCTGCGCGACCGCGTCGAGGAGGTGGCGGACGCGCTCGAGCGCTCCGGCCTTGCCGGCCGCGCTGTCGTCAGCTCGGTGCACGGCGCCGACCTCGCCCGCGTGCGCGCCCGCTCGGCCGGCGCGCTCGTCGCCCTCACGTACCCGCACGATCGTCTGGGCATCGGCGGCCGGCCGCTGCTGCGGCCGGCCGTTCGCGCCGTGCTGGCCGGCGCGCGCAGGGCGGCTCCCGTCCGGCTGCCGGCGCTCGTGCGCCGTGCGGGAGCGGACGCCCTGATGCTCCAGCACGCGCTGGTCAGCCGTGCGCTCGTGGCGCGCGTGCACCAGCTCGGCCTGCCCGTGCTCGCGTGGACCGTGGACGAGCCCGCGGAGATGGCGCGCGTGATCGAGGCCGGCGTGGACGGCGTGATCACGAATGAGCCCGGCTGCCTGCTGGCTACACTGGCGACGTGAAGCGCGGCGCCCTGCTCGCCTCACTCGTCGCCTGCGGCGCCGCCGGGGCCGTCCTCGCGGTTCTCCTCGCCGCAGCGCCCGTCGCGGGCGCGGACGAGGGGACGGCCGGCACGACGGCCTCGACGACGACCGCGACCACGCCCCTGCCCGAGCCGCCGCCGGCGACGACGCAGCCGCCGGTGCTGCCGCCGCCGCCGAGGCTGATCGCGCCGGGGATCACCGTCGGGGGCACGCTCGTCGGCGGGCTCACCGCACGGGAGGCGCGCCTCGTCGTCCGGCGCGCGTTCGAGCGGCCGCTGACGATCGTCGTCTCGCCGACCCGGAGGCTCGACGTGACGCCGGCGGAGCTCGGGGCGCGGGCGCAGGTCGACGCGGCCGTGCGCCGCGCGCTCGCGTACCGGCGCTACGGGCTGAACGTCCCCTTGCGGGTGGACGTCGGCCGGGCGCGGGTGGCCCGCTTCGTGCAGCGGCTCGGCTCGCTGCTCGACCGCGCGCCGGTCGACTCCCGGCTCCAGCTCCGCCGCCTGCGCCCGTTCGCCACGAAGGCCGTCCCAGGCCGCCGCCTCAACCGCGTGCTGCTCGCGCGCGCCATCCTGCGCGGGCTGCGCTCGCACGAGCGCGAGCCGGTGGTCGTGCCCTTCCGCGTGCTCGAGCCGTCGCTGACGCCCGAGACGATCGGGCACGTGATCGTGATCCGGCGCGGCGAGAAGCGGCTCTACCTGTACGACGGGACGCGTTTCGTGCGCCGCTTCCAGGTCGCCACGGGGCAGGCGAGCTATCCGACGCCGCTCGGGCACTTCGAGATCGTCGTCAAGCAGCGCGATCCCTGGTGGTACCCGCCGGCCGGCTCGGACTGGGCGGCGGGCAAGGAGCCGGTTCCGCCCGGGCCCGGCAACCCGCTGGGGACGCGCTGGATGGGGCTGTCCGCCCCGTACGTGGGCATCCACGGGACGCCCGACGCCGCCTCGATCGGGTACTCGGCCTCGCACGGCTGCATCCGCATGCGCATTCCCGAGGCGGAATGGCTGTTCGACCACGTCGAGGTGGGGACGCAGGTCTTCATCGTCGCCGCCTAGGCGATGCCCGTGACGCCGAAGCGCGCAGCGCAGGCGCTCGCCGTCGGGGTCGTCGCCGTGCTCGGCGTCGTGCTCGTGCTGCGCATCGCGCACAGCGGCGGCGGCGTGTCCGCGGCGCTCGACCGGGGCGAGACGGTTGCCGCGCCGGCGCTCGCGCTGCCGCGGCTCGACGGCAAGGGCTCGATCTCGCTCGCCGCGTACCGCGGCAAGGCGGTCGTCGTCAACTTCTTCGCCTCGTGGTGCCTGCCGTGCCGCGAGGAGGCGCCGCTGCTCGAGCGGACGTGGCGCGAGCAGCGCTCGCAGGGGCTCGTCGTGCTGGGGGTGGACACGGGCCAGGACTTCCGCGCCGACGCGCGCCGCTTCGTGCGCGAGCACGGGCTCACGTATCCCGTCGTCTACGACCCGAAGGGCAGCGCGCTCGGGCGCTGGGGGGTGCCGGGGCTGCCCGCCACGTTCGTCGTCGACCGGCGCGGCCAGGTCGTGTCCAGGGTGCTGGGCGGGCTCCAGGTGGGGGACAACGCGGGCACGTTCCGGCGAGACGTCCGCCGCGCGCTCGCGCGATGAGGCGGCTCGCGCTCGTCTCGCTGGCGCTGGTGCTGGCTCTCGGCGCCGGCGTCTCGGTCGCGCCGGCGCGCGCGGCCGATCGCGAGCGTCCGAGCGCGGCGCAGCTCGAGAGCGAGCTCGTCTGCGTGACCTGCAAGTCCACGCTCGACCAGTCGGACGCGCCCTTCGCGCGCCGGGTGAAGGCGTACATCCGGCGACGGATCGCCGAGGGGGCGAGCGCCGCCCAGATCAAGCGCGAGCTGGTGGCGCAGTTCGGCGACGAGGTGCTCGCGGAGCCGCCCCGGCACGGGGTCGACCTGCTCGCGTGGGTGCTCCCGATCGGCGGGATCGCGCTCGGCGCGCTCGGCGTCGGCGTGCTCGCGTGGGGCTGGAGCCGCCGCGCCCGCGACGGCGGCGCGCCGCCGGGCGCCGAGGCGCTCGACCCGGAGCTGGAGCGGCGGGTGGACGAGGAGCTCGCGCGCTTCGACGCATGAGCTACGGCGCCATCCCGGTCGCGGTGGGGGCAGGCTTCCTCTCCTTCCTGGCACCGTGCGTGCTGCCGCTCGTGCCCGGCTACCTGTCCGCCGTCTCGGCGGTGGAGGCCGACCGGCTGGGCGAGTCCGGCTCGGCGCTGCGCGTCGTGCGCGCGAGCGTGCCCTTCGTGCTCGGCTTCACGGCGGTGTTCGTCGCGCTCGGCGCCGGTGCCGCCGCGCTCGGCGGCTCGATCCTGCGCAACCAGTTCCTGCTCGAGCAGATCGCCGGCTTCGTGCTGATCGTGTTCGGGCTCGTCTTCATGGGGCTGCTGCCTTGGCCGGAGCGGCTGCTCGGAGCGGGGCTGCTGCAGGGAGCCCGCTCGCGCGGCTCGCGGGTGCTGCTCGGCGGCGCCTTCGCGGTGTGCGCGGCGCCCTGTATCGGCCCCGTGCTGGGGTCGATCCTCGTGCTCGCGGGGAACTCGAGCACCGTCGCGCAGGGATCGGTGCTGCTCGCCGCGTACTCGGCGGGGCTCGCCGTCCCCTTCATCGTCGCCGGCGCCGTCTTCACCCGCGCCATGGGCGTGTTCCGCTGGCTGCGCGACCACTACACGGCGATCCAGGTCGTCAGCGGCGCCGTGCTGGTCGCGCTCGGGGGGCTGCTGTTCGCGGGGAAGTTCTACGTGCTGCGCATCTACCTGAACCGGGTGCTCGAGTGGCTCGGCATCGGACCCGTGTAGTCGGGATTTCGGCGCGTCCGTGCGACGTGGTACAAACGGGCCGTGGCGACGATCCTGCTGGTGGGGGTCGACCTCTTCTTCCGGAGCAAGCTCGAGGGGCTGCTGCCCGGCCATCACCTCGTCACGTCCGACAGCGTCGACGCGCCCGACCTCGTCATCTGCGACATCGCCCGTGTCGAGCCGGACGAGGTCGCGGACGCGTGGCCGGACGTTCCGATCGTCGGGTTCACCAACCACACCGACAAGGCGGGGCTGCAACGCGCGCACACCGCCGGCTTCGACCAGGTGATCGCCAAGTCTGCGCTGATCGAGCGCGTGCCCGCGCTCGTCGACGAGCTCGTACGCGCGTAGCGCTGGCGAGCTCGGCCGGCGCGCGTCGCACGCTCGCGGGCGGGGCGAGACCGGCTGCGCGGCCTACTCGAGCGGCTCGTTGTGGACGTCGTGCTCGGTGGCGTACTCGTCGACGAGCCGGTTGATCACGTCCGCGCCCTCCGGGAACGCGTAGTTGATCCGCACGAACGCCTCCCACTTGTCCGGCAGCGCGTCCTCCGGGAAGATCGCCTCCACCGGGCACTCCGGCTCGCACGCCCCGCAGTCGATGCACTCCTCTGGGTCGATGACGAGGATCCGCTCGAACTCGTGGATGCAGTCCACCGGGCAGACGTCGACGCAGGAGCGGTCCTTGATGTCGATGCAGGGCTCGGCGATGATGTACGTCACGCCGGCGAGTCTAGCGGCGCGCGCGCGACGGACGCCGCGGCTACCGGCGGGCGCTCGAGGGAGGCACGGTGACGCGGACGAGCGTCCCTCCGCCTGGCCGTTCCTCGAAGGTCAGCTCGGCGTTCAGGCTCGCCGCTCGCTCCGCCAACCCGTCCAGAACTGCCCGACGCCGCTCGCCGGAGCCGTCGTCCGTGACCACGAGCTCGGCGCCGCCGCTCGCGGTCGTCCGCACGATCACGGCGACCCGCGTCGGGGGCCCGCGCCGCACGGCCTGGTCGAGCGAGTCGCGAACGATCTGGTAGAGGCCGACGCGGGCTGCCTCGCCGAGCGCGTCCCCGGCCGCGACGTCGGTCTCGACCGCGATGCCGCGCCGCGCCGCGATGCGGTCGGCGAGCAGGCGGACGGCGGCTGCGAAGCCCTTCTCGGCGAGGGCGTCCGGCTCGAGCCCCGCCACGAGCTCGCGCAGGTCGCCGCTCGCCTCGCGCACGAGCGCGAGCGCGCGGTCGACGATCGCGCCCGCCCGCTCGCGCTCGCCGGCGGCCACCGCCGACGCGGCCGCGTCGAGCATCTGCGCGACGGCCGCCAGATGCTGGACGGGCCCGTCGTGGATCAGCTCCGCGATGCGCCGGCGCTCCTCCTGCTCGGCGAGGAGCCGCTCGTCCAGCGCCGGCCGGTCGCCGGGCCCGGCGCTCAATCGATCATCGCCTCGCGCAGCGCGATGGCGACCGCCTGGGTGCGGGTGTCCGCCTCGAGCTTCACGAGGATGTGGCGCACGTGGCTCTTCACCGTCTCCTGGCTGATGAACAGCCGCTGGGCGACGTCCGCGTTCGACATGCCGTCGGCGAGCAGCTGTAGGATCTCGCGCTCGCGCTGGGTCAGGATCTCGCCGCCGTCGCGTCCCTGCACGAGGTTCGGCATCAGCGCCGGGTCGACGAACGTCTCGCCGGCGGCGACCTTCTCGATCGCCCGCAGCAGCGTCTCGTGCGGCGCCTCCTTGAGGATGTAGCCGCGCGCGCCCGACTCGAGGCTGCGGGTGAGCAGCGCGCGCTCGCTGTACGCGGTGAAGACGATCACGGCGGTGTCGGGGACGCGTCTGAGCACCTCCTCGGTCGCCTCGATGCCGTCCATGCCGGGCATGCGCAGATCCATGATCACGACGTCCGGCCGCCGGCGCTCGGCGAGCGCGACCGCCGTCTCCCCGTCGGGCGCCTCGCCGACGATGCGGATGTGGGGCGAGCGCAGGAGGGACAGGCGCAGGCCCTCGCGCACCACCTCGTGGTCGTCGGCGATCAGGACGGAGATCTCGTCGGCCACGACGGCATCTTACGAGCGTGCGTCAGACGGCGAGGGCGAGCTGCGCCGGGCGCGGCGGCTCCGGCTCGCGACGCGCGGCGACGCGCACCGTCGGCGCGTGCGCGCGGGCGAGCGCGCGGACGCGCTCGCGCACCGGCTCGGTCACGGCGGCCGGGAGGTAGGCCCGGCCCGCGTAGAGCCGCTCGTAGCGCTCGACCTGTTCCGGCCAGTCGCGCGCCAGCGCTGCGAGGAAGTGCTCGCGCGTGCCGGGCTTGAGGTAGAGCAGGTTCGCCCAGATCCCCTGCGCGCCCGCCGTGCGCGCCGCCCGCACGACGCGCTCGAGCTGATCGGGCGCGTCGGAGAGGCCGGGCAGGATCGGCGCCATCGCGACGGAGACCTCGATGCCGGCCTCGGCGAGCCGCCGCACGATCTCCAGGCGCCGGCGCGGATGGGCCGTCCCCGGCTCGGTCGTCCGCCATACCCGCTCGTCCAGCGTGGGCACCGAGAAGCTGACGGTCACGCGGGCGTGCCGGGACGCCTCCTGCAGCACGTCTACGTCCCGCCACGCCATCGGCCCGCGCGTGATCAGCGAGAACGCGTTGTGCGCGCTGGCGAGCGCCTCGAGGCAGGCGCGCGTGAGCCGGTAGCGGCCCTCGACCGGCTGGTAGGGGTCGGTGGCGGCGCCGACCGCCACCGTGTCGCCGCGCCACGAGGGCCGCGCCAGCTCGCGCCGCAGCACCTCGGCGACGTTCGTCTTCACGCGGATCGAGCGGCCGTAGCGGTCGTCGGGCGGCCGCTCGGCGCGCAGCTCGAACGCGCGCACGTAGCAGAAGCTGCAGCGGTGGGCGCAGCCCATGTACGGGTTCAGCGACCAGGCGAAGGGCATCCCGCGCACTCGGTTGAGCGCCGTGCGGCAGGGCTCCTCCCGGTACTCGATCCGCACCTCTGCAGAATAGAACGTACGTTCGTGCGCCGCAAGCGACGCTACGCGCCGGCGCTGACCCGCTTGCTGGAGAAGAGCGAGAACGTCTCGACGGCCGGGTTGACGTCGTGGCCGTGCTCGACGAGGAAGTCGACGAGGCCCTCCCGCTGCCCGCGCGCGGTCTGCCAGCGGCGCACGTCCACGGTCTCGTGCTCGGGGAGGTCGGTCAGGTGCTCGCGCTCGACCACGCGCGCGCGCAGCTCGGGCCGCACGGACACCGTCTCCGCCCAGCCGAACGGTCCGGCGACGACGAGCGCGCCGCAGTAGAGCGCCTCGATCGCGGCGCGCGGCGCGAACTCGCTCGTGGAGGGGTGGAACAGGTACCTGGCCCGGTTGAGCACGTCCACGACGTCCTGGAGCGAGGAGCGCACGCGCAGCTCGATCCGCCCGTCTCGCGCGAGCTCCTCGCGGAAGCGCGCCCAGTCGCGGTGGCACTGGGCGTCCTCCTGCTCCCCCGGCTCGCGCTTGGTCAGGTAGACGGCGCGGCCGCCGCCCAGGCGGTCGAGGCGGGCGCGCGTCTCGGCGAGCCAGTGCAGCGGCCGCTTCAGCACCCAGGGCACGGAGGTCGACTCGACCAGCTCGATGTCGCGCGCGAGCCCGCGCAGCGGGAAGAGCGTGTCGTCGACGACCAGGTCCATCCCGTTCGAGCGGTAGATCGGCGCGAAGCCGAGCAGGCGGTCGTACGCGGCGTTCGGGCTCACCACCGCGTCCACGAGCGGCGCGATCCGCTGGTACTCGCGCAGCCGCTCCGGGTGGAACGCCCAGAAGTGGATCAGCACCGTCACGTAGTCGGCTCGGATCCGCTCGGCGACGGCCCGGTAGAAGCGCAGGCGAGTGCCGTTGACGAGGAAGATGCCCTTCCGCTCGCCGTCCGGGGGCGCGAGAACGTCGCCCGCGGCGCCGATCGCGGCCGCGGCCTGCTCGTCCGTGCGCACCCGGACGCGCCGCTGCCGCCGCAGCCGGTGGACGAGCCGGCCGACTCTCGCGCGGGCTTCCATCGGCGGCGCACTGTACCGCCGTGGTCGCCGCGAGCGCGTACAGTCGCGGGATGGACGAGCTGGCCGGCGGCATCCGCCGCGTCACCACGCCGCTGCCGACCCGCCCCGGCCACGTGCACTCGTACCTGCTGCCGGGAGCCGACGGCTGGACGCTCGTGGACACCGGCATCGGGCTCCCCGACGCGCGCGAGCGCTGGGCGGCCGAGCTGGCGACGCTCGGCGGCCCGGTCGCGCGCATCGTCGTCACCCACTTCCATCCCGACCACGTCGGCGCGGCAGCCGTGCTGGCGGAGCTGACGGGCGCGCCGGTGCTCGAGGGCGCGCTCGACTACGCGCAATGCGAGCTCGTGTGGGGGAACCCGGCCTGGCCGCGCCGCATCGCCGACTGGTTCCGCCACCACGGCGTGCCGGAGCACGTCACGGAGGAGCTCGTCGAGCAGGGCGCGGCGTACCGGCCGTTCATCCGCTACCAGCCAGACCCGCTGCTCGTCGAGGCGGGCGAGCTCGTGGACGGCTGGGAGCTCGTCGCGGCGCCGGGCCACGCGGACGGCCAGCTGCTCCTGCACCGCGGCGGCGTCCTGCTCGCGGCCGACCACCTGCTCGACCCGATCTCGCCCGCGGTCGGCCTCTGGCCCGCCTCCCGCCCCGATCCGCTGGGCGACTACCTGGAGGCGCTCGAGCGCACGATCGAGCTCGCGCCGCGGCTCGCCCTGCCCGGCCACGGGGAGCCGATCGAGCACGCGGCGGGCAGGGCGCGCGCGCTCGTGGCGCACCATCGGGAGCGTCTCGCAGCCGCCGAGGCGGCGCTGGCGACCGAGCCGCAGACGGGCTATGCCGTCTCCTTCGCGCTCTTCGGCGACGAGCTCGAGCCGGCCGCGAGGCGGTTCGCGGTGGCGGAGACGCTCTCCCACCTGGAACGGCTCGTGTGCGAAGGGCGTGCCGCGCGGCACGAGCTCGACGGGGTCGTTGCCTATACTCGGCGGAGCTAGTGGACGACGTCCCCTGTAGTACCGGCGCCCCGGCAGGCGGGGCATGACGCTCTTCCTCGAGCTCCTCGGCGTCGCCGTCCTGATCCTGCTCAACGCGTTCTTCGTCGCCGCGGAGTACGCGCTCGTCACCGTGCGGCGCACGCGCGTGCAGGAGCTCGCCGACCAGGGCAGCCGCCGCGCGCGCTCCGTGCTGCGCATCACCGGCGACCCGCCCCGCTTCATCGCCGCCATGCAGCTCGGCGTCACGCTCACCTCGCTGGGCATCGGCGCCCTGGGCGAGCCGGTGCTGTCGCACCTGCTCGACGACTGGCTGGCGGCCGTGGTCGCGGGCGTGATCGCCTTCACGCTGATCACGTTCCTGCACGTCGTCGTGGGCGAGCTCGTGCCCAAGGGCCTCGCTCTCGGCTACTCTGACCGGATCGCGCTCGGCGTGTCGGCGCCGGTGCGCGGCTTCTTCGTCCTGTTCAAGCCGGTGATCTGGGTGCTGCAGCGCTCGAGCGAGCTGGCGCAGCGCGCGCTCGGGCTCGATCCGCGAGCGGCCGAGAACCGGCCGCTCTCGGAGGCGGAGATCAAGATGCTGCTCAGCGTCTCGAGCGAGCAGGGCGAGATCGAGCAGGGCGAGCGCGAGATGCTCTACAAGGTGTTCGACTTCGCCGACAAGGAGGCGTCCGACGTGATGGTGCCGCGCCCCGAGGTGGTCGCGCTCAACGTCGAGATGCCGCCCGAGCAGGCGCTCGCGGCCGTGCTCGACTCGCCGTTCACGCGCTACCCGGTCTACCGCGAGACGCTCGACGAGATCCTCGGAGTGCTGCACGTACGCGACCTCTTCTCCGCGCTCTCCGACCGCGGCATCGCCGACGTCGAGGTGGAGAGCCTGCTCCGCCCCGCCTACATCGTCCCGGAGACGAAGGACCTCGCCGCCCTGCTCGCGGAGTTCCGGCGCACGAACCAGCACATGGCGGTTGTCGTGGACGAGTACGGCGCCACGCAGGGGATCGTCACGCTCGAGGACCTGCTGGAGGAGATCGTGGGCGAGATCGAGGACGAGTTCGACCTGCCGGACGAGTCGATCGAGCGCGTGGACGAGTCGACGGTGCGCATCGACGGCACCTTCCCGATCGACGACTTCAACGAGCAGTTCGGCACGGGGCTCGAGCACGAGGACTTCCACACCGTCGCCGGCTACGTCTTCCACCTGCTCGGGCGCGCCGCCGAGCCGGGGGACGAGGTGCGCTCGGACGGGCTCTG
>Ga0070741_10015800_pt1 | contig 12717 bp, 13 predicted proteins | sample Coa_R1_4_FD_66440 | JGI IMG/M metagenome (GOLD analysis project Ga0070741, IMG submission 66440) | Surface soil microbial communities from Centralia Pennsylvania, which are recovering from an underground coalmine fire - Coalmine... | ecosystem: Environmental > Terrestrial > Soil > Unclassified ...
AGGGCCCGGGCGAGCCAGATGGTGCTGTAGCCGCCGAGCGTGCCGATCTCGAGGATGGTGCGCGCGCCGCGGATCTGCGCGAGCAGCATGAGCAGCTTGCCCTGGTTCGGGGCGACATTGATCGCCGGCAGCCCGGCCGCGTCGCTCGCCTCGAGGGCGGCCTCGAGCGCCGGGTCGGGCGGGATGAGCCAGTCGCTGATGTAGCGGTCGACCTCGGTCCACTGGCGCTGCGTCACAGCGTGAGCTCCATCACTTCCGCGGCGAGATCCGCGGGTCCGAGCAGAAGATAGCCCACCGCGACCGGCAGCGTGAAGCGGCGCGGCCCGGCGCTTCCGCGATTGAGCGCTTGCGGGCGAAGCAGGCCGTGCGTGTCCGAGATGAGGCCGATGCGCAGCAAAGCCGCTACGCGGCGCGGCGCGCGCGCAGGAACGGCTCCACTTCGTCGGCCGGGCCCGGCGCGGCGAAGAGGTCTCCCTGGCAGACGCGGCAGCCGGCCTCGGCGAGGAACTCCCGCTGCGCGTGGCTCTCGACGCCCTTCGCGACCACCTCGAACTCCAGGCCGCGCGCGAGGGCGATGAGCGCGCGCGCGAGGCCGGCGCGCTCGCTGTCGGCCGGCACGCCGGCGATGAGGCGGCGGTCGATGCACACCGCGTTCACCGACATCTTCTGCAGCAGCGGCAGCGACGAGTAGCCGGTGCCGAAGTCGTCGACGCCGACGCGCGCCCCGGTCGCGATCACGCCGGCGAGCGCCCCCTCGAGCGCATCGGGCACCTGGCGCAACGCCGCCTCGGGCAGCTCGATGAGAAGCGAGGCTGCGGGCAAGCCGCTCGCCTGCAGCGCGGCACGCGCCTGCTCGCCGAGGTTGCCGTGGCGCACCTGGCGCGCGCTGACGTTCACCACCACCGTGAAGGGATGGATGCCTGCCTCGAGCCAGCGCCGGCCCTGGCCGCAGGCCTCGCGCAGAACCCAGGCGCCGATCGGCACCAGCAGGCCGCTGTCGTCCGCGTGCGGCAGGAACGACTCCGGCGCGAGCACGCCGTAGCGCGGGTGGCGCCAGCGCAGCAGCGCCTCGGCGCCGATCACCTGGCGCGTCGCGATGTCGACGCGCGGCTGGTAGACGAGGAACAGCTCGCCGCGCTCCATGCCCGCGCGCAGCTCGTCCGAGAGCGCCTCGGCCGCGGCGGCGTCCTCGGAGAGCGCGGCGGAGAAGAACTGGTAGCCGCTGCGGCCCTGCTCCTTCGCGCGGTACATGGCGAGGTCGGCGAGGCGCAGCAGCGTCGGCACGTCCTCGCCGTCGAGCGGCACGCAGGCGATGCCGATGCTGCCGCCCGAGCTCAGGTCGTGCTCGCCGATGCGGTAGGAGCGCTTGAGCTCGTGCACGAGCTTCTGCGCCACGGCAGCGGCCTCGCGCGGGTCGGCCAGGTCCTGCAGCAGCACGCAGAACTCGTCGCCGCCGATGCGGGCGACGAAGTCGTCGCCGCGTACCGCGGCGCGCAGGCGCGAGGCGATCATCTTCAGCAGGCCGTCGCCCACCTCGTGGCCGAGGCGGTCGTTCACCTGCTTGAAGTTGTCGAGGTCGATGAAGAGGAAGGCGAGGTTCTTGCCGTGGCGCCGGGCGTGCGCCACGGCCTCGCGCGCGCGGTCGGCGAACATCGCGCGGTTCGGCAGCCCGGTGAGGGTGTCGTGGTGCGCGAGGAACTCCAGGCGCTGCGCGTCGTGGTGCAGCTGGATCGCGGCGAAGCGCAGGTCCTCCTGCGCGCGCTTGAGCGCGGTGACGTCGTTCGCCAGCATGTAGAAGCCGAGCACCGCGCCCTTCTCCTTGCCCTTGCCCGCGTGCGGCACGCAGGAGACCTGCAGCGTGCGGCGGCGCCCGCCCTCGTTGGTGGCGAACTCGAACTCGACCTGCTCGCCCGCGAGCACGCGCTCGATGTTCGGCTTCATGCGCTTGTACGCCTCCTCGCCGAACACCTCGGCGAGGCTGCGGCCTTGCATCTGCACGTGCGCGATGCCGAACCAGTCGTCGTAGGTGCGGTTGCTGAAGCGGTAGCGCTGCTCGCGATCGACGTACGAGATGAGCGCCGGGACGTTGTTCGCGACGAGCCGCAGGCGCGCCTCGCTCTCGCGCACCGCCGCTTCGGCCGCGGCGATGCGCTGCAGCGCGCGCTGGCCCATCAGCACCGCGGCGATGATCAGGCTCACCGCCACGGCGAGCAGGGCGTGGACCATGATGTCCTTGGTCCAGAGCTCGCCCGAGCCCGCGAGGTAGGCGCGCACCGCCGAGAGCACCTCGATGCCCGCGACGACGAGCACGATCAGCGCCCCCGCGATGATCACCAGCGGGGCAACGATGGGAAGGAGGCGGCGCTCGCCGCCTTCGCTTGGGAATCTCAACGTCCGGCCCGAAATGAACCGTCTATCTTGGGGCCGCGCGGCCCCGGCCGCAACGGGGATCGCGTAGCCCTGTAGAGCTATTCAGTACAGGGCTGTAGCGAGCTTTCGACGGTATTCCGACACGAGGTCCGGCTGCGCCGCGGCGAGCGTGAAGAGGTGCAGGAGCTGCCTGCGCGCCTCGCCGTCGCGCCAGGCTTTGTCCCGTCGCACGATTTCGAGAAGGGTCTCCATCGCTTCGCGGTAGCGCCGCGCTGCGGCATGCAGCCGGGAGAGGCCGAGACGCGCCTCGTGGTCGGCCGGGTCGGCCCGCAGGCGCGCCTCAAGCTCGGCGGCGTCGCCGCCGGAGCGGGCGTAGCCGATCGCGGCGCGCAGGGCTTCGACGCGCGCATCCCAGTCGAAGTCCTGGGGCACGCCCTCGAGGAGGCGCTCGGCCTCGTCGGGCTTGCCCTCGGCCACGCAGCGCTCGGCCGCCTCGATCTTCGCGAGGAACGGCGAGGGCATCAGCTTCTCGATGAAGGCGCGCACCTGCGCTTCGGGCTGCGCGCCGAGGAACTGCGCGACCGGCTTGCCGTCCCTGAAGGCGAGCACCATCGGGATGGAGCGCACGCTGAACGCCTGCGCGAGCTCCGCCTGCTCGTCGGAATTGACCTTCGCGAGGCGAAAGCGCCCCGCATACTCGCGCTCGAGCTTCTCGAGCAGCGGCCCGAGCGCGCGGCACGGGCCGCACCACGGTGCCCAGAAATCGACCAGCACCGGGACCTGCCTGGAAGCCTCCAGGACCTCGGTTTCGAACGTCGCTGCGCTGATATCCATGGGGATCCTGTGGAGAAAGATGCGGGCGGCGATGCGATAATCAAGCTTTTACGCCTCCTGTCTTTCACCGCCTAAAACAAAATGACCTACGTCGTCACCGAAGACTGCATCAAGTGCAAGTACATGGACTGCGTGGAGGTCTGCCCCGTGGACTGCTTCTACGAGGGCGACAACATGCTGGTCATCCATCCCGATGAGTGCATCGACTGCGGCGTGTGCGAGCCCGAGTGCCCGCCGAAAGCCATCCTGCCAGACTCGGACGGCAAGGCGGAGAAATGGCTCAAGCTGAACGCGGACTTCGCCGGAAAGTGGCCGAACATCACGCGCAAGGGCACGGCCCCGGCGGACGCCGACGCGCACAAGGACGAGCCCGGCAAGTACGAGAAGTACTTCTCGCCCGAGCCCGGCAAGGGGGAGTGAGGAAATAACGGCCCCGCCCCGGTGTTAGCGCGGACGGAGGTGTCCGCCATGAAACTTGCACCGGCCTTTCTCTGCTTCGCGGCGCTCGCCGGCTGCGCCGGCTTCTCGGGCCGGGGCCTCGTTCCCGGCCAGTCCACGGAGCAGGAGGTGGAATCCCTGATGGGGCCCGCCACCGAGGTGCGCAAGGCGCCGAACGGCGAAACGCTGCGCTATTACTCGCGCGAGCCGTACGGCCGGCACATCTACATCGCGACGATCGGCGCCGACGGCAAGCTGCGCTCGCTCTACGACAGCCTGAGCGAGGAGAACATCGCGCGGGTCAAGGTCGGGTCGAGCAGCGAGCAGGACGTGCGCGAGCTCATCGGGCCGCCGTTTCGCGTCGACCCGTTCCCCCGCCTGCAGCGCCAGGTCTGGACCTACAAGATGTACGCGGACGGCTTTCCGAAGGACTTGTACGTGCAATTTTCCGCCGATCGCGTGGTCCGAGAAGTGATGGTGATCGACGATCCGGAGTTCTCGGCGCGCCCGTCGGAGGGCCCGTGAAAGCCGCGCTGGCGGCGGGCCTGCTGTGCCTGCTCGCCGCCTGCGCCTCCTACGACGGCCGCGGCCTCGTGCCCGGCACATCGGTGCGCTCCGACGTCGAGGCGGTGATGGGCCGGCCCGCGGACGTGCGCGAGATGCCCGACGGCGAGACGGTGCTCTGGTACCCGCGCATGCCCTACGGCTCGGGCAGCTATGCCGCGCGCATCGCGCCCGACGGCCGCCTGATCGGCATCGAGCAGCGCATCACCGAGCAGAACATCGCGCGCATCATTCCGGGCAGGACCACCGCCGGCGAGGTGCTCGACATCGTCGGGCCGCCGTACCGCGCCGACCCGTTCCCGCGCATGGAGCGGGAGATCTGGACCTACAAGATCCAGACCTTCCCGTTCCCGAAGGCGCTGTTCGTCCAGATCTCGCCCGACGACGTCGTGCGCGAGGTGTACTTCATCGACGACCCCGAGGTGCCGCGGCTCGGAGGCGGCCGGCGCGGCTAGCCTACTGCTGCGGCCCGGGGTGGGACTCGAGCAGCACCCACTTGCCGTCGCGCACCTCCTGCACGTAGACCGGCTTGAGCGCGTCGTGGTCCGCGCCGAAGGACACCGAGCCCTCGAGCGCGGAGAAGTTCTTCATCCGGCGCAGCGCGTCGCGGATCGCGGTGCGCTCCTGCGCGAGGCGCGCCGGGTCGCCGGTCACCTTCGCCTCGCGCATCGCCCAGGCGTAGTACTGCACGATGTCGTAGCTCGCCGCGTCGAACTGCGAGGCCGCGGTGCGCTCGAGGCTCGCCGCCTTCGCGCGCTTGGTGAACTCGGCGGAGAAGCGCCGGGTGCTGTCGTTCAGCTCGCCGAACCAGGCCGAGGGCACCACCGAGCCGTTGCCGTCCTTGCCCATGCGCTGCGGCAGGTCCGGGTCGTTGATGGTCGAGCCCGCGACGATGCGGCCGTTATGCCCCTGGCGGCGCAGCTCCTGCGCGAGCTTGATCGCCGCCTCCGGCGGCGCGCCGACGCCGACGAGGTCGGTCGGCGTGCCCTTGAGCTGCGACACCTGGGCCGAGAGGTCGAAGGCCTGCAGCTTGAAGTCCACCGAGAGCTTCACGTCCACGCCGGCCTGCTTCATGAGCGCCGGGATCACCTTGGTGCCCATGACCTGCGAGATCGTGTCGTCGTTCGCGTAGGCGAGCGCCGCGGTCGCCATCGGGTAGCGCTTGTTCTTCAGCGTCTGCATCACGCGCGAGAACATGTAGCCCTCGTCCGACGTGTTGCGGAAGGCGTACTGCGAGCTCGCGACGAGCTTCGGCGCCGAGGATGCCATGGACATCACCACGACGCCGGCGCGGTCGGCAGCCGGCGCGGCGACCTGCACCTGCCCCGAGCTGAAGGGGCCGACGATGGCGAGCACCTTGTCGTCCTCGGCGAACTTGCGCAGCCCGACCACGGTCTGCCCCGGGTTGCCCGCAGTGTCGAAGGCGACGTAGCGCAGCTTCCTGCCGTTCACGCCGCCGGCGGCGTTGATCTCGTCCACTGCGATGCGCACGGCGACCTCGTTGGTCTTCGAGAGGCTCACGAACGGCCCGGTCTCGGCGCCGAGGAAGCCGAGCGTGAGGTCCTGGGCCTGCGCCGGTCCCGCGGCGAGCGCGGCGGCGAAAACAAGCGGTCTGAGATTCATGGTGCGGTCTCCTCCTTTGAGCGTGACTTGCCGAGATAGGCGTCCACCAGACGCGGGTCCGAAAGCAGCCGGGCCGGCTCCCCTTCGAGCACGATAGCACCAAGCTCCATCACGTAGGCGCGCGCGGCGAGCGCGAGCGCCTGGCGGGTGTTCTGCTCCACGAGCAGCAGCGCGAGCCCCTCGCGGTTGAGCTCGGCGAGCAGGCGGAACACGTGCTGCACGAGGAGCGGGCTGAGGCCGAGCGAGGGCTCGTCGAGCAGCATCAGGCGCGGGCGGGCGAGCACGCCGCGCGCGATCGCGAGCATCTGCTGCTCGCCGCCGGAGAGCACGGAGGCGGGCAGTCGGCGCCGCGCCGCGAGGTTCGGGAAGCGCTCGAAGAGCGCCTCGGCCTCGCGCTTCGCCGCGGCGCCGTCGCGGCGGCCGTAGGCGCCCATCAGCAGGTTCTCCTCGACCGACAGGCTCATGAGGATGCCGCGCCCCTCGGGCACGAGCGCCATGCCCGCCGCGATCCGCTCGCGCGCCTTTGCCGCCTCCAGCGCGCGGCCGGCAAAGCGCACCGTGCCTTGCGCCGGCACGAGGCCAAGAAGCGCCTTGAGCAGCGAGCTCTTGCCGGCGCCGTTCGCGCCGAGGAGGGCCACGACTTCGCCTTCCCCCACGGCAAGCGCGGCGCCGCGCACCGCGTGCACGCTGCCGTAGCGCACGTCCAGGCGCTCGATCTCAAGCAGCATCGCGCTCGCTTCCGAGATAGGCCTCGCGCACCAGCGGGTTGCCGCGAACCGCGGCCACCGCGCCCTCGGCGATCTTGCAGCCGAAATTCAGCACCACGACGCGCGTGCACAGCCGCTCGACGAAATGCATGTCGTGCTCGACCACGACGAGCGTCACGCCGCTGCGCGCGACGGCCTCCAGCGCCTCGTGCAGCGCCTCGCTTTCCGCGGGGTTGAGGCCGGCGGCCGGCTCGTCGAGCAGCAGCACGCGCGGCCGGGCGGCGAGGGCGCGCACGAGCTCGATGCGCTTCTGCACGCCGTAGGGCAGGCCGCCCGCGAGCTGCGCGGCGTATTTTCCGAGGCCCGCCGCCTCGAGCGCCGCGCGCGCCTCGGCGCGCCAGCGGTTGGCGCGGCCGAAGCCGACGGGCTGCAGCATGCCGAGCCAGCCGGGCGTGTGCGCGTACTGCGCGACCATCACGTTCTCGAGCACGCTGAGGTGCGGCATGAGGCGGATGTTCTGGAACGTGCGCGCCAGGCCGCGCCGGATGCGGAAGCGCGAGGCGAGCCGCGTGATGTCCGCGCCGTCGAGGAGCACCTGGCCGGCGTCGGGCGCATACACCCCGGTGAGGATGTTGAAGACGGTGGTCTTGCCGGCGCCGTTCGGCCCGATGAGCGCCAGGCGCTCGCCCGAGCCGACCGCGAAGGAGAGCGCGTCGAGCACCTTCAGCCCGCCGAAGCCGAGCGACACCGAGCGCATCTCCAGGCTCGTCTTCACCGCTTCACCAGCACCCCCTGCGGGCGCAGGCTCATGATGGCGATGATCAGGCAGGCGAAGATCACGTAGCGCCAGGCCGCGCTGCCGCGCAGCAGCTCCGGCAGCAGATTGAACAGCGCCGCGCCCAGCAGCGGGCCGTAGACCGTCTGCGTGCCGCCGAGGAGCACATAGAGCATCACGTAGATCGAGAAGAGAACGCCGTAGTTCTGCACCTCGATGTAGTTGAAGTAGTGCGCATAGAGCGCGCCGGCGAGGCCGGCGAGCCCGGCGCCCACGGTGAACGCCGCGCTCTGCATGCCGCGCACGGAGAGGCCCATGACGTCGGCGGCGCGCTCGTCGTCCTTGACCGCCGTGACGCTGATGCCGAAGCGCGTGTGGAAAAGGGCCGCGACGAGCGCGAACACCGCGATCGCGAAGGCCGCGACCACGGGAAACCCGACGTGCGCGCTCACCGGGTAGCCCGCCGCGCCGCCGACCGCGTCGACGTTGAGGATCGTCCCCTGGACGACCTGGTTCAGCGCGAAGGTGGCGAGCGCCAGGTAGATGCCGCGCGTCCTGAGGATCGGGAAGGCGACCAGCCAGCCGACGCTTGCCGCGACCGCGAAGCCGCCGAGCGCGGCAAGGATGGGATTCAGGCCGAGCGCGTTCGACGCGTAGCCGGAGCTGTAGGCGCCGATCGCGACGAAGGCCGCGATGCCGAGGTTGAGCTGGCCCGCGCTCATCGGCAGGAACGCCCCGTAGGCGAGCACGGTGTTGATGCAGAGCAGGGCCAGCACGCCTTCCAGGTAGCCGCTCATTCCATCACATCCTTTGATGGCGCGAGACGCCGCCGAGAAGCCCGGTCGGGCGCACGAACAGGATCGCGAGCAGCGCGCCGTAGACGCAAAGATCCACGGCGCGCGCGCCGAGGCCGAAGATGGCGAAGGTCTCCACCAGCCCGATCAGCAGGCCGCCGAGGATCGCGCCCCAGATGTTGCCCATGCCCCCGACCACCATCGCCGAGATGCCCTTGAGCGCGACTTCCTCGCCCATGAAGGGGCTCGCCTGCTGGTAGTTCACGGCGAACAGGAATCCCGCGAGCCCGGTGAAGAGGCCGCCGAAGAGGAAGATGAGCGGCACCACGCGCTCGACCGGCACGCCGAGCAGCGTGGCGAGCTGCGCATCCTCCGCGATGGTGCGCACGCCGCGGCCGAGCCGGGTCTTCTTCAGCAGGAAGTCCATGCAGGCGACGGCGAGCACCGCGCAGCCCAGGCCGAGCAGCTGCGGAACGGAAACGATGACCGGGCCGAGATGCGCGCTCGCGGAGCCGAACGGCACCGGCACGCGCTGCTGGTCGGAGCCCCAGCCGATCAGCATCAGGTTCTCGAGCAGGATGAGGAAGGCCATGGAGGTGACGAGCGGGACGAAATGCTCGCTCGTCCTCATCAGCCGGTAGGTGAAGCGCTCGACGAGGAGCGAGAGCGCGCCGGCCGCCGCCACCGCGCCGAGCGCCGCGAGCGGCCAGGGCGCGGCCTGCCTGAGGAGCAGCCAGGTCAGCATGCCGGACACCATGAACAGGCCCGGGATGCTGAAGTTGAGGAAGTTCAGGATGCCGATCGCGAGCGTGAAGGCGACCGCGACGAGCGCGTAGACGCTGCCGAGCATGAGGCCGTTGACGACCTGCTGCTCAAGCACGGCGCGCCTCGCGCTGCTCGATGTAGGCCATGGCGGCGCTCGAGCCCGCGGCGAGCTCGTCGAGGAAGCGCTGCGCGCAGCGGAACGACGCCGCGCTCACCCCGCCGAAAAAGAGGTCGTTCACGCGCCCGATCTCCGGCACGATGCGCGCGATGCGCCGCCGCCCGGCGCCGGTCAGGCTGAGCAGCGTGCTGCGCGAGTCGTGCGGGTTGCGCCGCTTCGCGAGCAGGCCGCGCGCGACGAGCCGGCGCGACTCGGCGGTGATGAAGGCGCTCGTGACGCGCAGGTCGCGGGCGAGCGAGCTCACCGCGATGCCGGCCGCGCCCTGCAGGTACGCCACCGTGATGAGCAGCATGTACTGCGGCCCGGAGAGGCCGATCCGCCGCCCGAGGTAGCTGCGCGCGTGGCGCAGCCGCTCTTCCACGGCGCTCAGCCGGTAGATCAGCCGGCGGAACTCGCTGTCGTCGCCGTCGACCAGCAGCGCCCGCCGCGAGGTGCTCAGCGGCGGGCGGTAGCTTCCCTTCAAGCGTCCACGTACCGCGTGTCGTTCAGCAGGTGCTCTTCGACCGGGATGTGGAGCGAGTCGTGCACGGTGTTGTAGAACTTCCAGAACCCGACCACGCACGCGAGCTCGACGATCTGCGGCGGCGTCAGGTGCTTCTTCAGCTCGTCGAGCACCTTCTGCGGCACCGCGTCCGGGGCCGAGGAGGCGGCGCGCACGTATTCGAAGCACGCGGCTTCCATGGGGTTCGCCGGCTTGTAGTCGTCGTCGAGGATGTCGAGGAGCTCGTTCTGCGACAGGCCCCAGCCCTCCGAGGAGCCCTTCTCGCGCATCAGCATGTTGCAGCTGTGCGCGGTGCAGTAGGCGCAGCCATTCGTCTTGCACGCCACCGCGGCGAGCTTGCGCTTGAGCAGCTGGTCGAGCGTCGAGCTCGGGTCGCGCATGATGTTGCTGTTGAGGCGGAACAGCGTCTCCGCGATCTCCGGCCGGTAGGCGTAGAGCTTGAGCGCGTTCGGCAGGAAGCCCATGCGCTTCATGTAGGGCTCGACCACCGCGCGCAGGCGCTCGACCACCTTCTCGTCCGGCACGTAGGGGATGAACGGCTCCTCGGTCTTCGTGAATCGCGGTGCGGGAATGTCTCGCTTCATAGGTAGTCTCCGATCTTGACTTTGCCCCAATGCCGGGGATAGCTGCGCACGAAATCCTTCGGGTCGTGGCGCGACTTGATGGTCGCGTCGATGCCGATCTTGCCGACGACGCGCCAGAACGGCTCCTTCTCGAGCGGCCGCGCCGACGGATCGTAGGGCGAGCCGCGCGTGGTCGGCACGACCACGAGGTCGCGCGACGGATCGCAGCGCGTGGCGATGTGGTAGTACACGTCCTCCGCGCTGTCGAGATTGCAGTCCGGGCTCACCGCCACCACCATCTTGGTGTTGAGCCACGGCGAGCCCATCGCGAGCATCAGCGCGTCGTTGACGAAGCCCTCGCGCGGATAGTCGAACTGCAGGATGCACGAGACCGCCGCGCCCCAGGTCGGGAAGCGCACGTCCTTCACCGCGAGGCCCATCTCGGTCAGGCGGTTGTAGAGCATCGCCTCGTGGCACAGGCGCGGCAGCGGCTGGTGGTCGGTGTCCGGGCAGGTCTGGTGGTTGCGCACGATCGGGCGGTCGGCGCGCATGGTCATGGCGCTGAGCGTCAGCTCCGGCAGCCGGGAGCTCTTCGGCAGGTAGTAGCCCGACGGGCCGACCGAAACGCCGACCTCCGTCATGCCCTTCAGGTCCACGGTGCCCTCGACGACGATCTCGGCCTGCGCCGGGACGCGCAGGTCGAGCGTCTCGCACGGGACCATCTCCACGTCGCGGTCCATGATCGTGCCGACCATTTCCAGCTCGCCCCACTGGTCCATGTGCAGGCCCGAGTAGTTCGCCATGATCTCGTAGGCCGGGTGCAGGCCGAAGACGATGACGAACGGCATCTTGTCGTGCCCGAGCTCGCGGTACTTGCGCATGATGACGTGGGTGTGCGGCGTGACGAAGCTCGGCAGGCCGGTGCGCGGCCCGGTGAGCGTGGTGCCGGCGTGCGAGGTGTTGTGGAAGCCGGTCTCGGGATCGACCACGATGTTCATCGCGGTGACGTAGGGCTTCGATTCCTGCTCGCTGTGGACCGGGATGGGCAGCTTCGTCCAGTCGACGTCCTTGCCCTTGAACTTCTTCTCCTTGACCGGCCCGTCCTTGACGTCGACGAAGCCGCGCGGCGGGCAGCGCAGGCGGTAGGCCAGCGTCCTCAGGTAGTCCTCGCGCGTCACGCCGAGGGCGCGCGCCTGCAGCTCGCGGTGCTTCACCAGGATGTCGCACAGGCGGTAGCCCGGCTTCTCGACGATGTTCTCGAAGAGGATCGGCTGGTTGCTCTGCGCCGAGAGCGCGGGGATATAGTCGATGCTGACGGGCTTGGTCACCCGCGTCACGATGTCGCGGTTGGTCTCCAGGTAGCCGCGCAGGTCGGGATCGAGCGGCCGGGCCGGGGTGAAGGGCGGTGCGGCGTGGCTCGTGGACAGGCGGGCGCTTTTCATCGGTACACTTTAATTAACCTAGTTAACGAAGGTCAAGGTGCTCAGGAGCGGCCGACAATACCTCGAGGCCCTGCGCGACGGCCGGGTGATCTACCTCGCCGACGAGCGGATCGCCGACGTCACCACCCATCCCGGGTTCCGCAACGGCGCCCGCACCTACGCGGCGCTCTACGACCTCAAGGCGCAGCCCGAGCTGCACGAGGCGATGAGCTACGAGGAGGCGGGCGAGCGCTACAGCATGCACTTCCTGCGCCCGCGCACGCGCGAGGACCTGGTGCGCCGCACGCGGGCGCACGAGCTGATCGCCGACTTCGGCTGCGGCGTGCTCGGCCGCTCGCCCGACGCGGTCGCCGGCTCGATCACCGGCATCTCGATGAAGCCGGAGATCCTCGAGCAGAAGGGCGGCCACAAGGACCATTTGCTGAAGCTCTGGCAGCAGATGCGGCACGAGGACCAGTTCGTCACGTACGCGGTGCTGCCGCCGCAGGGCGGGCGCGATCCCAAGTTCTACCAGGGCTCGGGCCGCCAGGTGCCGGCGCTTCGCGTGACGAAGGAGACCGACGCCGGCGTGGTGCTGAACGGCATGAAGATGCTCGCCACCGGCGCGGCGTTCGCCGATGCGGTGCTGGTCGGCAACATCCTGCCGCTCGCGCCCGACCAGCTGAAGGAATCGGTCACCGCGATCGTGCCGTTGAACCTGAAAGGCCTGACGCTCTGGGCGCGCAAGTCCTTCGAGCGCGAGGTGAGCCATCCGTTCGACTACCCGCTCACCGCGCGCTACGACGAGTCGGACTGCATGCTGGTCTTCCAGGACGTGCTCGTGCCGTGGGAGCGCGTCTTCGTGCACGACAACCCGGAGCTCGCGCGCGCGGTCCTCGTGCAGACGCCCGCGCACGTGATGGCGAACCACCAGTGCAACGTGCGCTTCCGCTCGAAGCTGCGCTTCCTCCTCGGGCTCGCGAGCCTGGTGACGCATTCCACCGGCGCGCGCGACGTGCCGGTGGTGCGCGAGACGCTCGGGCGCTTCGCCGCCGCGGAAGCGGGCTTCAGCGCCATGATCGACGCGCAGCACATGGCCTGCGAGGCGATCGACAACGGCTACGTGCTCTACAACCGCCGCTACATGTACGCGGCGATCCACTGGGCGATGGAGAACCATTCG
>Ga0070741_10015801_pt1 | contig 12717 bp, 10 predicted proteins | sample Coa_R1_4_FD_66440 | JGI IMG/M metagenome (GOLD analysis project Ga0070741, IMG submission 66440) | Surface soil microbial communities from Centralia Pennsylvania, which are recovering from an underground coalmine fire - Coalmine... | ecosystem: Environmental > Terrestrial > Soil > Unclassified ...
CGGCGCTGACTGCATGTGCGACCTCCGGCGCGCAGCGGTGCGAGTCGGTGATCGTCACCACGTCGTCGGCGCTGCTGTCGACCAAGAGCGAGGCGTCCGCTCCGCGGAAACCGAACACGGTCTGATTGGGGTCGCCCGTGATCAGAGTGGTCGACGCGCCTTGTGACAGGACCCGAACCAGCCGGGCGCCCTGTGGATCGAAATGCTGGGCGTCGTCGACGAGTAGCACCTTGACCCGCTCTCGCTCGGCGGTCAACAGCTGCGGGTCGCTCGCGAATGCCTCGAGCGCGGCGCCGATGAGTTCGGCCGCGCCGAGCGCAGGCACCGTTGCTTGCGGCGCCGCTCGGCCGGCCGCCGCGCGTAACAACATCACCTGTTCGTACTGCTGAGCGAACTGTCCGGCTGCCACCCATTCCGGCCGACCGTGGAGCCGGCCGATCCGCTGCAGCGCGGGTCCGTCGACACCGCGTTCTGCGCAGCGCGCCAATAGATCTCGCAGCTGGGTGGCGAACCCTGCGGTGCCCAGCGCCGGGTGCAGCGACTCGGGCCACGTCACGGTGGCGGCGTCCTCGAGATCACCGGCCAAGAGCTCCCGGATGATGCCGTCCTGTTCGGTGCCGGTGACAAGCCGCGGAGGTGGGTCGCCTGTGCGCTGGGCAGCCAGGCGCAGCACAGCGAACGCGTAGGAGTGCACGGACCGGACGAGCGGCTCGCGGATGACAGCCGGACCACTCCGCTGCGTCAACGCCGTCGTGACGGCGCGGCGTGTTCGTACCGCTGCGCGCGCCGTAGGACACAGCAGCAGAACAGATTCCGGATCCGCACCGGCGGCGACATGGGCGGCGGCGGCATGAACGAGCATGGTGGTCTTCCCGGTGCCGGGACCGCCGACCACGCGCATGACTCCCCGCGTCGAGGGGTCTGCGATGAGCTCCGGTGAGGCCATGCCCGCATGACACCACGAGGGTCCGACAAGTTCGTCCGGCGTGTTTGTTTGGCACGATCAAGCCCATGACACTGCGCGTGTACCGGTATGGACCCGACGAGCCGCCGCGGGTGCTGGCCATCCACGGCCTGACCGGACACGGCAAGCGCTGGCGGACACTAGCGACTCGACACCTGGCCGACCTCGCCGTGGCCGCACCGGACCTGATCGGCCACGGCCGGTCGACGTGGGATGCGCCGTGGACGATCGACGCGAACGTCGCTGCCCTGGCGGCTCTGCTCGATTCCGACGGCGGCCGGCCTGTCGTGGTGATGGGCCACTCGTTCGGCGGAGCGATCGCACTCGGGTTGGCTGCGGCGCGGCCGGATTTGGTGGAGGGCCTGGTGCTGCTCGACCCGGCGACGGGGCTGTCCGGCCGACGCATGCGCGAGATCGCGGACGAAATGCTGGCCTGTCCCGACTACACCGATCGCGCCGAGGCTCGCGCTGAGAAGGCGTCGGGTTCGTGGGCGGACGTGCCGGACACCGAACTGGAGGCTGAGCTCGACGAGCATCTGGTCGGATGGCCCGACGGCCGGGTCGGTTGGCGGATCAGCCTGCCCGCGATGATGGCGTACTGGAGTGAGCTCGCCAGACCGATTGTGTTGCCGCGCAGCGGAACACCGACGACATTGCTGCGAGCAGTGAAAACCGATCCACCGTATGTGCCCGCTGCGCTTGTCGACGGCCTTGGCACCGCGCTCGGGTCGGACTTCAAGCTCGTCGACGTCGACTGCGACCACATGGTCCCCTTGGCACAGCCGGAGGCGACCGCCGCCGCGGTGCGGGAACGGCTATGACCGCTGTCACCGATGCGGACGTGGAGCGGGTACGTGCGTTGGTGTCCGCGATTCCGCCGGGTCGCGTCTCGACCTACGGCGATATCGCCTCAGCAGCAGGGCTTTCCAGCGCGAGGATCGTCGGCTGGGTCATGCGCACCGACTCCGCGGACCTGCCGTGGCATCGGGTGATCCGCGCCGACGGGCGGCCCGCACCACATCTGAGGACCCGACAACTCGAGTTGTTGCGAGCCGAGGGCGTGCTCGCGGTCGACGGCAGGGTTCCGCTACGCGACGTCCGCCACGCGTTCTGACCGTTCCAGGCGCGAGACGAGAAGGTCGACGATCGCCGGGTGCGCACCAATCGGGTCAGCCACCGCCGTCGCCTCGCAATCTTGCAGCCGGTCGTGAAAGAGGCCGGGCGCCAACAGGTATGGCGCGATGAACACCCGTCGACGTCTGCGGGAATGCAGGCGCGTCACCACCTCGTTGGCCCGCGGCATACCCGTCGCAACGAAACCCAGTTCTACCGGCCCGATACGCTCAGCGAGATACGCTGCCGCCAAACGTAATTCGCGACACGCACGCGGATCTGAAGAGCCGGCCGCTGTCATCACGACCGCGTCACCGCACCGCCAGCCGGCCTCACGCAACCGATCATGCATGACCGCCGCAAGCACACGATCGGGACCGAGCGCACGCGCCACCGTCACGTCGGGATGTCCGCTTTGGGCGACCCGCGCCGGCAGATCCGTGTGCACGTGGTAACCCGACGCGAGAAACGCGGGCACGACGATAGCCGGGCCGTCTACGCCGGATAGCACTTCGGCAGGGTGTGGTCCGACAACGTCGACGAATGCGGTGCGGATTGTGCCGACACGCGCCGAGATCGCCTCAGCCAGTTGGTCGATCGTCCGGACACCCGCGGCGCGACGGGTACCGTGCGCAACGAGGACGATCATGCGGCCGGGTCGATCGCCAGTCGGTAGCCCCTCTTGACGACCGTTTGAATCGCACCGGGCGCGCCGAGCGCCGACCGCAGACGGGCCATCGCAGTCTCGACCGCATGCGTGTCGTCGCCGCCGCCTGGGAGGTGTGTCAGGAGTTCCTCCCGCGACACCACCCACCCGGGTGTGGCCGTCAACCGCCGCAACAACGCCATGGCGGCCGGCGGCAGCGTCCGCACGTTGCCGTCGACCGCCACCGTTGCGCTACGCACGGTGATCTGATGACCGCCGGCGGTGAAGTGGCAAGCGCGACGCGGAATCTCGTCGCTGATCAACCGGGCCAGTGCCCCCAACCGGTAGCGGGCGGGGTGAAGAGCCGGCACGCCGAGCCGGCGCAGCGGCGCGGCCGTCACCGGTCCAACACATACCGCCGTCACGCGGTTGCGCAGTGCAGTGACCAGCTCGTCGACACAGCCAAGTTCCTTGGCCCGCTGCAGGGTTGACGCCACCGCCGGCGCGCTGGTAAAGCTGATCGCGTCGAGCAGGCCGTCGAGAACCATCGCGATCAGCTGGTCCATCGGTTTGCGGTCCTCGGGCGGCTCCCAGCGGTATACGGGCACCTGAATCACTTGTGCGCCAGCCTGTGTCAGCGCATCGCAGATCTCGGCGTTGGGCTCCCATTCCGAAGCGGCTCCGTGCAGCTGCACCGCGATACGCAAACCGCCCGCACCGTGAGCAAGTAACCGGTCGAGCACCTCCGGCGACGCTTCCGACTCGGGGCTCCATTCCTCGGACAGCCCGGCCTGCCGCACCGCGCCGCGCGCCTTGGGCCCCCGCGCCAGGATGCGGGTCGACGCCAACGCGGCGGTCAGCTCGTCGGCGAGGTCCCACCCGTGGGCAGCCTCGACCCAGCCGCGGAAGCCGATGCCCGTCGTCACCACTACGACATCCGGCGGGTCGTCGATGAGAAGCCTTGTGACACGACGTAACTCGGTGTCGTCAGCCAGCGGAATGATCCGGATGGCCGGAGCGTGAACGACCGCGGCACCGCGGCGTTCGAGTAGCGTGATGAGTTCTTCGGACCGGCGTGCTGCGGTTACCCCGATCGTGAAACCTGCGAGCGGTTCACTTTCGTGCGACTTCAACGAATCCATCGTTCACCCGCACGTCGTACACCGTCAGCGAGTACGACTGATCGTCGAGGCACCGTCCGTCGCGAAGGGAGAACACATGCTTGAGAAGTGGGGAGGCGACCGTCGGCTCACCGCGCCGGTCACCAGTGATGCCACGCGACATCACCGCGGCCCCGAAGAACGGGTCGATGTTGCCGACCGCGGCCAGCGCCCCGTCGGCGAGCAGAAAAAGAGCCGCCTGGTCACCGTCGGGCAGCAAGACAGCGACACCGCGTCCCGGCAGCAGCATGTCCAGCCGGCACGCCTTCGTCCAGACCTGCGACTCGAGCAGGCGTGGGCGCTCAACGAGAACGGTCATTGCGGGCTCCTTCCGTTGGGCTAATTGGACGTCCGGGATGTTTCCTAGCCATTAACTCGACCTTTCGGCCGTGTCACGGTATGTGCTCTTCGCGCGAGCGCTCATCGCGGCCATTTGCTCTTCGCGCGAGCGCTCATCGCCGATTCGCGGCGTGCCCAGCATCACCGGCACCTTCCGTGGCCCGCTCTCGTCGAAGGCCACGGTCGGATCGGTCTGGTCGGGGGCGTTCACGAACGACACGAACCGTGCCAGTTTGTCTTGGTCAGCCAGCACACCCGCCCACTCGTCGGAGTAGCCCGCGACGTGGCGTGCCATTGCCGCCTCGAGTTCGTCGGCGATCCCCAGTGAGTCGTCGCACACGACCGCGCGAATGTGATCGAGGCCGCCCTCGATGGTTTCCTGCCAGACCGCCGTGCGCTGCAACCGGTCGGCGGTGCGGATGTAGAACATCAGGTAACGGTCGATGTAACGGACGAGCGTGTCGTCGTCGAGGTCGCCCGCCAGCAGTTGCGCGTGTTTCGGTGTGGCGCCGCCGTTTCCGCCCACATAGAGGTTCCAGCCCTTCTCGGTGGCGATGACGCCGACGTCCTTGCTGCGCGCTTCCGCGCATTCCCGCTGACATCCCGACACGCCGAGCTTGATCTTGTGCGGCGCGCGCAACCCGCGGTAGCGCAGTTCGAGGTCGACGGCCATCGCCACCGAATCCTGAACGCCGTAGCGGCACCAGGTCGATCCGACACAGCTCTTCACCGTTCGGACGGCCTTGCCGTACGCGTGACCCGACTCGAGTCCCGCGTCGATCAGCCGCTGCCAGATTGCGGGCAGTTGTTCGACGCGCGCGCCGAACATGTCGATGCGCTGGCCGCCCGTGATCTTGGTGTACAGCCCGAAGTCGCGCGCCACTTCGCCGATCGCGATCAGCTTCTCAGGTGTGATCTCGCCGCCGGGCAGCCGCGGCACCACCGAATAGGTGCCGTTGCGTTGAAGATTGGCGAGGAAGTGGTCGTTGGTGTCCTGCAGCGTGGCCGCTTCACCGTCGAGGATGTGGTCCGACGACGTCGACGCAAGGATCGAGGCCACAGCCGGTTTACAGATATCGCATCCGGTTCCCGTGCCGTGCTTGGCGATCAGGCCGGAGAACGTGCGGATGCCGGTGGCCTGCACTATCTGGAACAACTCCGCCCGCGACTGGGCGAAGTGCTCGCACAGCGCCTTGCTCTGCTCGACACCCTGCGCCTCCAACAGCCGCTTGAGCATCGGAACACAACTGCCGCAGGATGTTCCGGCCGCTGTCGCGCACTTGATCGCCGGCACGTCGCATGCGCCGTCGGCGATGGCACCGCAGATCGCACCTTTCGTCACGGCATTACACGAACAGATCTGTGCCTCGTCCGGCAGCGCGCCCACCCCGACTTCGGCTCCGGCCGGAGAGATCAGTGAAGCCGGGTCAGCGGGCAGCGGCCGGCCCACCAGCGGTCGTAACGTGCCGTAGGCGCTTGCATCGCCAACCAGAATGCCGCCCAACAGTGTTGACGCGTCGTCGGACACGACGAGCTTCGCGTACGTGCCCTTGGTGGCGTCGTTGAGCACGACTTCCAGCGCACCGTCGGTGGTGGCGTGCGCGTCGCCGAAGCTGGCGACGTCGACCCCGAGCAACTTGAGTTTGGTCGACAAGTCGGCGCCGGGGAATTCGGCTGTCCCGCCGAGTAATCGATCGGCGACGACCTCCGCCGTGGCGTTACCGGGAGCGACCAGCCCGTAACACCGCCCCTCGACCGCTGCCACTTCCCCGACGGCGTAGATGTGCGGGTCGCTCGTCCGGCAGCCGATGTCAGTGAGCACACCTCCGCGTTCGGCAACGTCCAGGCCGCATGCACGAGCGAGCTCGTCGCGGGGACGCACGCCCGCCGAGAACACCAGCACCGCGGCGTCGATCATCTGGCCGTCGGAGAGCGTGACCGTCAAGCCGGCGTCACCCTCGTCGATCGCGGTCGTGGAAACGCCGGTGTGCACGGTCAACCCGAGCTCGGTGACGAGATCGGCCAGCACTGCACCGCCGCCTTCGTCGACCTGCAGCGGCATCAGCCGAGGCGCGAATTCCACTACGTGCGGAGACATTCCGAGCAACCGCAACGCGTTGGCCGCTTCGAGGCCGAGCAATCCGCCACCGACCACCACGCCGACGGCGTCGGGCTGGGCGGCCGCCCGAATCGCGTCGAGGTCGTCGAGTGTGCGGTAGACGAAGCAACGGCCAAGGTCCTTGCCGGGGATCGGCGGCACGAACGGGTATGAGCCCGTGGCGAGGACGAGTGCGTCATAGCCGATCGTGTCGCCACCGGATGTTGTGACAGTGCGGGCGCCGCGGTCGATGACCTCGGCGCGCTCACCGATGCGTAACTGCACCAATTCGTCTGTGGCGTAGTCGTTTCCGGGCAGAGCCAACGTGGTCCTGTCCCAGGTTCCGACGTAGGACGACAACGCCACGCGATCGTAGGCCGGCGTCGGCTCCTCGCACAGTACCGTGATGCGCCAGCAGTTGTCGCGGTCACGGTCACGCATCGCTTCGACGAGACGGTGACCGACCATCCCGTGGCCGACGACCACAAGATGTTTCAGTGTCACGCGGGCACCACCGCCTCCCGGCCGTCGGGATCGGCGAGCGGAGCACGAGATGGCGTGCGCACGTATGCGAACCAGGTGATGATTGCGCAGAGGACATAGAAGCCGAGGAATACCCAGAACGCCATCGTCGCTGACTTCGCGGCCGACAAGTAGGACGCGCGCAGGACGATGTTGATCCCGACGCCACCGAGCGCCCCGATGGCGCCGGCGATTCCGATCAACGCGCCCGACATTCGGCGCGACCAGTCGGCCTTCTCGGTAGCCGACAGCACGTCGACGCTGTGCGCCTTGGCGTCGAAGATCGACGGAATCATCTTGTACACCGAGCCGTTGCCGACGCCCGAGAGGATGAACAGCGCGACGAATCCAATCACGTACGCAACCATGATGCCGCCGGACGGCGCCCGGTGCGTGGAGTCGGTCATCTCACCGAACACCACCAGCCAGCCAGCCGCGGCGATCATCGCGACGAAGGTGTAGAGCGTGACCTTGCTGCCGCCGATGCGGTCGGACAGCCAACCGCCGGGCGGCCGGGCGATGGAGCCCAAAAGCGGCCCGATGAAAGCGATCTGGGCCGCATGCAGCGACGCCTTGGCCGTCATCGCGGCAGTGACAGGACCGCCGTGGCTGAGACCGGCGAGGAAGCTGATCTGCAGCACCTGGCCGAACGCGAACGAAAAACCGATGAACGATCCGAACGTGCCTATGTACAGCAACGCGATCAGCCACGAGTCGCGGTATGCCATCACATCGACCATCGACCGGACGTTGGTGCGCTGATTGGTCAGGTTGTCCATGAACAGCGCGGCGCCGACAGCGGCGATCGACAGCGCCACGAGGTACACCGCGCACACCAAGTGCGGCGAGCGGTTGCCGACGGCCGCGATGACCAGCAGGCCGACGACCTGAATCATCGCCACGCCGATGTTGCCGCCGCCGGCATTCAGACCCAGCGCCCAGCCCTTAAGGCGTTGCGGGTAAAAGGCATTGATGTTCGTCATCGACGACGCAAAGTTGCCGCCGCCGACGCCGGCGACTGCCGCGACGATCATGAACGTGGTGTAAGACGTGCCCGGGTGAGCCATGAAGTACAGGGTCAACGCCGTGGGAATCGCCAACACCAGCGCGGAGAACACGGTCCAATTGCGACCGCCGAATGTCGCGGTGGCGAACGTGTACGGCAGCCTCAGAACTGCCCCTACGAGAGTCGGCATCGCAACGAGGAAGAACTTGCCCGCAGCGTCGATGTGATACACGTTCTGCGGCATGAACAACACCATCACCGACCAGATCGACCACACCGAGAAGCCGACATGCTCGGCGATGATGGACCAGATCAGGTTGCGACGCGCGATCTTCGAACCGCCGTTGTTCCAGGCGTCGGCGTCCTCGGCGTCCCAGTTTTCGATGTCGTGCTTGCGGGTGCTCATCAGCATGCGCTCACGGTAGGAAAATCTTGTTGCGCCAACGCTGCAGGCGATGTCCTGATTGCTACAACGTCCTCACACATCGCTTGCCGCGGCGGTGAGTTGGTGAGCGACGTCACACCCAACGGCTACGGGCGGGCGGCGCCTCGGGAGTGACCCACGCCTTCGCATACCGGCTCGCCGACGACTTCAGGGGATCCCGGCTGCGGTACACCACATACGGACGGACAAGATATCCCACAGGCGCGCTGAACATATGCACCAGCCGGGTGTAGGGCCAAATTCCAAGCAGTGCAAGGACGATCAGCGCATGCGCCTGGAACGTCCACGGCGCGTCGGCCATCAGCTGCGGCATCGGGTGCATCGAGAACAGGCTGCGAAACCACGGCGACACCGTTTCGCGATAGTTGTAGGTGGCGAACACATTCGTCAGGGTGTTCGCCATTCCGGTGGCGAGCGCACCTGCCAGCAGCAGGTACATCAGCTTGTCGCTGCGCGTCGTCGCTTTGCGCACCGCCGGCACGGTGACACGGCGATACAGCAGGATCGCCAGCCCGGCGACGACGGCCAATCCGGTCAGCGATCCCATCGTGACCGCGACGAAATGGTAAGCCGTCTCAGAGATTCCGACCGTCGACGTCCACGATTCGGGAACCAGCAGACCCAAAACATGGCCGCCGAGTACCCCGAGGATGCCGAAATGGAACAGCGGGCTGCCCAGCCGCAGCAGCCGAGACTCGTAGATTTGCGACGACCGCGTGGTCCACCCGAATTGATCGGTGCGGTACCGCCAAATATGGCCCAGCACAAACGAGGTGAACGCGACGTACGGCACCGTCATCCACAGCAGGGAATTCATCGGCGCTCCCCCGCGCTCAGCGGATCGATCATGAACGGCTCCAGGCCGACCTCTTCATCGGGCGGCCCCTGCGCTGCCAGTTCGGCGATGCGGCGCCGGTCGGCGGTGTTGACGGGTGGCAGTGTTGCCAGCACGGCCGCGAGCACGCCAGCGTAGGCAGAACCGGTGTCCTCCAACGACAGTCGCAACAGTTCGAGGACGGGAACATGCTCCGCCAGCAGCCGCTCGCCCTGCACCTGGTCGATCGTCGCGGCGAACTCGAGCACCAGCGGAAGGTAGTCGGGCAGCTCACCGTCGCCGATTGTCATTCCGCCCTGCCGATACGCGTGCTTGAAGCGCAGCAGCGCCATTCCACGCTTTCGGGTGTCGCCGTACGCGTAATACGTCAGGTGCAGGCTCGCACGCCTGCGCATGTCGAAGGTTTCCACATAGCGCATCGCGAGCCGCAATGAATCCGCACCACTGAAGTCCTGCAAGAAATCCAGGACCGGTGCGCCGAGAACTTCAGGCAACTCCTTTGCAGCAGAGGCGAGTTGGCCCGCGATCATGAAGGTGTCCGCGCTCGGGTAGTCCAGCAGCAGAGCGGCAATGCGCCACAGCACGCGGCGGTCGTGATCCGACATCGTGGCGCCGTCGGCCTTGCGGGGCAGCAATTTCATTTCGTCGGCACCAGCCCGTCGGTGTTTCTGCCGTCCCAGTTGAGCAGGTTGACCCGGGTCGGTTTGGCGGTGTCGCCATTGGCGCCGTCGGTGAGATGAAACTTGTCGGCCATGGTGTCGAACGCCGTCATTCCCGGTCCGCCGTCGCTATCCAGGCTGCAGCCGGTGGCCAGCGCGTCGAGCCGGTGTGCGTCAGAGTCTGCGCCGCTGGGGATCACGTAGCGGTCGGAGTACTTCGCAATGGCCAGCAGCCGGTACATCGACTCGATTTCGTTGCCGCTCAACCGCACGGATTCCGGGATGGTCTCGTCGAAGTCCTCGCCGAGATTCGCGGCCCGCATGTACGACCGCATCGCCGCAAGCCGTTGCAGAGCAGCGCGAACCGGGCCGACGTCGCCTGCCGTGAACAGCTCGGCCAGATACTCGACCGGGATGCGCAGCGCGTCGATTGCGCCGAACAGGTTGTTGGAGTTCTCGCCGTCGTGTCCGGTCTCGGCGAGCACGTCGACGACCGGCGACAATGGCGGAACGTACCAAACCATCGGCATGGTGCGGTATTCCGGATGCAGCGGTAGCGCGACTTGGTAGTCGACAATGAGCCGGTAGACGGGCGAATTCTGGGCGGCCTCAATCCATTCGGTCGAGATGCCGGCGCGCTCGGCTTCCGCGACCACGCGGGGATCGTGCGGATTGAGGAACACTCCGAGTTGCGCCGGATAGAGGTCCTTCTCGTCCCGCACGGATGCAGCGGCCTGCACGGCATCGGCGTCGTAGAGCACCACACCGATGTAGCGCAACCGACCAACACACGTTTCTGAGCACACGGTCGGAATGCCCACCTCGACGCGCGGATAGCAAAAGGTGCACTTCTCGGCTTTGCCGGTCTTGTGGTTGAAGTAGATCTTCTTGTACGGGCAGCCCGTCACGCATTGACGCCAACCACGGCAGCGGTCCTGGTCGACCAGCACGATGCCGTCCTCGCTGCGTTTGTAGATCGCACCCGACGGGCACGACGCCGCGCACGACGGGTTGAGGCAGTGCTCGCAGATCCGCGGCAGGTAGAACATGAATGTCTGCTCGAATTCGAGCTTGACCTGGTCGGATAGCTTGGCCAGCAACGGATCTCGGCTGATTTGTTCCGGGCCGCCGCCGAGATCGTCGTCCCAGTTGGCTCCCCAGGTGACCTTCGTGTCAGCTCCGGTGATCAGTGATTTGGGACGAGCCACCGGTGTGGTGTCCATTGCCGGGGCAGACAGCAGGTTCTCGTAGTCGTAAGTCCACGGATCGTAATAATCCGACACCGTTGGCAGGTCCGGGTTCGCGAAGATGTTCAGCAGCCTCTTGAGCCGCGAACCCGTCTTTAGTGTGAGCTTGCCGCGCTTGGTCAGCGTCCAGCCGCCCTTCCAGCGCTCCTGATCCTGGTATTGGCGTGGATAGCCTTGTCCGGGACGGGTTTCCACATTGTTGAACCACGCGTATTCGACGCCGCCGCGGTTGGTCCACGCCTGCTTGCACGTGACGCTGCAGGTGTGACAGCCGATGCACTTGTCGAGGTTCATCACCATTGCCAGCTGAGCCATGACACGCATCAGTACTCCACTTCCTGGCTGCGTCGGCGAATCGTGGTGACCTCGTCACGCTGGTTTCCGGTGGGGCCGTGGTAGTTCAGCGCGAACGATTGCTGCGCGTAGCCGCCGATCAGATGGGTTGGCTTGATCATGATCCGGGTCAGCGCATTGTGAATGCCGCCTCGCTTGCCCGTCTTCTCGGTGCGCGGCACGTCGACGGCTTTGTCTTGCGCGTGGTACATGAACACCAGACCCTCAGGCATCCGGTGGCTGACGATCGCGCGGGCGTTCACCACGCCGTTGCGGTTGGTGCACTCGATCCAGTCGTTGTCCTTGACGCCGATCTTCGCGGCGTCCACGTCGGAGATCCAGATCGCTTGCCCGCCACGGGAAAGCGTCAGCATGTACAGGTTGTCCTGATACGCCGAGTGAATCGACCACTTCGAGTGCGGCGTCAGGTAGCGAACGGTGATGCCGCCGGTGGTGTCTCCCACCGCAGGCTCGTCGAACAGTGCGGTCATGTTCAGCGGCGGCCGGAATGTGGGCAACTGCTCGCCGAACTCGCTCATCCAGTCATGGTCAAGGTAGAAGTGCTGGCGGCCGGTCAGCGTGTGCCACGGCTTGAGCCGTTCGGTGTTGATCGTGAACGGCGAATAGCGCCGCCCGCCGGTTTCCGACCCCGACCATTCCGGCGAGGTGTTGACGGGAACCGGACGAGACTGCGTGTCCGCGAAGGTGATTCGCCGACCTTCGTTCTCCTTCGCGAGGTCGACGAGTTCCGTGCCGGTGCGACGCTGCAGAGCCTCGAAACCCTCCACAGCCAGACGCCCGTTCGTCGTCCCGGACAGGGCGAGGATCGCCTCTGCGGCATAGGTGTCCTTGGCCAGCGACGGCCGGCCCGCTGCGATGCCGCTGACGACCGCGCCGTTCGCACCGCGCAGGTAGTCGACCTCCACGTCGGGATGCGTCGTCACGCCCTTGGTCGTCAAACCGACGGTCTCCACCATCGGTCCGAGCGCCGCCATCTTCTCCGCGACGGCCGGGTAGTCACGCTCGACGACAACCAACCTCGGCATCGTCTTGCCCGGAATCGGCTCGCACTCACCGGCTTTCCAGTCCAGCGCGCGGCCACCGGGCTGCGCGGTCGCGTCGACGCTGTCGTGTTGCAGTGGCACAGCCACGATGTCGTTGCGTTTCCCGAGGTGCTTTTCGGCCAGCCAGGAGAATCCGCGCGCGATCCGGTGAAACGCTTCGAAGTCGGTTTTGGTCTCCCAGGGTGGCGAGATCGCCGGGGAGAACGCGTGCACGAACGGATGCATGTCGGTGCTCGACAGGTCGTGTTTCTCGTACCAGGTTGCGGCGGGCAGCACGATGTCGGAG
>Ga0070741_10015802_pt1 | contig 12716 bp, 15 predicted proteins | sample Coa_R1_4_FD_66440 | JGI IMG/M metagenome (GOLD analysis project Ga0070741, IMG submission 66440) | Surface soil microbial communities from Centralia Pennsylvania, which are recovering from an underground coalmine fire - Coalmine... | ecosystem: Environmental > Terrestrial > Soil > Unclassified ...
GGCGGCGCCAGGCGACGAGCTGAGGCGCCTGCCCAGAAAGGGCCTCTGACCAGCACTCCTTCCGTGGAGCCAGAGTAAGCGGCCCTCTCGCCCAACTGCCGGTCATCACCTTCGATCTCGACCTCGCAGCGGCCTAGAAACCGTGCCCCGATAAGGGGTCTGGGCGATGCCGAGAGCTACGAGGAGTCCGTCCTGCGGGGCGGGCTCCTCGACCGTGTCCGCCCGCCGGTTCAGCGGCGGGAGGCCGGGGGCCCACAGTTCGAGGGTGAGGTGGGTGCGCTCGACGCAGCGGAGTCGTCCGCAGGTCGTCCTCACCACACCCAGCGGCGGCGGCGGGCCGAAGGCGAGGGTCCAGACGTACACCCGGCCTCGGAGGTGCTGCCCGTCGATGACGACCTGGCCGTACGGGTCTTTCGGAGTGCCGGTGAAGATGAGGCACTCGCCGTCTCTGATGCATCTCGCCCAGAAGCGGGCGGCTGCGCTCATCACTGGCCGGGGTCGGATCACCCCGACCTTGATGGCCCGCTTGTAATGCGTGTGACAGAGGCCCTTGGCGTTGACGAAGTTCGAGCAGCCGGGGGCCTGGCATCGGGGCCGGGACGGGTCGTGGGTGCGCCACTGGCCGTAGTGGGTCCGGCACCGACCTCGGGCGACGGTGGGACGGCCGCAGCCCTCGACGGTGCACTCAGGCCGCTGTGCTGGCACGCTCGACTCCTCGGTCGACCTTGCGGCGTTCCTCTGGCGTCATCCCTCCCCACAGGCCGTGCCGACCCCACCGGCTGGGCCGCCCCTCCCACCGATGGGCCTCATCCAGACACTCGCCCCTGACCGGGCAGGCGGCGCAGATGGCGAGGGCGGCGACGTGGGCGGGGGACCCACGGTCCCGGAACCAGTTGGTCGTGCCTCGACCGAGGCAGGCTGCGCTTTGTCGCCAGTCGTCTTCCACGCTTGTGATTCTGCCCAGCCGGTCAAGCGTCCCCGCATCGCCCGCTGCTTGTCGATCTGACGAGTCCACCACGGCCCCCAGGTCTCGGGGTGCGGATCGACGGTCAGCGGTCGGCAGAACCGCACAGAGCGGACCGGGGTGCGGGAGGGTCGGGAAAGCGAGTCCCGGCATCCCTCCCTTCGCCCGAGTGGTAGCGTCGGTGCTGTTCACAGTGGTGTTTCTGCCTGTGATGACGGCTTCCCCCAGACCTCGGTGGCCATCCAACCCGGTTGGATGAACCGAGGATCATGGCGCCGGTCTCGAAGAATCTCCTGTTCTATGGAGACAACCTCGACGTGCTCAAGGAGCACATCGGGACGGAGACCGTTGACCTCGTCTACCTGGACCCGCCGTTCAACTCGAACCGCGCCCACAACGTGCTGTTCAAGAGCAGGAGCGGCGACGATTCGCAGGCCCAGATCGAGGCATTCGACGACACCTGGATTTGGAGCCAGCAGAGCGAGCTGGCTTACAAGATGATGGTCGAGGGCGGTGCTCCGGTCCGGGTGGCCGACAGCCTCGTCGCAATGCAGCGGGTCCTCGGGCCGAACGACGTGTTCGCCTACCTGGTGATGATGACGACCCGGCTGCTCGAACTCCATCGGGTGCTGAAACCGTCAGGATCGCTCTACCTGCATTGCGACCCCACGGCGAGCCACTACCTCAAGATGATGCTCGACTCCATCTTCGGCGCGCAGAACTTCGTCAACGAGATCATCTGGAAGCGGAGCAGCGCCCACAGCGACACCAAGCAGGGGTCCCAGCATTTCGGCCGTGTAAGCGACACGATCCTGTTCTACGAGAAGGGCGGCGCGGAGCGGACCTGGAACCAGCTTTACCTTCCGTACGAGCAGGCGTACGTCGACCGGGACTACCGGCGGGTCGAGGAAGGGACTGGCCGCCGGTTCCGCGTAAGCGACATGTCGGGTCCGGGAGGCGCTGCGAAGGGCAACCCCTTCTACGAGGTGATGGGGGTTTCCCGTCACTGGCGCTTCACCAAGGAGAACATGGACGACCTGATCGCCGAGGGGCGGGTCGTTCAGACGCGTCCGGGTGCCGTGCCCCAATACAAGCGGTACCTCGATGAGATGCCGGGGATGCCGGTGCAGAACGTGTGGACCGACGTGCCCGTCATCAACAATCGCTCGAAGGAGAAGCTCTGGTACCCGACCCAGAAGCCGCTGGCGCTCCTCGAGCGGATCCTCCAGGCGTCGAGCAACGAGGGCGACGTCGTGCTGGACCCCTTCTGCGGCTGTGGCACGACCGTGGACGCCGCGCAGCGACTCAACCGGCGTTGGATCGGCATTGACATCACGTTCCTGGCCATCGACCTGATCGAGAACAGGCTCCGCGGTGCCCACGGCGACCTCGTGAAACGAAACTACCTCGTGCGGGGCATCCCACAGGACATCGACGGGGCCCGGGCGCTATTCGCCGCCAACCCGTTCGACTTCGAGCGGTGGGCGGTGTCCAGGGTCAACGGGCAGCCGAACGAGAAGCAGGTCGGGGACCGCGGCATCGACGGCGTGATTCGATTCCCGCTCGACAACAAGGAAGGAGTCGGGCGGGGGCTCGTCTCCGTGAAGGGCGGGAAACAACTCAACCCGGCGATGGTCCGTGAACTGGCTGGGACCGTCCAGCAGCAGAGGGCGGAGATGGGCGTCTTCATCTGCTTCGGCAACCCGACGACGGGAATGAAGGAGGCGGCAACCTCCTCGGGCAACTACACCTGGGAACTGACGGGGAAGTCGTACCCGAAGGTGCAGATCATCACCGTGGCCGACCTGCTGGCAGGCAAGCATCCCAAGATGCCCACGCCGTTCGTGCCGTACCTCCAGGCGAAGCGCTTGGTAGACGACAACCAACTGCGGCTCGCCGTTTGACGGCGTTACCGTCGAGCCATGACCGAGAAGGCTGTCCCGGGTGACGAGTTCATCGAGACGGTGGCACCGACCGTCGTCGCCCTCCTGGATCTCGCGGTCGCCTACCACGAGGTGATCAACGGGCACGGCCTCGTTCCGGCGGCCGAGTCGCCGGCCATGAGCGACCTGGCCGCCGAAGACCGGTTCTGCCGCAACGGGTGGCAGGAGCCCGTCGGGACGGCCCACAGCCTGGCCGGGCTCCTCTGCTTCGCCGGGGTCGACCACGTCACCAGCTATGCCAAGCTGTTCGCGTCCCCGTCGCCGCCCATCCCGGTCTACAGCCATTTCGCCGTTGCCCGAGCGGCCCTCGAAGCGTTGGGGTGGGGCCGATGGGTGGCCGACACGACGGTCGACGTGGACGAGCGGGTGAAGCGGGGGGTCTTGCTGCGCCTCGACGGCGCCCTCAACCGAAAGCGGCTCCCGATCTCCGAGTTGAAGGTCCTCGGCAACGAGATCATCCAGCGGTTCAGGGACGGGCTGCCGACCGGATGGAGCGACATCATCTGCAACACGAGGCAGGTCCGCTGCGGTGGTGCAGAGCTTCCACGCCCGCGGATCGTCATCGCCGAAGTGCTCCGCTCGGGTCGAGGGCCGACCCCGGACGACCTCGGCGGAACGTTGTGGGGGATGCTCTCGGGCGTCGCCCACTCGGGCGAATACGCCCTCATGCTCAGTGCCGAGCTGGTCGACGACATGCCGGAGCTTGCGGCGGCACCAGCCGCCAACCTGTTCACCAGCGCCCGCACCGTCCACCTCATCGGGGCGACCCTCCTGCGGGCCGCCATCGAGGGATGCACCATGCGCTTCCGGCTTTACGGCTGGTCCTCGGACGGGGCCTGGGAGGCGGCCGTGGAGAAGGCCGAGCGGCACATCCACGTCGTTCTGAGTTCAGTCAGCACCCTGTAGCCCCTGCTCGCCTCTGGCCCCGTACCCGGCCGCGCTTGCGCGCTCGGAGCAGGGTCCCGGGCTGGGTCGACGGGGACGGGAGAAGCGCCGGGGGCAAGCTCGACGGAATCCCCCGGCGCCCCTCGCCGCCCTAACCGGGAGGAGCAGGCGGGGTTCTCGGCCGCCCGCTACGGTCTGACGAGACGCTGCCGAACCCCGACCAGGTGCGTCTCTCCAGCCTCCCAGTCCTGGCAGGGTGCGACACACTCGGGACAGCCAGACGTCGCATCCCGGTGCTCGCATCACCCGCTTACCCCTCGCCTCTGGCGGTGCCGATCTGACGCACCTGGTCGACCGTCAGGCCCAGGGCGTCACCCAGCTTCCACAGCGACACCCCTTCGGGGCTCCGCTCGGCGCTCTCCCACATCTGCACCGCCCTGCTGGTGACACCCGCCTCCTCGGCGACCTCGGCAACGCTCAGGCCCTTGGCGATCCTGGCCGACTTGATGGTCGCCGCCGCTTCCAGGACCGCATCGGGCACACCAGGCTTCGCCGCCCGGTCCACCAACTCGGCCCGCTTGAGCTTGAGCACGGCGTCGGCGGCGGCCCGCTTCGCCTGCGCCGCACCCATCCCCTGGGCGACGAAGTGCTTCTCGGCCACTTCGAGGTCGGTCGGGGTGACACGCCGGGCGAACTCGGTCGAGACCCGCCGCACCGCCTCGTCATGAGGCATGCCCTGCTGTTCGAGTTCAGCGGCGGATGCGGCCAGCTGGCGACCGAGATGCCGCTCCCGGTCGGCGGCGGCCTTGGTCAGCGTGCCGTCGCCGGAAGGGTGCCCCTCGGCCTGGTGTGATGGCAGTGTCGGTGGGGTGCGGCTGGTCGTGCCCGGCGTCGGGGGTGGGCCGGGGAGGCGGGTCCCGGCGGCCAGCAACTCCGGGTCCCAGTCGCTCGGCGAGAACGGGAAGCCGTCCTGGGCGGGGGCGGTGACCATCGCTGCGATGCGGGCCAGGTCGGTGTCGGTGACGGCCACGCCGAGGAGAGCGGCTCGGGCTCGGAGCGCTCGGGTCACCAAGTCGTCGCCGTCGACCTTGCGGACGGCAGCCTTCCTGACCGCAGCGCACGACTGGAGGGCGTCGTCCATGTTCTTCGTCGCTTTCCCTTGTGCGACCAGCGCTCCGAGTTCGGCGGCGTCGGTCGGGTGGAGGTCGACGCCGAGGGCTTTCGCTCGGACCGTCAGAGCGACGGCGGCCTGCGCTGCCGTCTTCGGCTTCGCCGGGGCGAGTTCGTGGTCCCACTCGTCGGCCCGGAACGGGGTGCCCTTCTCCTCGTGCTGGTACGCCGATGCGGCGAGGGAGTCGAGACGGGCGGCGGCGACGGTCACACCCAACTCCTCCGCCCGGTCGGCGAGGGCCTGTCGGATCTGCGGGACCCGGACCTTCGGGTCGGCCGCCTGGGTGGGGCGAGGCTTGGGGCCGGTCCCGTCGTTCTTGATCACCAGCCAGCCGTCAGCCTGGTTCGCTGGGCGGTTCACCCCGGAGGACTCCACGATCCTGAGCTGGTCGAGGCGGCGGGCCGGGGGCATCAGCGGATCCCGAGGTGCTGGGCGATCCGGGCGACGTGCCCCTCCAGGTCGGTGAGGCGCTGGGCGAGATCACCGGCTCGGCGGCGGGCGGCTGCTTCTTCGGCGGCGACACGTTCCGCTTCTACGTCGATGCCGTCGGCCTCCTGGGCGGCCTGCCGGTCGAGAGCGTCGAGGCGTCCCAGCAGCGATGCCTCCCGGGCGGCGAGGTCGGAGCGGCGGACGTGGTCGATCGCCGTGGGGTCTTGGAGGTGGCGCAGGTCTTCGAGTTCGTCGGCGATGGCGGCGAGGTCGGAGAGCACCACGTCTCGGGTGGGGGGCGGCGGGGGAGTGGGATAGCGAAGGCCGTAGGGGGCTCGGATCCCCGGAGTCGTCGTGGTCATCTCGGACCTCCTTCGGCGAACGATTGTTCTGGGGTCCATCTAACCACGAACAGGTGTGCGGTCAAGCCCGAGAACCGTTGCCCCGTAAGGGAAGTTCACCCCCCTAAGCCCGGCGGGGCCCGCTGGCGTTGGTTGGCCGAGTGGGTCGATCCCGCTGCTCGTCGCTCTGCGGGCCGCCCGCCGCCGGGCCGTCCTCGGATACGGCGAGGCCCGGTCGGACTCGGCAGACCGACAAGCAGGGGGCACAGAGCGAACGGCTGGATTAGCCCCGGCCGTCGATCTCCCGCAGCAGCGCCGCCCGGTCCCGCTTCTCGGCCCGCACGACCCGGCGCCACTGGTCGAGGTCGAGCACCGACTCGATAGCGGCCCGCACCTCGGCGGCGAGGTCGATGGGGTCGAGGGCCTCGGCCTGCACCGTCCCTCGCTCTCCCCAGCCGCCTCGCTTAGAGTCCCGCTCCTTCGGAGGAGCGGTCGGGAGTGAGAAGCGCTCGATCTGGTCGAGCGTGACAGCGATCCTCTCGAACGTCGGTAGTGCACCGTCGAGGCCGTCCACCAAGGCGACAACGTCCTCGGAGGCGGCGTCGAAGATCGCCCAGCCGCTCGGGTCGTGGTCACCGACCGACAGGACGACCGTGGGCATCAGCCGGGCGGCCATGCGGCAGGCGGCTTCGTAGCGGACCGTTGTCGAGTGGAACCCGCCTGAGGTGTGGACGGCAACGCCGTAGTCCTGAGCGACCCGGACGAGCTGCGGGACCATGCCTCCTGCTTCGCACCACACCTCGACCGTGACCGGCTGGCCGTCGAGTCGGTCCCGCCGGTAGCCCTCGGCGGCTCTGCGGACAGCGACCCAGAATCCCGCCTTGCCGGGAAAACTGCTGACCTGGCTGGCGATGCCGCCGTCGTCCCGGAAAGCGTCGAACGGGATGCGCCTGCCCCGCCGTGCCCGGTTCAGCATCTCGTCGAGCCGGTTGTAGGCCTTCTCGGTCTTCTCGTACCCGTAGGCGCCGACGAGCCGGTAGAACACCTGCCGGATCGTCAGCGGCAGGTGGTCCCGGTACTCGTCAAGGACGGCCCGGACCTGGTCGAGGAGGATGGCGTTGTGGGGGTGGGGCCGCCAGTCGGCGAAGCCCCGCCATCGGGTCTCGGTGTAGCTCCTCGTCGGTTCGTCCATTGGGTGCGTCCCTGTCGCTGGATCGGCTGTGGCGAGCGTTGTTCGGGACACCCTCCCCGAACCCCTTCCGAGGGCTCCTCTGGCCGCTCTGGAGCGTCAGGATCGTCGGCGCCTGTCGGTGGCCCGGCGGCACTCCTTGCACCTGCGCCAGGTCGTCCCCGGAGGGCGATAGATGTTCGCCTCGACGAGGGGGTGGCCGTGGACGCACCGGGTCTTCCGGTCGTTGACACCCTGGAAGCTGTTGCCCCGCATGAGGGCCTCCCGCGGCGTGACCGTCTCCAGGTGCTGTGGGTTGACGCACAGCCGGTTACTGCACCGTTGGCGGACGACGTGACCGGCGGGGATCGGGCCGACGTGCAGCATGTAGCTCACCCGGTGGGCGTAGTGCCTCCCCCGGTACCAGCCGTACCCCTTCGAGTGGCGACGCCCGAGCCACAGCCAGCACCCGGTGCCGTCGCCCTGGGCGACGAGAGCGGTGAACTCGGCGGTCGACCAGGCGCTCATCGCGGCCCTCGCTGGAAGGGGCCTAGCAGCGACGCACCATGCCGGACCGTCCTCGAATACGTCCTGGCACAGTGAAGTCGCTTAGACGGGCAGGCAGGGGGCTCTCCGACGAACGTGTGTGCCCCAATCACACGTTCCCCCGGCGATAGCCCGACCCGACTCGCCGCTGCGACCGTTCGGACCCCGACTCCGATCACGACGACTCCTTCGCCTGGCGCACCTGGTCGAGCAGCGACACAAGACGCTCCTCGACCTGGATCGGCCCGCCGTCCGCTCCGGTGACCTCGACCACCCGGCGGCCGAACTCGTCGGGGAAGCGGCGTTCCAGCAGCCACGCCGACGCCTGCCACTGCCCGTCCCGCTGCGCCGCCCTCGTGATCACGGCGAGGTGGCCCGCCTTGCAGTCGGCGGTCGCCTTGCGGAGGTCGGCGAGGAAGGCGACACACTCCCGCTCCCGGCCGGTGAGCTTCCCGCCACGGTCGACCGCATCCCGGGCGATCTGCTTCCACCACGTCACCGACCGCTCCGACCACCCAGCCCGAGCGGCAGCCTCCCGCTGCGGCAGCCCCATGCGCACCCCGTCGAGGAAGGTGGCAATGGCGGCCGCGTCATGAAGGTTCGACCAGCGGCCCTTTCTTTTGGTGGGGACCGCAGCAACGGCAGTGGCGGGGCGGGGGCGGCGGGGCTTCTCGGTCATCGGTTCCTCCTCCGCGTCGTGGCGGGCGGTCTCGTCGAGCTGTTCGTAGGAGGGCAGGGCTGTCACGGCGAGGCGCTCGGCTCGGTGATCGTTCCCCTCGGGCGGCTGGGGCTGGCCGGGGATCGTCCGGTCGAGGATGCGGGGCGGGTCATCGGTTGGGCTCGGTGGTCGGGTAATCCTTCGGGCAGACGGCGTGATGCGGGTCGCCTTGAGGATTGCGGGCGACGGTCACCACGCCACAGGCGACGCATGACGCCAGCGGGCCGATCGACCAGCCGCTGTCGATCAGCGTTGTCCATGGTGTGCGCCGCTTGCCCGGGGGGAGGTCATCGGTGGCCGTCGCAGGCACCGGCACCTGTTCGTCGTTCTCCGGTGGGAGGATCTGAGGGGCCTGCTCCGCGGCCGAGGACCGCAAGGTGGCACGGCACGTTGAGCACGGGCCGTAGAAACGCTCCTCCACTGGCTGATGGCAGCGGGGGCACTCGAACGTGATCGTGGGATCGGCGCCGCTCACCGTGCCGCTCCCGTCGACCCGGTCGACAGCGTGAATGGGCACTCGCACGGCTCCCTGCTCCCGCAGGTCGGACACCCCCGGGCGAAGGGCACCACGTTGCTGCTCACCGCCGGCGCCACCCCAGGCGTGTCGAACCGCTCGACCAGCTCGGCGCCGCCCGACCGCAGATGCGCCTCGCAGCGAGGGATGATCCGATCCCCGCCCCAGCCGCTGTCCCGCACCCACGCCACCGCCAGCCGTTCGCACCAGGTGCAGCCCCGCAGCGAATCATCGAGCGGCCGAGCCCCCTCTACACGCTGTTCTGTTGATCTCCCCTCATTCAGAGCTAGAGAACTAAGGCGCACGCTCGGTGCGGCGCACTGAGCGTCTGTATCCGAACGCTCGGTGCGCTGCGCTTTCGACTGCGGCTCGCTCGGGGCGAACGCTCGGTGCGCTGCACTCTCGGGGGCCTCCGGGGCGAACGCTCGGTGCGGTGCGCCTTCTGGGAGGGCGTCGTCGGGGCGAACGCTCGGTGCGCTGCACTCAGCGTCTGTCTTCAGCACGTCGGAGAGCTTCGATTTCGGCCGCCACCGCATCGGGACCGCCTCGACGAACTGCTTCGTGTAGGTCAACGTCGGGCTGATCCGCCCTCGGGCCGGGTTGTGCAGGACCCGGAACCGCACGTCGCCCCACGCCTTCTCCGGCTCGGGCTCCAGGCCGACGATCCCGGCGTCGGCGAGGTGACGGGTGTGCCTCTTCGCCGTGTCGGTCTGCCAGCCCAGCGCGGTAGCGACCGCCCCGACCCCTCGGAGTGGCCTGCCGCCGTCGCGCTCGACCTCGTCGAGCAAGGCGTAGAGCCGGTGACAGTCGCCGCACAGCAGGTGCTGCGAGATCGACGGCGGCACCTTGGCGAACGACTCGTGCTTGGAGGGCTCGGGGCCATGTCCCCCCCCGCCGGTATCATCGGTCACGACGCTCCTTCTCCTGGGTGCGTTGGTGACGCTCCTCTCGATGGGTCGGGCTGGAAGCGTCGGTCATGCGGTTTCGGTGGCGGTCCCCTCTCGGCGAGGGGGCCGCTGCTTTTGGCACTGGTGTCACACTGGACGGGTGGACGAGATCGACCTCGACCTCTGTGGCTGCGCCGCTCGGCGGTGGGCGGCGGAACGTCGTGCTGCCGAGGCGGCGAGGGCCGAGGCCGGGGAGCCACGTTCCCGGCGACGCATCGTTCGCAGGGCACGTCACCGGCCCGTCGAGGACGTCGAGCCCTGTTGGCCCGGTGACGCCCCGCGGACCGACGAGCAGGGGGCTCTCCGGGCCAGCTGACTCGGTCGGGCTGCGATCACTCGCCGATCCAAGTGGGGTAGGGCTATCGACCTCGGCCTGCCGGGCGGCGTGCTTCTGGAGGATGCGCAGCAGCACTTTGGCAGCCGCAGCGGTCAGGTCAACGTCGCCTTCCCAGACGAGTTCGACGCCTCCCTCTTCGGCCATAGCCGCTGGTCCCGGCCCGCTCCCTATTTACCCCTATGAACCTTGCGGAGCGAGGCGGGCAGCCAAGTATTCGTCGAGGGCGGTTCGGATCAGCTGGGAGCGGTTCATCCCGAGGAGCTTGGCCTGTTCATCAAGCAGGGGAAGGGCTGCTCGGTCGAGCGCCACGGACACCGTGTAGCGCTCCGGCGGCTGGATGGGAGCGGTGAAAAGGGTGGGAGTTGGCACGTCTTTCCCCTATCGGACGAGGGACGATGCGTCGATAATAGGCACGGAACATGTCCGAAAAACGTGTCTATCGGCTCGCCTTTATCCCCCTAAATGAACGTGGGGAGTATCCGTCAAATCCACCCCGCCATCGCCCCAGGTCAGCCGGCGGAATCCGTTCACCCCTATGAGTGCGGTTGGGGCCGCCACCGATAATCGACTCGCAGGACCCAACGAGAACGCCCCGGCAGAGCGTCGAACTCTCCGGGGCCGGACGACGAACACAGGAGGTTCGCCGACGTGACCACGGTAGGCCGGAGAATCCGGCTCGTCACCACCACCGACCCGCACACCGACCTTCACCCCGGCAGCACCGGGACCGTCAACAGCGTCGACTACGCCGGGACTCTCCACGTCCGGTGGGACGGCGGCTCGACCCTCGGCCTCGTCCCCGACCAGGACCACTGGGAGCTGCTGCCCGTCCCGAGGACCTACCGCTGCCCCGCCTGCGGCCAGGAGGCCGGGCTCCGCATCGTCTGGGGCCTGCCTGACCCCGACCTGTTCGCAGCCGCCGAGCGAGGCGAGGTCGTGGCGGGCGGTTGCCTCAAGGAGGACTTCGACCGGCAGTGTCAGGCGTGCTCGCACCAGTGGAAGGCGGGGCGATGATCCGGGCCTGCTTCTACGGCCGGGTGAGCACGACCGACCAACAGTCACCCGAGGAGAGCTACCGCTGGCAGCGGAGCCGAGCCGACGCGCTCCTCCAAGGCCACGGTCAGGTCGTCGCCGAGTACTTCGACGAGGGGCAGAGCCGGTCGATCCCCTGGAAGCGGCGCCCGGAGGCCACCCGGCTGCTGGAGGCCCTCCCGAACCGGCAGCGAGGCTGGGACGCCGTCGTGATCGGTGAGCCTCAGCGGGCCTTTGCCGGAAACGAGTTCGGCCTGGTCTACCCCGTCCTCATCCACTGGGGCGTCGACCTATGGGTGCCCGAGGTCGGCGGTCGAGTAGACCCGGGCTCAGAGGCCCACGACCTCGTCATGTCCCTGTTCTCGGGGATGGCCAAGGGAGAGAGAAATCGGATCAAGCTCAGGGTCAGGGCCGCCATGGCCGCCCAGGCGAAGGAAGGCAGGTACTTGGGAGGACGCCCGGCGTTCGGGTACCGCCTGGCGGACGCCGGGCCGCATCCGAATCCGGCGCAGGCGAGGGACGGGAAGCGCATCCACCGGCTGGAGCCCGACCCGACGTTCGCCCCGATCGTGAGGCGGATCTTCGAGATGTTCAACGCCGGGTACGGCCTCGGCCTCATCGCTCAGCGGCTCACCGACGAAGGCATCCCGTCACCGTCAGCGGCCGACCCGGCGAGGAACCGCCACCACGACACCCGAGGGGCGTGGTCGAAAACGGCGATCCGGTCGATGCTCACCAACCCCCGGTATACGGGAAGGATGACGTGGAGGCGGCAGTCGAACCGGGAAGTGCTGGTCGACGTCGAGGACGTGGCCCTCGGCTACGAGACGAAACCGGAGTGGACCGATCCGTCGAGCTGGGTGTGGTCCACGGAGCCGAGCCACGAGCCGATCATCGACCTCGACACCTGGGCCGCCAGCCAGGCGAGATGGGCGGCCGGGAAGCACCGACCGATCCAGCACGTCAGGCGGGCCGTCCACCCCTACAGCCTCCGCAGGCTGGTCCGCTGCGGCATCTGCGGGCGGCGGATGGAGGCGGCCTGGTACGACGGATTCGCCTGGGCTCGGTGCCGCTACACCGAGAAGTACGCCCTCGCCCGAGGGTTCGACCACCCCAAAAACGTGTTCCTCCGGGAGGCGGCGGTCGTGCCGCTCCTCGACGCCGTCCTCGCCGACAAGCTCAGTGAAAGGGGCCTGACCTCCATGCTCAACGACCTCACCGGAAACGGTCCCGACGACGCCCAGCAGGCCCGGATGGAAGCCGCCCGGCGGGCCATCGAAGCCTGCGACATGAAGCTCCAGCGTCATCACCAGGCCATCGAGGCCGGGGTCGACCCTCGCCTCGTCGCCGACCGGATGGCCGAGGTCGAGGGTGAACGTCTCCGGGCTCAGCAGATCCTCGACGGGTGCGAGTCGACCTCCCGGTGGACCCACGACGACATCGCCCTGCTGACGGAGGCCCTCGGTGACCTGGAGGGGGTCCTGCGGGCCGCCGACCCGGTCGAAAAGCACGCCCTCTACGAGGCCCTGGGCGTCGAGTTGGTCTACGACCCGGCTGGGAAAGTCATCTCGGGTCGGGCCAAGCCGAGGGACTGGGGGTTGGGGTCCGATTGTGGAGCCAGGGGGATTTGAACCCCCGACCTCTTGCATGCCATGCAAGCGCTCTGCCAACTGAGCTATGGCCCCGGATGCGGCCCACCACGTTAGCAGCGGGGGGCGAGG
>Ga0070741_10015803_pt1 | contig 12716 bp, 13 predicted proteins | sample Coa_R1_4_FD_66440 | JGI IMG/M metagenome (GOLD analysis project Ga0070741, IMG submission 66440) | Surface soil microbial communities from Centralia Pennsylvania, which are recovering from an underground coalmine fire - Coalmine... | ecosystem: Environmental > Terrestrial > Soil > Unclassified ...
CACACGCAGGCAGAGGAACTTTGCGCAGCTCGCCCGCAATCTCCTCTGGCCTGTCATGGCTCAACCACGCTCATCCTCGCTTGTCTCGTCCTTATCAGTGCTGTTTTATGGGGTCAGCAGGCCGCCACGTCAAATAGTGATCAGCCGCCATCGCTCAAGGTCACTGTAAAAGTGGTAAATGTGCCGGCGACAGTGCGCGACAAGCACGGGAAGATCATCAACAATCTGAGCAAAGACGATTTTCTGCTGGAGGAAGATGGCCACCCACAGACGGTTCGTTACTTTGCCCGAGAGACCGATCTTCCGCTCACGCTGGGCCTGCTGGTGGATACCAGCCTGAGCCAGCGACGCGTGCTGGAGCAGGAGCGCCACGCCAGCTACAGCTTTCTTGACCAGATGTTGCACCAGAGCAAAGACGCGGCATTTGTGATCCATTTTGATCATGAGGTGGAATTGCTGCAGGACCTTACAGCCGACCGCCAGAAGCTGGAGTCTGCGATGCAGGCTTTGCAGGTTGCGCAATATGACTCCGGCAACAATAATGGCGGCAATCAGAGCGGGAACAGTGGCGGCTATCCTGGCGGACGAGGCCAAGGCCGCCATCATGGCTTTGGCGGCGGCACACAACTTTATGACGCGGCGTATCTGGCCTCTGATGAGCTGATGAAAAAACAACAAGGCCGCAAAGCTCTCGTCATCCTCTCTGACGGTGTGGACCGAGGCAGCAAGGAGAGTCTGGAAACCGCAATCGCAACCACACAGAAGGCTGATACCGTGGTTTACTCCATCCTCTTTAAGGACGATGATGAAGGCTTTGGCGGCGGTGGAGGATTTGGCCGCGGCGGGTATGGCGGCGGCATGGGACGCCATCGTGGCTCCAGATTCCCGCAGGAATCACGCCCCGACGGTAAGAAAATTCTGGAACAGATTTCCAAAGAAACCGGTGGGCGTTTGTTTGAAGTATCGAAAAAGCAGCCCATTGAGAAGATTTACGAAGCCATCGAGGAAGACCTGCGTAATCAATACAGCCTGGGTTACACGCCTGATCCGGCCGATGCCGAAGGCAGCTACCACAAGATCAGTCTTAAGACCAGGCAAAAGGATTTAGTTGTGCAGGCGCGCGAAGGATATTATGCGAATCAGTGATCGCGGAGCTTTACAACACAGTGTTGTTCGCGGATTGGCTGCGAAAGCAGAGCTTGACAATAATTCCGTTGGAGACCAATTCAGCATGGCGATGATCAGCGCAAATACTTTCCCAGCACTGAGGAAATCACTCCCAGAACAACGATCGCAATTGGGCCGTGGTTCTCCTGTAACGCGCTCATAGAGTTGCCATTGGAAGTGACCAGAAAAACTCCCCAGCAGATTCCTGCCACAATGGCAATGCCACCTAAAGTTCGAAGCAGCGGACTGCCTGGTTCCTTTGTCCGTGCACGTTGCGGGCGAAACGCGCCACGATCCTCATAACCTTCGCGCGCGCCCGTTCCCCAATCATCTTGGTAATTTTTGGGCGCCATACGCCAAATTTGACTTATTTTTCCCTAAATTACAACAGGCAAAACTTCCTAGGGTGATACTTCCAAGGTTCATGTCCTGCAGGAAAATGAAATGCTTTGCATATTTCTGCGGTTTGGCGTCTCTGCTGTGGCCCACCCTTTACAATACAAACTCAAACTATGGCTCACCTGTTCGAACCGCTCAAACTCCGTGACGTTGAACTGGCCAACCGCATTGTGGTTTCCCCCATGTGCCAGTACTCCTGTAAAGATGGCCTGGCTACTGACTGGCATTTCGTGCACTTGGGAAGTCGCGCTGTGGGGCGTGCAGCGGCTGTAATTGCAGAGGCTACAGCCGTGACTGCTGACGGCCGCATCAGCCCCCAGGACCTCGGCATTTGGAGCGATGCTCACGTGGAGCCATTGCAGCGAACGTTTTCTTTCATCGCTGGACAGGGCTCTGTGCCAGGGATTCAACTGGCCCATGCCGGAAGAAAGGCCAGCACCAACCAGCCCTGGAATGGCGGCAAGCCGATTACTCCCGCTGAGGGCGGATGGACGCCAATCTTCGCTCCCAGCGCTCTGCCATTCACGGAAGGCTATCAAACTCCGAAGGCGCTGAGCTTGGCTGAGATTGCAGGTATTGTTCAGGCTTTTGCCGATGCCGCGCGCAGGGCTGATGCCGCCGGCGCAAAGCTGATTGAACTGCACGGCGCTCACGGCTATCTGCTGCATTCATTTCTCTCGCCGCTCAGCAATCAGCGCACAGACCAGTATGGCGGCTCGTTCGCCAATCGCACGCGCTTAGCGTGTGAAATAGTGAATGCGGTGAGGAAAGTCTGGCCGGAAAAATATCCGCTCTGGATGCGGATCTCTGCCACGGATTGGGCTCATGGCGGCTGGACAGTTGAAGAATCAGTGGAACTGGCGCGAACGCTCAAACTTTTGGGCGTGGACTTAATTGATTGTTCGTCCGGCGGCACCGTAGCTGGCGCAAAAATTCCTGTGGGTCCGGGATACCAGGTTGAGTTCGCGGAAAAGGTGCGCCGTGAAGCGGGCGTGCTCACTGGCGCAGTGGGCATGATTACCGATCCTGCACAAGCGGATCAGATCATCCGTTCTGGCCAGGCTGATGTTGCGATTTTAGCCCGCCAATTTCTGCGCGAACCTTACTGGCCTTTACTGGCAGCACGCGCCTTGGGCCACGACATCAAGTGGCCACTGCAATATGAACGGGCCAAGCTCAGATAATCCCGTGATCGGAAACAAAAAATTTATCGAGTGATCAATATAGATAAAGTAAGGATTGAATAAAGGCGATGTCTCTGCCGGGCTGTGTTTTATCCAGCAAAATTGGTTGCCTTATTGAAATAAATAATTCAATAGCATCTTTAAGTGCATCTTACGATTAATGGAACAAAAACGCCTTCTTCTTGTAGATGACGAACCCGGCATTCGATTAACTCTCGGGACAATTTTGCAGAGACGCGGTTATCAGGTAACTGTCGCAGGGACCGTTGCGGAGGCCCTTTCGGCAATGCAGGAAGAAACATTCGACGTTCTTGTGTCCGATCTCAATGTGGGCGCTCCATACGATGGCTTTACCATTGCCAGCGCTATGCGAAGGCTACATCCAAAAGTCGCAACCGTGATGATTACTGGTTATCCCGCCTTTGAAGATGCTTTAGAAAGTATCCGTCAGCAAGTTGATGATTACGTGCTCAAGCCTGCCGATGTAGACGATTTGGTGAACAAAATTGAGACCAAGCTAGAGGAGAGAAGGCAATACCGCCCCGGGCAACAAAAACGGGCGGTGCAAGTAGTCGAAGACAATCGAGATCACATCATCAAGAGATGGCTGACTACGGTGCAAGCTGACAGCGAACTTCAGACGGTGACGATCAGTAAAGGCGAGCGCAAGGGACACCTGCCGAAATTTTTGGATGCATTGACCGCACAGGTCGAACAGTATCAACCTGCTGTTGGCAGAGCAGCAATGGACGCAGCGGTATTACATGGAGAACACCGCTTAAGGCTTGGATATTCCATACCATTGATCGTGCGAGAAGCCCGCATCTTGGCAGCGGTGATTTTCGAAGTGTTGCAAGAATACCTGCTGGAAATCAAAATCAGCCGTCTGATTCCCGATATAGTCGCGCTATCCAACAGTATCAATGCGCAGCTTGAGAAGAGCATCCAGGCATATATGAGTGCTGGTCCAGGCCCCATGAAGGCCCAAAGAATTTCAAATTGATTCTGAGGCCGGCGGGAATTGCACGCCCACTATTTTTGTGCTGCGGCTTGTTGTCTGTCGATCCCGGCAATTCCACGCAATGACGGCGATCTTTCTACTACTTCCTCGGCGCTGCCTGTGCTGTTTGTGACGTGAGCGGGGCTTCGTCCATGCGGCTGATGGCGCGTTTTTCCACTGGTGATGAGAGAACAATAGATGTGGATGTGGTTCCAAAAGGCGTAAGCCGGTCAATCAAAGCTTCCAGATGCTCAACGGAGCGCACATGCACCTTCATGATGAATGAATCTGCTCCGGTGCCGCGGTGGCATTCCACTACTTCAGGCGAGTTTTTAACGACTGCGGTAATGCGGGTAAAAACATCGCCTACTACTGACATACGAATGAAGGCCGTGATTGGCATTCCGACTTTCATCGGATCGATATCAGCGTGATAGCCAATGATAATGCCGGCTTCTTCCATACGTTTTACGCGCTCCACCACGGCCGGAGTGGTAAGGCCTACGCGTCGTCCCAGTTCTGCATAAGAAAGACGCCCATTGATTTGTAGCTCGTTCAGCAACTTCCAGCCAATCTGATCGAGCAATTTGTCGGTTCTTAAATTTGTTTCCATTTTTTGCCTGACATTATAAGACAGATTATGCACTTTATTGGCCGAGGAGTTGCATTCCTGCGCAATAACTGTGACTCCTGACAAGAATTAACAAATCCCAGTCCCGACCCTATAAAGGCATTCATTTAACACCATAAATGCTCTCTTTACCAGAAAAAAGCAAATTCACAGCTTGATTTTAGGGGGGCAGGGATGGGCATCTTGCAGTCGAGCCCTTTGCGATTAATGGTTTAGCAAGCTGATGGGACAGAATTTTTGCTATTCCAAACTTATCAGTTGAAGCAATTCTATTAAGGGTGGGGCAGAGCAGGTTAAGTCAAAGAGCTAAGGCATTCTCCCGGCTGCTTTTGTTCAAGACCCACAGTACACTGACTATCGCCAAAGTCTGAAGGTTTTCCTTGATTTGGCTTTGGAACCATTATAAAAATGAGCCTTCCAGTTTATTTTGAATCATTCACCACCGCATTAACTCCCCCAGGTGTGAACTAGCGAGTTTCATGGATCCTATTGTTATTACTACTCAGGAAGTTGCCCAGGCGCAGATACCTGTGCAGAGCGCGCCGGAAGTACGCCCTAAAGTGCCTAATCCGGTGTCTATGTGGGCACGATTGCTGCTGGCGCCACTGGTTCTTATTTTGCCCTTGTTGTGCCTGGTAGCGTTGATCGTGCGCCTCTCAGTGCGCGGGCAAGCGCCGCGCGTGCGGCAGACCTGGGCTGCATATCTTTTAACCTTGCTCATCATCAGTGGGTTTTTATCTACGGTTTTTGCAGTCGCTTTATATTCCATTCCCGGTCCTACGCCTGATGCCATCAGCTCTGCCCTGACCGATCTGGACGAGCGCAGCAACTTCCCAACGCTCCCAACCGGCAAGGCGATGTCCAGCGTGGAGCTGAGTTCGACTTTGAAGCCGCTGGTGTTGATGGCCTCACCCGCCGCCAAGCGCTGGTTTCAGCAGTCCTATGGGACCTCCGGCTTGCTGGGTGCAGCGCTGATTCTCCATGCCGATTCTCACGGCTACCTGCTGGCGACCGCTCGCCACGTGGCTGATGGTGAAGGCTGGAGAACAAAGCAGGGAATGCAAAAAGTAATGGTTTCCGTGGGCATGAACGGCTGGGCTTCAGCAGAGGTGGTGGGCCGCCATAAGCGATTTGATATGGCTTTGCTCTGGCTGGAGCGCCACTCAGGCGATGCTGATTTTACTCAACCCGTGGCTACTTATAGCAGCGTGCAGATGGGAGAAAAGATTTTTGTTATCGGCCATCCTGAAGGTCTGAATTTTTCCGTAAGCAACGGCATTGTTTCACGCACGCCTGGCAATGACATCCTGCAGGTTTCCGCGCCCATCAGCCCGGGCAACAGCGGCGGGCCTGTCTATGATGAGTACGGCAATCTGCTCGGAATTGTCACTTCTAAAGTGGCGAGCGCAGCAGACCCGGATGCAGAGAACCTGAATTTCGCCGTCAGCACCGACGCTTTGCTGCATGAGCAGGACTGGGAGATGGTGAGCGGCAGCAGCGCGCCCAAAAATCTGCTTTCTGACTTTGTGCACCGCGCCAAGGTGCGCACCGGCTCGGCGGAGTCAATAGCTGCACGATAGGAAAATTCAATCACATGGCAAACATTACTGTAACCGTTTACGATTCAACGGAAAACAAGCGCGTCCCGGTGGAACTGCCGGACGATGCTCCGGCCAACCGCATTATCGCCGTTCTGGTGGATAAGCTACAGCTTCCGCAAAACGGCCCGGATGGGGCTCCGTTGAGCTACAAATTTCACCACAAAAACTCAGGCCGCCAGGTGCAGGATTCGCAAACCCTGGCCGATGCCGCCGTGAAAGATGGCGATATTCTGCGCTTGCAACCGGAAATCACCGCAGGAGCGCAATGAGCAAATGAGCAAATCCTTGTCATCGCCGGCCAGCGGCGCGGCGCATTCTGTGCAGAATGATGACCGCTTCAGCCGCTTTCGTCTCATCGGCTGGTGGAACCAGGAAAAGCTGCGCTCCGCGCATGTGCTGGTGATCGGCGCCGGCGCGCTGGGCAATGAAATTTTAAAGAATCTTGCTTTGCTCGGCTTTGCCAATATCGTGGTGGTAGATCTCGATTCCATCGAGGCTTCCAATCTCTCGCGCAGCATTCTCTATCGCGCCACAGATGTTGGCCGCCGCAAAGCGGATGTTGCGGCTGAAGCTGTAACCAACATTTTTCCTGAAGCCTGCGTTCATCCCATTACTGCAAACGTAGTGCATGGGCTGGGACTGGGACTTTTTGCCTGGGCAGACGTTGTGCTGGCCGGCCTTGATAATCGCGAGGCCAGGCTTTGGATTAACCGCGCCTGCTGGAACATGAACAAGCCCTGGATTGATGGCGCGATTGAAGGCATCAATGGCGTGGCCCGGCTCTTTATTCCGGGAAATCCGCCCTGCTATGAATGCACGCTCGGCGAAACAGATTGGGCCATTCTAAACAAGCGCATGTCCTGCAATCTGCTGGCGCTGGAGAGCGATACAGAAGGCAAGGTAGCAACTACTCCGACTATCTCTTCTATTATTGCTGGTCTGCAAGTGCAGGAAGCCGTTAAGCTGCTGCACGGTCTTCCCGTGCTGGCGGGCAAGGGCTTTATCTTTGAAGGGCTCAACCATACTTCTTATCGGGTTGAATACACAGAAAATGCAGACTGCATGAGCCATCACACCTTCGCGGAGGTAATTTCGCTGGAGGAAACCTCGCGCGAGCTGACCTTGCAGCAATTGCTGGCCAACGCGCGGAAGAAGCTTGGCTCAGAAGATGTTCTGGTTGAATTCAGCCGCGACATCATTCATAAGCTGGCCTGTCCGGGCTGCGGCGCGGAAGAAGAGTTGTTCGCGGCGGTAGGTACAGTGCCTTATGCTCGCGGCAAGTGCGCGGCTTGCGGACAGATGCGCGCCGTAATCACAGCGCACAGCTATTCCGGCACAGAGACGTTTGGCGACCGCACACTTGATCAGCTTGGGCTTCCGCTTTTCGACGTCTTTTCTGCCCGCTCTGCTGAGCGCGAGATTGCTTATTTGATCGCGGGCGATAAAAAACAGATATTGGGCCAGATGGCGATGGGAGCGTCACACTGATGGCAAAGGCGGCCAAAGTAAAAATCAGGGTATCCACTCAGCCCGTGGTGGTAATGGAAGCTGAGGTCGCGCGCAAGATCCGCCAGCATGCCCGTGGCTCTATGAAGGCCGAAGTCTGCGGCGTGCTCATCGGCAGCACGGAGCATGAGCGGATGACGGTTGAAGCTTGCATCCAGGGCAACAACGCCGCGCAGGGTGGCGCTCATGTCACCTTTACCCAGGATACCTGGGAGCACATTTACAAGATCAAGGACAAAGAGTATCCCGACCAGAAAATTGTTGGCTGGTACCACTCGCATCCTGGTTTTGGTGTGTTCCTCTCTGAGCATGATCTGTTTATCCAGCAGAATTTTTTCTCCAATCCGCAGCAAGTGGCGTGGGTTTACGATCCGCACACTGACGAGGAAGGATGTTTTGGCTGGGTGGGCGACAAGATCGAAAAACTTACGGCGATACGCGTGGGATATTCACAGAACGTAGAGATCAGTGCCAATACCGCCAACGATTATGAAGACGAGGACGCTGGGCTTGATCCCATAGTCAAGGTTGGCCGTGAGCGGCAGCCAGAGGAGCCTGCCTGGGTGCGATGGGCATTTATGGCTTTGGGATACATGCTAGCCATGGCCCTCGGCTTTGTTCTGGGATACCTTCTGCCTCAGTGGCAGTTGGATCGGCAGGCGAAGGCTTTAGCGGAACAGGCAACTATAGGACAGCAGATAGCTCAACATCCAGTTGAAGCCTGCCAGGACATATTGCAACATCTAGCTCCTTCATTGCTTGCGCCAGTTGCCCCTGGAGCGCCGATGCCACAGGCAGTTCCGGCGCCTCAAGTACAAGGTTCGCCAGCCACTCCGCAGGGGAAATCACCGCAAAGCTCGGCGCAGGAGAAAGCTCCCGCGCAAAAAGGAAACAATGGCAAACACTGACGATAAGCCGGCCCTGAAAATCACGCTTGAAGACCTGGCTAAAGTGGAAGTCCGCAGTGAAGCCCCAAGCGGCTTCATGACCGCTGCAGCTACTGGCACAAAGCAGTATGGGAATATCGCTGGGCCGGGAGACGCGCCTGCTTTGGAAACGCAGGATAAACCAAGCATTTTTCTGCAGGGTTGGTTCTATTTGGGTGTAGCCGGACTGATTGGCGCGCTAATTGGCTGGGGACTCTGCGAACCCTTCTTTGTTGAGTTTGGCCGGACTCAATTCAGCTGGTCCGACTTCCTGATGCTGCCCTTGATCGTCATGTTTACCTGCCTGGGACTAGGCGTAGCGGAAAGCATTGTGGAGCGCTCAATAAAAAAAGCGCTGATGCGCGGTCTTCTTGGGCTGGTTTTAGGCGCTGTTTTTGGCTTTATTTTTGATCGCGTAGCGAACATTGTTTATTTCATCGGCACTGGAATCACTTATCAAATGGGAGTACAGACAGCGCACAACCCTGCTCATTGGGTCGTGCGCGGCATCGCCTGGGCGGTGTTCGGTATTGCCGGAGGCATTGTGTATGGCCTGGTGGACCGCTCCGGACGCAAAACAAAATATGGAATCCTGGGCGGATTAATGGGTGCTGGTCTTGGCGGCACAATTTTTGATCCGATCAGCTTTGTTACGAAAACCGGCAGTGTGAGCCGTGGCGTTGGTTTTGGTTTGCTGGGCCTGGCCACGGGTGTGGCCATCGGCATAGTAGAAAGCGCGTTGAAAGACCGTTGGCTGTATGTGGCATCTGGACCGCTGGCAGGCAAGCAGTTCATCTTATACAAGCCTGTTACTACCATCGGCAGCAATCAGAAGTGTGATATCTATCTCTTTAAAGACAACTCCATTCTGCCGCAGCACGGCGTGATTGAAATGCGCGGCGCGCAAACCTTCCTGCGCGCAGATGGGCAGATATTTGTCTCTGGCCAGCCGGCCCGCACACGCGCGTTGCAGAGCGGTGATCTTATCCAGATTGGCCGCTATGCCTTCCACTTCCGCGAAAGGCACAGAAGCTGATGACCGAGCCCGTCTGCCCTTACTGTCGCATGCCTTTTGAAGAAACCGGGCCAGCCCGTGTTTTTTGTACTGCCTGCGGCACGCCACACCATGAGGATTGCTACCAGGAAAACGGCGGCTGCACCGTGTTCGGCTGTTCGCGCGCTCCCGCCGACGATCCTAAATTGCAGGTTTCGCAAAGCGATTTGAGTGCGGTAATTCTGCCAGCCCAGCCGTATACGCCAGCGGCGCAAGCTTACGTACCCCCAGCTTACGCGCCTCAAGCGGCCAGCACGCCGCAATATCCGCCATCAATTTATAGCGGCCCTTTGGGCCTGTCTCAGGCTGCCGCTGCTGCTCCGGCAGCAGCTTCACCAACGCCGCCTCCAGTTACGCAGCCGGGCAATTCATATTCGTATGCGCAGCAGCCTGCGGCTGGCGCAATGTATGGACGGTCACAAAAAAGCCGCAGCACGTACATTGTGCTGGGAATTTTTCTGGGTGCGCTGGGAATCCATAATTTCTATAGCGGATATACAGGAAGGGCCGTGGGTCAGCTTTGCCTTAGCGTGCTTACCTTGGGCTATCTTGCAATTGTTTCCTGGATTTGGGCAATCATTGAGATTTGCGTTGTGACCAAAGACAGCACTGGGCTAGATTTCAACTAAACATTCAGGTGGAGAATGAAATATTACATTCAGCGCCAGCTCAATGAGTATGGCCCTTACACACTGGCAGATCTGCAGCGCTACGTCGCTCTGGGAAACATTCAGCTTACTGACTTGACCCGCAGTGAAGGCATGACGGATTGGGTACCTGTTTCACAGGTGCTGGGCAATATCCCTGTTCCCGTTCCTGCACCGGCCATGGCGAATCCGGGAGCGCCAGTTTATGGGGCGGGAACCACATACGGGGGTGGGACTGTTTACGGCGGACCAAGTGCTGGTTACGGCGTGCAACCTACACTTGCCCCGGCTGGCCCTATTCCGCCCGATTTTCACTGGGCTCTGGTTTTGCTCATCGGCTTCTTCTGCGGAATTTTTCAGATCGTATGGCTGTTCATTGAAGCTGGATTCGTCAAGAAAATTGATCCCGAAAGCAAGGGCATCCCTCTTCTGGTTGGAGGCCTGCTTAGTCCAGTGATTGGCTACTTTGCTTTAATAGCAACCATTGGAGTCATTGACCGCAATGGCCCGGCGCCCGCCGCCGTGATCCCATTTTTTCTGCTATTAATGGCAGGAATTGTTTTGCATATTATGGCTGTTTTCCAGATGAAAAGTTCTCTGGAAAACTACTACAACACAGTTGAACCCATCAACCTGCGCCTGAGCGGAGTGATGACCTTTTTCTTTGCCGTGTACTATTTCCAGCATCACTTCTCGCGCATTGCCGCGTGGAAGAAAACCGGTTACTTGCAGCCACAATGAGCCTCGATATAAAAACTCGCGCGCACGTGACGGCAGCGGGCATGGTGCTGGGATCTGCCGTGCTTTATGCCTTTCCTCCTGCGGAGCACTCTTTCTATCCGCGGTGCATTTTTCATGCCCTGACAGGCTGGCAATGTCCAGGATGCGGCGGTACCCGTGCACTTTATCACCTTCTACATCTGCACATAGCACAAGCCTTTCACTACAATGCATTGGTGACCGTGGTAGCACCCTTCGTTTTAGCGTGGTTTCTTTTGTGGTACGCGGAACTCCTGCTTCGGAACAGGCGTCATCGTTTCCAGTTGCCGCTTCCTGTGATGCTTGGCTTGTATTTTATTGTGTTACTGTTCGGGGTGGTCCGCAATCTGCCATTTCCTATTTTTGGTTAATTTATGTTGTCACCTAGAATTCGCCGGCTGAAACTGGACCACGATTCCCTGCTGAAACGGTTCGCCGGATGGCCTTTGATCCGCATGGTCGGCACCGCCGGCATGCCGCCGGAACTGTATCGTTTCCAGTATTTGATTCGCGGTCTTTACGTGGCCGCTAACGGTGCCATTCTGGAACGCAATGACCATCTACTGGAAGTGAATCTTTCCCTGGGCTATCCACGGCGTGCTCCGCAGTGCCGCATGCTCACACCGGTTTTTCATCCTAATTTCGATGACAGCTCAGTCTGCATCGGTGATTTCTGGGCGGCTTCAGAAGGGCTTGACGATCTCATCATCCGCATTGGCCGCATGATCGCTTACCAGGAATACAACACCAAAAGCCCGTTAAACGGGCTGGCGGCCAAGTGGGCAGCACAAAACTCCACACTGCTGCCGGTTGATCCACGGCCCATTGCACCGCCGCTCGATCAGCCAGCGGCGGCCGCTGAACCAATCTTGGCACCCCCTCCCCAGCAGCCGGTTACGCCTGTCCATGTCCAACAGCCGGGGGTCGGATCAAGCGCGCCTTCTGCCAGCGACGAAGACTTGTGGGACCAGAAGATTGTGATTTCTTAAGAGCAGTTCGCAATTCTCTTTCATCAAGGAAATTCCCCAGCATGGTTTACCTGAAGTTTGCAGGGTGAATCTCGTTTCGCGACACCACGCACCTTAAAGAGCAAAAGCTCACGTTGCAAAACCTCGCGCCCAGAGTTGCTCGACTCGATGCGTTTTTGTTTCATTTCTAGATTCGGAAATTTCTGAGCTTCTTGGTGCGGCCCGCTCTCTAGGTCAGTACACTTCGGCAACACTGAGGCAGGTTTCAGATACTGCGTGCTGCAGAAAGAACAACCCACAGACTGCTGAAACCAGAAATTTTTTTGATCATAAAAACACATTCATATTCGCGCGGCTTCTTCTGTTCATTTTTTCCTGACAGACGCGGCACATTTCCCAAACAGCGAGGTCAATAGAGATGAAGCTTCCCCAAGGAAAGATCAGATTCGCGTTCGTTTTCCTCTTTGTGATATTGGCCGCCAATTTTTTGACGGCGCAGGCTCTCAAGCAGCATGTAGATAATCCGGGACAGACCCCCATGGATCCTGTACCTGATGACATCACACACAGCCACCATGGCAATCCAAACCAATTCCTGCCAGTCATCCAGGGAACCATAGGAGAGGCAGTGGTAACCGGAAACGGCATCAATTACCACGGTGGCCCGGTGCTCAAGAGCAATCCGGTTCCCATTTACCTGATCTTCTACGGCAATTGGGCCGGCACAGGTTCCAATACCGCAGCCAGCATGAGCCTGATTGAGCATTTCATCAGCTCGCTCGGTAACAGCGCCATTGAGCATGTTGCCACCACCTATGGCGATACCACAGGCAACGTCAGCGGCAACGTAAGCCTGGGCGGCGTGGCTACCGTG
>Ga0070741_10015804_pt1 | contig 12714 bp, 9 predicted proteins | sample Coa_R1_4_FD_66440 | JGI IMG/M metagenome (GOLD analysis project Ga0070741, IMG submission 66440) | Surface soil microbial communities from Centralia Pennsylvania, which are recovering from an underground coalmine fire - Coalmine... | ecosystem: Environmental > Terrestrial > Soil > Unclassified ...
CGCTGGAACGCTTCGGCGACGGCCTCGACCGCTTCCTGATCCACGCGCGTGGCGATCTCGACCCAGCGCGTGTCAGTCGCCCCCCAGCACGTCCTTGACGCGGTCGAAGATGCTCCCGCGGCTGTTATGGCGGCCATTCGCGCCCTGATCCGTCCGCGGCGCCGCTTGGCGCAACGAGTCGCGCAGGCGCTCGAACAGCTCACGCTGCTCGTCAGTCAGGCTCTGCGGCACGTTCACGTGTATGCGCACCTGCAGATCGCCCCGGCCGCTGCCTCGCAGGTGCGGGACACCCTTGCCCCGCACCCGCAGCACTTTGCCGTGTTGCGTGCCCGGCGGCACCTTGAGCTTCGTCGGGCCCTCGAGCGTCGGAACGTCGATCTCGTCGCCCAGCGCGGCCGATGCGACGTCGAGCCCGACGTCGTAAATGAGGTCGTAGTTCTGCCTCTTGAACTGCGGGTGCGGCTTGACGGAGATGAAGACGTAGAGGTCACCAGGCGGCCCACCGCGGCCGCCGAGCTCGCCCTCGCCGGGCACCTGCATTTGCTGCCCGTCGTCGACCCCCGCGGGGATCGTGAGGGGGATCTTGCGGACGTGCTGGACGGTGCCGCGTCCGTGGCACTCGGCGCACGCCTTGGTGATGATCTGGCCGCTGCCCCGGCAGCGGTCACAGACCATGACGTTCACAAACTGGCCGAAGATCGACTGCTGCGCGCGGCGGATCTCACCAGAGCCGCCACAAGTCGGGCAGCGCTGCGGCGGCGAGCCGGGCTCCGCGCCGTCGCCGGAGCAGCGCGGGCACACGACCGTCTTCGGCACCTCGATCTCGCGCGTGGTGCCGAATACCGCCTCCTCGAACGAAATCTCGAGGTCGTACCGAAGGTCAGCGCCCCGCGTGGGACGGCGCGACGTGCGGGTAGTCGCACCGAAGAACGTTTCGAAGATGTCTTCGATGCCGAACCCGGCACCGGCCGCGCCGAAGCCGGCGCCAGCCGCTCCCACACCAGCGTGGCCGAAGCGGTCGTACTGCCGGCGTTTCTCGGCGTCCGAGAGGACCTCGTACGCCTCGTTGATCTCCTTGAAGCGGGTGGCCGCGCCGTCGTCCTTGTTGACGTCCGGGTGGTACTGGCGGGCCAGCCGTCGGAAAGCCCGCCTCACTTCGTCCTGGCTCGCGTCCCGTGAGACGCCAAGGACCTCGTAGTAGTCCCGCTTGACCGCCATCGTCGGGCGATTCTAGCAACGGCCGCCGGCTAGCTTCCCTCGTTTTCGGCGCTGCCGCCGAACCCAGGCGGCGGCGCCCGGAACTGCCGCGGCCGCGGCGGGGCGGGCGAGCCGCTGCCCGACTCGGCGTGGCTGCGCTCCTCCCGCGGACCGCGCTCGCGATCGCGGACCCCGCCGCCCTCGCGACCGCCGCGGTACCCACTGCCATCGCGGCCGCCCCGGTAGCCGCCACCGTCGCGCCGCCCACGGTCGCCGAAGCGGCCACCGCCCTCGCCGCGGGCAGGGCGCTCCGCCGCGACGTAGTCGTCGCCGGCCAGCACCGCACGCCGCGATAGGTTCACGCGCCCCTGTGGGTCGATCTCGATCACCTTGACCATGATCTCGTCGCCCAGCGAGACGACGTCCTCGACGCGGTTGACCCGCTCCTCGCTCAGTTCGCCGAGCCGCACGAGCCCGTCCTTGCCCGGCAGGATCTCGACGAAGGCGCCGAAGTTCGTGATCCGGACGACCTTGCCCATGTAGGTCTGGCCGACTTCGACGTCCCTGCCCATCGCGCTGACGGCCTGGAGTGCTCGCTCGGCGGCGGGACCATCCGAACCGGCGATGTACACCGTGCCATCTTCCTCGACGTCGATCTTGACCTTGTACTGGTCTTGCAGGCCGCGGATGTTCTTGCCGCCCGGGCCGATGAGCTGGCCGATCCGGTCGACCGGGATCGAGGTCTTGAGGACTCGCGGCGCGAACTGGCTGAGCTCGGGCCGGACCTCGGCGATCGCGGTGCTCATCCTCTCGAGGATGAAGAGGCGAGCCTCGCGCGCCCGAGCGAAGATGTCCGGCAGCAGCGCCGACGGCAGCCCGCGCGCCTTGAGGTCGAGCTGGACGGCAGTCACCCCCTCGTGCGTGCCGGCGACCTTGAAATCCATGTCGCCGTGGTGGTCCTCGATGCCCTGGATGTCGGTCAGCAGGGCGTTCTTGCCGTCGTCGTGGACCCAGCCGATCGAGATGCCGGCGACCGGGGCCTTGATCGGTACGCCGGCGTCCATCAGCGCGAGCGTCGAGCCGCAGACGGAGCCCATCGACGTGGAGCCGTTCGAGGAGACGACCTCCGAGACGACACGGATCGTGTACGGGAACTGCTCCTGCGGCGGCACCACCGGCTCGAGCGCGCGGCGCGCGAGCGCGCCGTGGCCGATCTCGCGGCGGCCCGGCGAACCGGTCCGGCGCACCTCGCCGACCGAGTAGGGCGGCATGTTGTAGTGGTGGATGTAGCGGCGGCCGCTGTCGCCTTCGAGCTCGTCGATGCCGATGTTCTGCTCGTCGGCGGTCGACCCGAGCGTGACGATCGAAAGAACCTGCGTCTGGCCGCGCTGGAACAGGCCGCTGCCGTGGGCGCGCGGGAGGATGCCCACCTCCGCCGAGATCGGCCGGAGCTCCTTGAGGTCACGGCCGTCCGGCCGCTTGCCGCCACCCAGGATGCGCTTGCGCAGCTCCTCCGCTTCGATCTCGTCGATGATCGCGGCGATGTCCTTCTTCGAGACCTCGTCCCCGAGCACCTCGGAGACGGAGTTGACGAGCTCCTTGGCGGCGTTTGCGCGGGCGTGCTTTTCGGTCGTGTCCAGCACGACCTCGATCCTCCGCCCAACGGCGTCGCGGACCCTTCTCTCGAGCTCGGGATCGAACGCGAAGCTCGGGTACTCGAACTTCGGCCTGCCGATCTCGGATCGCATCTTGTTCTGCAGCTCGATCAATGGCTGGAGCTGCTGATGCCCCCAGTTGATCGCCTCGACGACGACGTCCTCGGGCACTTCCTTGGCCCCGGCCTCGAGCATGTTGACCGCGTCGGCCGTGCCGGCGACGACGAGGTCGAGGTCGCTCTCCGTCTGCTGCGAGCGCGTCGGGTTGAGCACGAACTTGCCGCCGATGCGTCCGACGCGCACCGCTGCGCACGGTCCGTCGAACGGGATGGGTGAGATCGTCAGCGCGGCCGACGCGCCGAGGATGCACAGGACGTCCGGGTCGTTCTCGCCATCCCACGAGAGCGCCGTGTTGATGATCTGGACCTCGTTGCGGAAGTCCTTGGGGAAGAGCGGCCGCAGTGGGCGGTCGGTGAGGCGCATCGTGAGGATCGCCTCCTCGCTCGGCCGACCCTCGCGCCGCAGCACGTTCCCGGGGATCTTCCCTGCCGCGTACGTGCGCTCCTCGTAGTCGACCGTCAGCGGGAAGAAGTCGGCGCCTTCGCGCGGCTCGCGTGCGCCGGTGACAGCCGAGAGGACGATCGTATCGCCAAAGCGGACCGTTACCGCCCCGTCGGCCTGCCCCGCCAGCTTGCCCGTCTCGATCGTGAGCTTACGGCCACCGAACTCGATCTCGTACGTGTGGACCATCGACAGCTACATCCTCCGTTCGCGAAGCACGAGAACTGCGAAGCGAAGGAAGGGACGAGAGAACGAGCTGCTAGCGGCGGAGTCCTAGGCGCTCGATCAGCGTCCGGTAGCGCTGGTTGTCGACGCGCGCGAGGTACCGGAGCTGGCGGCGGCGTTGGCCGACCAACTTGAGCAGGCCACGGCGCGAGCTGTGGTCCTTCTGGTTGGCCTTCATGTGTTCGTTCAGGTGGTTGATCCGCTCCGTGAGGAGCGTGACCTGGACCTCGGGCGAGCCCGTGTCGCCCTCGTGGGTAGCAGCCCGCTCGATGAGAGCGGTCTTCTGCTCCTTCGTCAACGGCATCTTTCTTGACGTCCCTTCGCTTTGCGCGGCAAGTATAACATTGGGGTTTACCGGCAGACTAAATCGCGCCGAGGCCCAAGCGTTGCGTCCACTTCGCACTTTCGTCGTCCGCCCCGCGCTGCCCGCGTCGCTCGGTCGGCTCGAGGAACTCGCCTACAACCTCTGGTGGACCTGGAACACAGACGCGGTCGAGCTATTCGAGCGCGTCGACCGCAACCTCTGGGCCGACCTCGGCCACAACCCGGTCCGCCTGCTGGGCGCCGTGTCGCAGTCGCGGCTCGACGCGCTCGCCGAGGACGATAGCTTCCGGGGCCACCTCGAGCGCGTGCTCGAGCAGTTCGACCAGTACCTGGCGAGCTCGCGTACCTGGTTCGACCGCCACGGCGGCAGCCCGAGGGGCGGCGTTGCGTACTTCTCGCTCGAATTCGGCCTGCACGAGTGCCTGCCGATCTACTCGGGTGGCATGGGCGTCCTGGCCGGCGATCACATCAAATCGGCCAGCGACCTCGGCATCCCGTTCGCCGGCGTCTCATTGCTCTACCAGGAGGGCTACTTCCGCCAGTACCTGAACGCCGACGGGTGGCAGCTCGAACGCTACTTCGACAACGACTTCCACCAGATGCCGGTGCGGCTCGAGCGTGACGCGCACGGCCAGCCGCTCACCGTCTCCGTCGAGTACCCCGGCCGCCGCTGCGTCGCCCAGATCTGGCGGATCGACGTCGGCCGCGCGCCGCTCTACCTGCTGGACGCCAACGTCCCGGAAAACGGGCCGCACGACCGCCAGGTGACGACGCGCCTTTACCAGGGCGACCTCGACATGCGCATTCGGCAGGAGGTGCTGCTGGGTATCGGCGGCGTGCGCGCGCTGGCGGCGCTCGGCCGCGAACCGGCGGTGTGCCACATGAACGAGGGCCACGCCGCGTTCCTCGCCCTTGAGCGCATCCGCGTGCTGATGGCCCGCGAGAAGCTCTCGTTCCACGAGGCGCGCGAAATCGCCGCGGCCGGCAACGTGTTCACGACCCACACGCCGGTCCCAGCCGGGATCGACCTCTTCGGCCCCGAGCTGATCGACCAGTACTTCGGGCGCTGGTACGGGGAGCTCGGCCTGAGCCGTGACGAGTTCCTCGGCCTCGGCCGCCAGAACCCCTTCGACGGCCAGGAGCCGTTCTCGATGGCCGTCCTGGCGATCCGGCTTGCCGAGCACGTCAACGGCGTGAGCAAGCTGCACGGCCGGGTGTCGCGGCGCATGTGGCAAGGCGTGTGGCCGGAGCTGCCGGTCGACGAGGTGCCAATCGGCGCGATCACCAACGGCGTGCACACCGGCTTCTGGGCGGCCGGCTCGGAGATGGAGCCGCTCTACGACCGCTACCTCGGGCCGGAGTGGCGCGAGGAGCCGTCGGACGGCGAGGTCTGGCAGAGCATCTTCCAGGTGCCTGCCGAAGAGCTGTGGCGGGCGCACGAACGCGGGCGCGAGCGGCTCGTCTCGTTCGCCCGCGAGCGCCTGCGCCGCCAGGCCGAGCAGCGCGGCGCACCCGCGGCCGAGATCGCCCAGGCGGGTGAGCTGCTCAACCCGGACGTCCTGACGATCGGTTTCGCGCGCCGCTTCGCGACGTACAAGCGCGCGACGCTGCTCTTCCGCGACCCCGAGCGGCTGCGGCGGATCCTCGGTGACCGCAACCGACCGGTGCAGATCATCGTCGCCGGCAAGGCGCACCCGCAGGACGTGCCCGGCCGCGAGACCATCCGCCAGCTCATCCACGAGGCGCGCCGCCCCGAGTACGGGAACCGGATCGTCTTCGTCGAGGATTACGACATCGACGTCGCTCGCCAGCTCGTTCAAGGCGTCGACCTGTGGCTGAACAACCCCCGCCGCCCGCTCGAGGCGAGCGGTACCAGCGGCATGAAGGTCGCGTTGAACGGCGGCTTGAACGTGAGCATCCTCGACGGCTGGTGGGCAGAGGCGTACAGCCCGGAGCTCGGCTGGGCGATCGGCCGCGGCGAGGAGTACACCGACCCCGACTACCAGGACACGATCGAGTCCCGGGCGCTTTACGAGCTGCTCGAGAAGGACGTGGTGCCGCTCTTCTACGATCGGGGACCGGACGGCCTGCCGCGCGGCTGGATCGCCCGGATGAAGACCTCCATCGCGGCGAACGCGCCGTACTTCTCGACCCACCGGATGGTCCAGGAGTACTGCGCCAAAGCGTACGCCCCGGCGATGACACGCTACGCCGAGCTGTCCGCCGACGGGGCACGCGAGGCACGCGAGCTCGCGGCCTGGAAGCGGCGGGTCGCCGAATCGTGGCGCGACGTGAGGGTCCTCGACGTGACGTCGGACGGACGAAACGGCGACGTCACCGTTGGTTCGAAGATGGAAGTCGAGGCGACGGTGCAGCTTGGCGCATTGGGTCCGGACGACGTGCTCGTCGAGCTGTACGCTGGTGCGATCGACCCGAACGGGCAGATCGCCGAGGGCTCCGGCGTCCAGATGACAGCCGACGGCGTCAAGGGCGGGTGCGCGAGGTTCCGGGGCACCCTCGTCATGGACTCGAGCGGCCGGCGGGGCTTCACCGTCCGTGTGCGCCCCTCGCACCCAAGCCTGGCCCCGATCCCGGAGCCAGGCATGATCAGGTGGGCGAGCTAACGGCGGTCGACAAACGGTGTGCGTCCTCCGGACGCACACCATGCTCGGCGAGGGCCACCCTCAGGCGCTGACCCCCGCCGGCGCATGCCAGAGCTCCAAAGAGCGGCTATCCGCGAGCGCCCTCGCCTCTCGCAGGAACCGCTCGACCGGGATCGGGCCCAGGTTCTCGCCCGAGCGCAGCCGCACGGCCGCCGTGCCGCCGTCGGCCTCGCGGTCGCCCACGACGAGCATGTACGGCACCTTCTGGAGCTGAGCGTCGCGGATCTTCGCCTGCACCTTTTCGCGCCGGTCGTCCACCTCGACGCGCAGCCCACCAGCGGCGAGCTGCTCGGCGACCTTGTTCGCGTACTCGGCGTGGCGATCCGCGATCGGCAGCACCATCACTTGGAGCGGCGCGAGCCACACCGGGAAATTGCCGGCGTAGTGCTCGGTCAGCACGCCGATGAACCGCTCGTAGGAGCCGATCAGCGCGCGGTGGATCACGATCGGCCGGTGCCGCTGGCCGTCCGACCCGATGTACTCGAGGTCGAAGCGTTCCGGTGCGTTGAAATCGATCTGGATCGTCGTGCACTGGTGGTAGCGGCCGAGCGCGTCCCTCAGATGGATGTCGAGCGACGGCCCGTAGAACTTGGCCTCGCCGAACATCACGTCGGGCTCGAGCCCCCGCGAGCGCGACAGCTCGAGCAGCGCCGACTCGGCGCTCTCCCAATGCGCGTCGTCGCCCAAGAACTTCTCCTTGTTCGCCGGGTCGCGCACGCTAAGGCCGACCTTGAACTCCTCGAAGCCGAAGGCGCGCAGCATGAAGAGTCCGAAGTCCATCACGCGCGCCAGCTCGTCCGCGAGCTGGTCGGGCGCGACGAAGATGTGCGTGTCGTCCTGCACGAACTGGCGCACGCGGAACAGGCCGGCCAGCGTGCCAGAGAGCTCGTTGCGGTGCAGGACGCCGGTGAGCTCGGCCAGCCGGAGGGGGAGCTCGCGGAAGGAGTGCAGCTTCTCGCCGTAGATCGTGTAAGCGCCGATACAGTTCATCGGCTTGATGCCGTACTCGCGCTCTTCGGTCTCCGTAACGAACATGTTGCCCTTGTAGAGCTTCCAGTGGCCAGACCGCTCCCAGAGTGAGCGGTCGAGGATGACCGGCGTGCGGACCTCCTTGTAGCCGCGCTTGCGGTGCTCCGCGCGGACGAAGTCCTCGATCGTCTGCCGCAGGATCGTCCCGTTGGGCAGCCAGAACGGGCTGCCGGGGCTTTCGTCGTGGAACGAGAAGAGCTCGAGCTGTTGGCCGAGCCGGCGGTGGTCGCGCTTGCGCGCCTCCTCGAGCCGCTCCAGGTAGGCGTCGAGCTCCCGCTGCGTCGGCCAGGCCGTCGCGTAGATCCGGGTGAGCTGCTCGCGCTTGGCGTCCCCGCGCCAGTAGGCGCCGGCCGTCCGCAGCAGCTTGACGGGGCCTATCTGGCCGGTCGAAGCGACGTGGGGACCTCGGCAGAGGTCGAGGAAGTCGCCGTGCTTGTAAATGCCGACCTTTTCGACACCCTCGTTCTTGACGAGATCATCGATCAGCTCAACCTTGTACTTTTCGCCCAGCCGGTCGAAGTGCTCGCGCGCCTTCGCGACCGGCCATTCGTCGTGTTCGAACGCGTAGTTCGCCTTGATCTGCTCGGCCATTCGCCGCTCGATCTCGGGGAAATCGTCGGGGGTGAGCTCGCGCGGGATGGCGAAGTCGTAGTAGAAGCCGTCCTCGATCGGCGGGCCGATGGCGACCTTCGTGCCCGGGATCATGTCGACGACGGCCTTCGCCATCACGTGCGCCGCCGAATGCCGCATACGCTCCAGGTCGTTCACGCGGTGCTCCCCTTCAAGCGATTTCGGGACGAGGGGCCACCCCGCGGTTCCACCCGAGTTCGGCGCACGGGGCGCCGCTCTCTGGACGCGCGTATGCGGTTGGGCAGCGGGTGGTTATCTGCGCCTTCGGCGACGGGCTTGCAGCCGGTGGCCCGTCTCTCTGGATAACGAGGCGCCTTCTCGTCCCGCAGGCAACACTATGCCAGCTTCCTGACCGGGTTAGCAATCCTTCCGATCTTGTCGATCGTGATCTCGACGACGTCGCCGTCCCGCAGCGCGTGCTCGCGCTCGGCGATCACGCCCGTGCCGGTGCAGACGATCGTGCCGTTGCCGATGGCGTTGTCGCGCGTCAGGTATTCGATCAGCTGGTCGAAGCTCCGGCCGATACGGGAGGTGTTGACCGAGCCGTCGAAGATCGCCTGCCCGGACCGCAGGATCCGGCAGCGGAGCTCCAGGTCCATCCCGGAGCCGGCCTCGTCGGGCGTCACGATCACGGGACCGATCGCCAGGCAGCCGACGAAGATCTTGCTCTGCGGCAGGTAGAGTGGGTTCTCGCGCTCGATGTCCCACGCCGACACGTCGTCGGCGGCGGTGAAGCCGACCAGACCACCGTTCCGGTCGAGCACGAGCGCGAGCTCCGGCTCCGGCGCGGTGAACTCGGAGTCACGCCGGATCGAGATCGGCTCGAACGGGCCTACGCAATGCGCCGCGGTCCCCTTCCAGAAGATCTCCGGCCGCTCGGCGCTGTAGACGTAGTCGTACATGCCCCTGGTCGCCGTCCCGGTCGTCTCCTCGTCGCGGAACTCGGCGCTGCGCTTGTAGGTGACGCCGCAGCCCCAGGCGTCGCGCGGCGTGATCGGCGCCGTGAGCCGCGCGCCGCGGACCTCCTCGCCGGCCAGCAGCGGCTCAGCCAGCCAGCGCGCGCCGCCGCCGGCCGACAGCCGTTGGCCCAGCAGCTCCGGGAGCGTGCGCCGGGTCTCGACCGACCGGTCCAGGAAGTCCGCCGTGCCCGTCAGGCCGGCCGCCGGGTCGGCGACGTCGACCACCTCGTCGCCGACCACCAGCGCGGCGTGCACCTCGCCGCCGGCGAGCCTTAGCTGGGCAATGCGCATATCAGCTCCACCTCGTTCCCTTCCGGGTCGTCCAGGTACATCGTGCGCGACGGGATCACCGGGTGCTGGCCCGAGCGGAGCTGGAATCCGAGCCGCTCGAGCCGGGCCTTCTCGGCGTCGAAGTCCTCGGGCGCCACTTCGAGGGCCAGGTGGTGGAGCGTACGCGGCCGCTGGAACGCGCCAGCGTCCGTCGGGAGCTGAACGAGCACCACCATCTGTGGCACGCCGACGGCCGGGTCGCCGGCGCGCAGGAAGACCGGATTCTGGCGATCCGACATCACCTCGAGACCGAGCACGCCTTCGTAGAACTGGCGCGCCTTCGCCAGGTCGTGCACCCACAGCACGATCTCCGCGAGGCCCTTGATGCTTGTCACACTATCCCCGCAGGTTCGTCGTTCCGAGGAGCACGGCGACGAGGGAGCTCGGCCTTGTGGCGGAAGACGTGCGCCACGCGAAGCCGCCACCGGCGAGAGCTCGTCGCTGCGCTCGGAAGCACAAGGGTAACTCGGTCAGGCCACCGGGTGCGGAACTTGCCGGCGCACGGGCCTCCTCGCCTCGAGCTCGGTCAGCCGCCGGGCCATTTGCTCGAGGCTGCGCAGGTTGTGCGCGGGCATGAAGTCGTCCACGTACCGGAGCGCCGTACGCATACCGATCGTGATCGGCTGGTACTCCGGCAGGCCCAGCAGCGGGTTCAGCCAGAGCAGGCGGAAGCACTGGCGCTGGAGCCGCTCCATCTCCCTGGCCAGAATGCGTGGGTCGCCGCGGTCCCAGCCATCGGAGATGACGATGACGACCGCGCCGTGGCCCAGCACGCGCCGGGCCCACGTCCGGTTGAAGTCGTGGACGGAGCGACCGATGCGGGTGCCACCCGCGAAGTCGAGCACGCGCTGGCCGATCCGCTCGAGCGCGGCGTCCACGTCGCGGTGCGCCAGGTCACGGGTGACGCGCGTGAGGCGTGTGCCGAAGACGAAGACCTCGACGTCGTTCAGCCCCTGCCGCGCCGCGTGGAGGAACTGCAGCAGCACCCGCGAGTAGCGCTCCATCGAGCCCGAGACGTCGCAGAGGAGGACGAGCTGGCGTCGCTTGACCTTCCGCTCGCGCCAGTGCAGGCGCACGGGCTCGCCGGCGGTCCGGTGCATCGTCCGGACGATGCGGCGCATGTCGAGGCTGTCGCCGCGCGGCGAGCGGACCATCCGGCGCGTGCGCCGCACTCCGGGACGTAGCCGGAGTTGCCGCATCAGCTCACGCGCCGCCGCGAGCTCGTCCGGCGAGTACTCGTCGAAGTCCTTTTCCCGTAGGATCTCGACCGCCGAGTAGGTCTGGGCCTGGAGTGTTTCCTCGCCTTCCTCGGTCTCGCGCTCCTGCTCGTCGGACGGCGCAGTCTCCTTGCGCGCCACGCTCTCGTCGATACGCAGCGCCCGCTCGTCGCCGCCCTCCACCTGGGGCAGCTCGTCGGCGTGGTCGGGCGGCGGCGCGACGGCGTGGTGCTCGACCGTCTCGCCGTCCTCGGGTGGACGGGTGGAAAGGCTGCCGAAGAAGAGGTCGAACGCCTGGTCGAAGATCGGGCCGTGGTCGCGGTGGCTGACGAGCATCGCGCGGCAAGCCTGGTAGACGCGCGCGCGGCTGCCGAGGTCGACGAGGCGGAGCGCGCTCAGCAGCTCCATCTCACGGCCGGCACTCATCGGGATGCCGGCCGAGCGAAGCAGCCGCCCGAAGACGAGGACGTTACGGACGAGCGACTCGCCGGAGACCGACGGCCGCTCGGAGAGCCACGGCGATGCCACGGGTCAGCCCGACCGCGCGCTCTGGACGAGCCGCTTGAGCGGCTCGCCTTCGAGCGCCTTCAGGTCCTCCTGGTACTTCAGCAGGCACCCGAGCGTGTCGACGACCACCCGCTCGTCGAGATCCCGCTGCCCGAGGGCAACGAGCGCCCGTGCCCAATCGAGCGTCTCGGCGACGCCGGGCAGCTTGTAGAGGTCCTGCGAGCGGAGGCTCTGGACGAAGCGGACGACCTCGTCGGCGAGCTGGCCAGGCAGCTCGGGGACACGCGCGTCGACGATGCGCCGCTCTTTCTCGACCGAGGGGTAGTCGATCCAGTGGTAGATGCATCGCCGCTTGAGTGCGTCGTGGATCTCGCGCGTGCGGTTGGAGGTAATCACGACGGCGGGGATGCGCGCCGCTTCGATCGTGCCGATCTCGGGGATGGTCACCTGGAAGTCGGACAACAGCTCCAGCAGGAACGCTTCGAACTCGTCGTCGGCCCGGTCGATCTCGTCGATCAGCAGGACGACCGGCTTCGCTCCCGCGTCGAGCGCGCGGAGCAGCGGCCGCTTCAGCAGGAACTCGGGCCCGAACACCTCGCGCAGCCGTTCCCGCGAGGTGTCGCCGGTGCCGTTCAAGCTCGTCTCAGCCGCGCGCAAGTAGAGGATCTGCCGGAGGTAATTCCACTCGTACACAGCGCTCGCGACGTCGATCCCCTCGTAGCACTGGAGGCGGATCATCTCGGCGCCGAGCGCCGCAGTCAGCACCTTGGCGATCTCGGTCTTCCCAACGCCGGCCTCGCCTTCGAGCAGCAGCGGCTTGCCGAGCTTGAGCGAGAGGAAGACCGCCATCGCGAGCCCGGGCTCGGCGATGTACTGGTACCTCGCGAGCGTGTGCTCGACCTCGTCGACGGAGGAGAAGGCGTCGGCTGGGTCGGGCCGTCGCACGGATGTTTCGGACATCTGCCCCTGGTAGGGTGCGGTGAGGCCCCTTCGGGGCCCACCGCGGGTTGCTGCACTCGATTGTAGTGGTTCACCTGCGAGGCCTAGAATCGCCGGCGCCACCCCCGATGCGGATCTCGCACCCCCTCGTCGCCTGCACGGTCGTCTTCGTCGCGAGCTTCTGCTCGCTGGTGATCGAGCTGATCGCCGGGCGGATCATGGCGCCGTACATCGGCGTCTCGCTCTACACATGGACCTCGATCATCGGCGTGGTGCTCGCCGGGATCTCGCTCGGCAACTACGTCGGCGGCCGCATCGCCGATCGATGGGCCTCGGGCACGACCCTTGGCATCCTGTTCCTGCTCTCGGGCATCGCATCGCTCGCGATGTTGTGGACGACGAGCTGGATCGTGTCGTACGTGATGCCCGCCGGCGTCACGCTCGTCGAGAAGATCGTCGTTTACACGGCCGCGATCTT
>Ga0070741_10015805_pt1 | contig 12714 bp, 14 predicted proteins | sample Coa_R1_4_FD_66440 | JGI IMG/M metagenome (GOLD analysis project Ga0070741, IMG submission 66440) | Surface soil microbial communities from Centralia Pennsylvania, which are recovering from an underground coalmine fire - Coalmine... | ecosystem: Environmental > Terrestrial > Soil > Unclassified ...
GAAACCTGGCTGCACACGATCGGCGTCGTGGCGAATTGAGGTTCATGCGCTCCTCGCGCAAGGCGACACGGAGCTGCCCGAGGAAGCGCAGGCGACGCGCCGAGTGGCGCCACATGGACGAGGCACACTGTCCACGATGGCAGGAGATGGCGAATGAGACGTCTATGGGCGCGGTTGCTGATATCCGGTCTCGTGATGCTTGTCGGCTGCGACATCCGGCAGTACCAGATCTGGCATGGCGTCACGCTGTCGTCGGGTGCCGTCGTGAAGATCACGGCCTTCAATTTCGCCTGGGGCGTCGAACATGACGAGCGCCATCCGCGCGACGATTGTTTTGCGCTCGAATTCGTCACCAACGTCGCGAACGGCGACGAGGCGGCGCGCGAACGCGAGCTCGCGGACGTCTTCGAGCTGATCCGTCCCGCGGCGGAAACCTGGGGCCTCACGACGGCGACGGTCGCGCGGTTTCCGACGCTCGAGCGCAAGGGCCATTACGATTTCTTCGCCTACGCGCGCGCGCCGGACGGCACGTGGGCGCACAAGCGCGAGGACAGGAAGGTGTTTTCGACGGACTGAGGAAACGCCGGGCGTTCGTGGGCTCGTTCACGTGCTCGTCAGCCCACTTGCGTTTGCAGGCCCGGAATTTGCACCATACGTTACGACAGGGCTGCGAGGAGGAGACTACCCATGACCGCGATCCTGACCGACGTGCCGCAAGTGGCGCTTTGGACCGATCTCGTGCACGAGGCCGAAAACGGCGCCGCGACGCGGCTCGACGAAGAGCTCGAGGCGTATCTCGTCTTCCTGCTCATGGGCCATACGCGCGACGTACAGCTCCATCGCGATGCCGTCGCTCTCGACTACTTGCTCGCCCGTGCCGAATCGGGCACGCGGCACAAGCAGGAATTGCGCGAGGTCGGCGATCGCTGTCTGTTGCTCGCGGGTCTCTATCCCGAACAGGCCGAACGGCGCCTCGTAAGCGTTCGGTATTTTCTCGATCTCGGCAGCCGCGCCTACGGCGAGCTCGCCCAGGCATTGCGCGCCGGCATCGCCGATCTTTACGGCCATCTCGCCGAGGCGTTCGCGCGGCTCGTTCGCGTGCTCATGGAAGTGCGCCGCAAAATGCGCGACGTCGCGCCGATGCTCGTGCACGAAATCCGCACCACCGCGGGCGCGGAACGCGATCCGCTGTTTGCGGGCGCCGTGCTGCTGGCCGGTAACGACACGCGCCAGTAAGCGCACACGGCGTCGTGCGCATGCCGCCTGACAAGGTGGCACAATGTGCCCATGAAGACGCTCCTTTCGTTCGCTCTCCTCGCGCTCACCGCGCCTGCGGCGGCGCAGGAACCCACGCACGATCTCGCCGCGTTCAAGCATTGGGTCGACGACAATCTCAATTGCCGCCGCGATTTCGCCGAGGACGTGCAGACACGGTCGTTTCTCGACGCGGCGAAGGCGCTCGGCGTCAAATTCGAGACCGACTGGCAGGAAGGCGACACGCCCGAAGGAAAATTCGTGCTGCCGAGTCCCGTGCTCGTCGGCGGTCAGCCCGCGACGGAAATCAACTACTGGGCGGATAGCGGCGGCGAGTTCTATGCCACCGTTTCGGCGCCGCCGGACGCCATTGCCAAGGCGCTCGGCGCGAACCCCGTGCCGGAGAAGCTCAAGAACGAATTCGCCGGCAACGTGGTCGCGGCGAAGTTCATTCGCGCCAAGCCCAAAGGCGAGCGCATTCCGCCCGCGATCTTCGTGCGGCAATCGGAGAAACCCGGAATCACGGAAGTCGGTTGCGTGTTTTTCGATGGCTGAGGCACGAATCCGGGCCTATTTGACCTGAGCTCCAGGCGGAGATTGCGCAGACGCGGGCGCCGTTTTCGCTTGACCGTCCCACGTAACTAGCATGGGCGTAAGGCCGCTCAGCGACACCGACTGCGAGATTCCCGTCGTGACGAGCATGGCGTCCGGCAGTCGCGCGTAGCGCAGGCCGGCTGCCGTCGTATCGCCTGACGGGAACGCGTGCCGGTCGACCACGCTGTCGCCCTTCAGTTCGCCGATGTCGCGCGAAAACGCGACGAACACCGGCCGCGTCCCGGCGACGCCCCAAACAGGTTCATGCTCCACGAGGATTTGCGTCGTCGCGTGACACGCGCGCAGCAGTCCGCCGTCCTGCACGCCGAAATGCGCCACTGCTCGCGCGACCAATACGCAGGCCGGATGGTCCGCGTCCGCAATGACCGAAACGACGGGGGCTCCGACGTCGACGAGCGATACCGTGCCGCTTGCCTCGTCGATGCGATAGAGCGTTCCGCCCCACTCGCCGCCGTCGTTGCCGAAATAGATGTCGCTCCCAGCCCGCCGGATGGCGACGCGTGCGAGTACCGTGGGTTCGAGACGAGCGCTCAAGGTGGTCGCTTTGGCGACCTTGTCGCCTTTCAATGTCAACAAGCGATGTGTCGTCAGCACGCGGAGTTCGTCGTCGCCTTCGACATAGCCCAATGGCGTTTCGTCCTTGAGCAGCGGTAGCGCGTCGCTGCGCCGCCAGCCCGGCCAGGGGGCATCGGGTTTGTTCGCGATCGAGTAGAGACGGCCTTCCGGCCACGAAAGCGCCAGGATGTGCATGTGCTCGGGATCGCCGCAAGCGACATCCACGATGCGGAACGGCAGCAGCTCTGCGTATGCGGCGGACGGGCTGGCCTGCCGCAGGTCGAAGTGGACGATGGAATCATGCACGAGAGCGACCATCTGCGGACCCTCGACGCACAATTTTCGAATCTGCAGCGCTTCGCTTACGGCGAAAGGCAAGGTGCCGCGGGCGATATGGCGTGCCGCCGCATCGCGATATTGCGGGCTTGCCTCGTCGACACCGGCAACGCCGGCGAGCGGCAGAAGCGCAGCCGTCGTGACGGCGATGACGAGGAGTGTGGCGAGTCCGTGGCGCATGTCGTTCATCGATCCTCCCATTGGACTTGTCGCTGACCCGACGGATAACGCACCGGGGTCGACGCCGGGGTTGAACGTTGGTCGTATCTTCAACGGATCCCGCGCACCTCGCGATTCAGCGCGGCGAGGCAGGTCACGAGCAGCATCAACGCACCGGCTCCGAAGAACATGCCGGATGCATTCCACGCCACGGCGAAACCCGCAGCGGCCAGCGAGATCGGTGCGATGCCGAACGAGGCGAGCATCAAGACGCTCGTGACGCGTCCACGCACGCTTGCATCGACGCGTTGCAGGATCCACGCGCCGACGTGCACGTTCGCGAGACCGGCTACGGCGCCCATGACAAGGAACAGGGCGGCCACCGACCACAAGGCGTGCACCGGTCCGACCAGCATCAAGCAGATGCCGAGCAGCGCCGAGGCGGCGAGGATCAACACTCCGCGTCGCTGTGTCTTCAAGACGCCCGCGAGCAGCGCGCCGAGCAGGCCGCCCGCCGCGACCGCGGCGACGACGGTGCCGTAGGCGGTGGGCGAGTCGAAGACGTTCTTGCTCAGATAGGCCAACCCCACGGCAACGGGACCGGATAAGCAGAAATTCATCGCCGTGGCCAAGATCGTGAGACTGCACAACGGCGTGTCTTTCGCGACGTAGGCGATGCCTTCGGCGATCGCGCGCGGTATACCGCCGGATGTCTTCGTCGAGACGGGCGGGTCCGGCAGCCGCCACAGCGCGGCGATCACGGCCAGGAAACTCGCCGCGTCCGCGCCGAAGGCGGCCGCGAGCCCCAGTGCGTTGACGAGCAAGCCTGCCGGCGCCGGGCCGAGGATCGCGACCGCGCGCGCGGCCACTTGACCGACCGACGATGCCGCGACGAATTGTTCGCGCGGCAGCAGCGCCGGCAGATAGGCCGACTGGGCGGGCAGGGCGAACGCGTCGGCAATGCCGAACACGAGCACCATCGCATAGATTTCCCCCATCGCCGGCGCGCCGCGCCACACGAACGCGCCGAGTAGGCCCACGCACGCGGCGCGCACGATGGCGGCGGCGAGCATGATCTTGCGCGCGGACACGCGGTCGGTGACTGCTCCGCCGAGAAGCATGAGGACGGCGCGCGGCACGGCGGCGGTCATCATCACCGTGCCGAGGGCGGCAGCCGAGCCGGTGAGCTCGAGAATGAGCCACGGCAGTGCGACGAGGTAGCACTGATCGCCGAGCAGCGACACCGTGTTGCCGATGAGCCAGCGCCGGTACGGGGCGTGTCGCAACGGGTGCGGCACGACGGACGCGGGCGCGTTCGCGAGCGAGGCCGAGGTGGACATGTTCGCGTCTCCGAAATCAAAGTAAATGCGAATTTACATTTACATATTGCCGCTGTCAACCGACGTGCCCGACCTGCGATAAGCTGGCGACATGACCAAGAAGACTCTCGCACCGCGCCAGGCACGCAGTCGCGAATCGGAGCGGAAGCTGCTCAAAGCCGCGACCGAAGTGCTCGGGCAGCACGGCGTCGACGGTGCCACGATCCCGCGCATCGCCGAGCACGCCGGCCTCACGCCCGGCGCGGTCTACCGGCGTTTCCCCGACAAGAACGCACTGCTCGAAACCGTCGTGCAGACGATCCTCGAAAACCAGGACGCGCGCCTGCGCGTGATGCTCACGCCGGTCATGACGCAGCAGATCCCTCTGCCGGTGCTGACCGAGCAGCTCATCACGACGATGCTCGTCAGCTATCGCGCCAATGCGGGGCTGCTGCGCGGCCTGCGCGAATTCGCGAATGGCCACGACAACGCCGCGTTCAAGGCGCGCGTCGTCAAGATAGAGCGGCGCACGTTCCAGTACATCGTCGAGCTGTTCCTGCAACATCGCAAGGCGATCCGCCACCCCGATCCGCATCTGGCCGTGTCGTTCGCTTTCATGACGCTGATCAGCACCCTGAGCGAGCTGACCCTGACGGTGCACGATGTGCGGAAATGGCAGGCGTTCCTGCCCAAGGACGACAAGGCGCTCGTGCGCGAGCTCAAGCGCATGTTCCTGCGCTATCTCGACTTGGCCGGTGAGGACTGATCTCGAGTCCGGCGATCGACGTCCCTGCCGCAGACGTCGACGGCGTGTGCGCCAGGTTCCCTAGACGCGCTGGATCAGCATGTTCTCGCTCGGTCCGCAGGCGCAATCGCGACCGGCGTGCTTCGCGGCGTAGAGGTTCCGGTCGGCGCGGCCGAGCGCGTAGTCGAGCGATACCCTTGCTCCGGCAGGCACGAGGTCCCAGCCGATCGAACAGGTGACCGAGAGCGCGGGCGGCGCGGGCACCGTCACGAGCGTGTCGCCGATCGCATGCAGCAGACGGCGCACCATGCCGATGGCCTGCTCGGTGGTCTCGATCGCGATGATGACGAGGAATTCTTCGCCACCCCAGCGCACGACGATGTCGTCGGCGCGCAGTGCGCCGGAGAGTTCGCGGCCGACGGCGCGCAGCACTTCGTCGCCTGCGGCGTGGCCGCGCTCGTCGTTGATGCGCTTGAAATGATCGATGTCGACGAGTGCGATGAGCCATGAACCGTCCGTGTGCTCCTGCCATGGCGTGCCGGCGATCTGCATGTAATGGCGGTTGCGCAGGCCGGTCAGCGCATCGGTGATGCTCGCCCGTTCGAGTTCCTGCGTGCGTTCGCGCACGAGCGCCGCGAGCTCGTCGGCGCGCACGCGCAAGCGTTGTTCGCGTCGTTGCACGAGAGCAGCGATCGTCGCCGCGAGTACGAGGGCGGCACCTGCGAAGGCCCACCAGCGCAAATACCACGGCGGCTCGAGCGCGAAATCGACGCCCGCCGTTTCGCTCTGCCGGCCGAAGATGTCGCGCGCTTCCACCTCGAGCCGGTAGCGTCCACCGGGCAGGCGCGTCACCTCGCGCGCGGGCGTCTGCTGCCACTCCGACCACGCCGTTTCGACGGGCGTCAGGCGCGTGCGGAAGCGCAGTTGCTCGATGCCGACGAAGAACGCTTCGTCGAAGCGTGCGCGCACGCTGCGCGGCGCGACGCCGAGCCCGAAGGCGCCTTGGCCATCGCGCGAGGCCGCGTCGGCGCCTTCGATTTCCACGTGCGGACGCGGCAGCGCCGGCAGCGTCGACTGCGTTTGCGGGCGATGCCGGAACAAGGCTTCGTTGCCCGCGATCCAGATGCTGCCGTCGTCGTCGACGCGCACGTCGCGGTAGTCGAGTCCGCGCGGCAGCCGGGCGAGCGGCGTGGCGAGCTCGCGCCACGCGCCGTCGGCGGACCGCTCCACGAGGCGCACACGATCGTGCTGGACGACGAGCGCTCGACCGGCACCGTGCGCCGCTACCGCGCGGATGTCGCCGTCGGCGACCGGCAGCAGGGTCCGCAGCGCCGCGTCGGCGACGAAGCGTTGCGCGGCCGTGTCGAAACGCATGGGCCCTTCGCGCGTTTCGAACACGATGCCGCCCGGCAGGCGCAGCGGATTCACGCGGCCCTCGGGCAGGCCCTCGGGGGCACCGAAGTGTTCGACGGCCGGCGTGGCGTCGGCGTCGGCGCCGAGGTGGAGCCGATACACGCCGGCGTAGTTGCCGGAAAGCCAGATAGCCCCGTCGTCGTCGATCTGCATGTGGCGAATCTCGTTGGCGATGCCGGGCAGGTCGTGCGCAGTCCACAGCGCGTCGCGCCGCCGCAGCAGGCGTGCGCCGTCGAGCCCGCCGCAGAGCAACGTCGTTCCGTCGCGATCGAGAGGCAGCACGGCGTAGGCGAGCGCGGCGTCGATGCGCGTATCCGCGCCGTTCTTGACCGCGTGCACGCCGTCGCCGCTCGCGAGGAACAGCGTACCGGCGGCTTGCGCCATCGCGAACAGCGTCATGCGCGTCGGCACGTACGGCTCGAAATGCACGAACGATTGCTCGGGCCGCGCTGCGCCGATGCGATAAACCCCGCGCGACGTCGCCGCGAGCAGCTCGCCGCCGACGCGGATCGTGGCGAGCGCGGCCCGCGGCAGGCCGAGCAGCGCGTCGTAGCGGTCGAGCTGGCCAGGCCATTCGACGTGCGCAAGGCCGTAGTCGAGCCCGACCCAGAAGCCCTCGTCGCGGCGCAGAAGCAGACTGAATACGCGGCTGTCGCCCCACTCGGGAACGCCGGAAAGCCGGCCGACGAGCGCGCCGCGGCGATCGAGCCAAAGCATGCCCGCACGCCGCGTGCCGACCAGCACGCCGTCGTCGTCGCCGGCTTTTGCGGTGGTGACACCTGCGTCTTTGAGAATGGCGCGCACCCCGGCGTCGACGTCGAGGTCGCGGGCGTTGCCGTCGGCGGTCCAGTGCACGACGCTGCCGTCCGAGCACAACGAGACGACGCCGTCGCTCGCACTCGCCAGAGCGCAGGGTCCGGCCGCGCGCAGCCGCTCGCCACCGCGTACGAGATGCGCGCCATCCGCATCGATCGCCACGAGCCCGGACCCGGGATCGAGGATGGCCGCACCGCGGCCGAACGCCGTGCCGATCAGGAGCTCCGGCGTGCCGGCGTAGACGATGCGCAGGGTGCGGCCGTCCCAGCGGAACACGCGCGTGGCGTCGGCGAAATAGGCGCTGCCGTCGGCCGCCGCAACGCTGATCCAGAAATCGCCGAAATGCACTCCGAGGCGCGGCGCCCATGACGCGAGCGAGACGAATTCGCCGCCGAATTCGCGGAAATAGCCGATCTCGCCGATTCCGCCGACGTAGACGGTGCCGTCGGCGGCCGTCGCAAGCGAGAGCACGTTCCCGTGCGTCGGGTTCCACGTACGCGCGCCCGTGCCGGCGAGACGCAAAAGGCCTGCGTTGTTCGCGGCGACGATCGAGCCGTCGCCGAGCGCCGCGAGCGCGAACACCTGCGGCCCGACCGGCGTCGCCGGTGTGTTGTAGCGGCTCGGCAGGATCGTTTCGATGATCGGCATGCCGGCTTCGTGGTCGACGGCATTGGATTGGGCCGCGCCGGCAGCGTGGAGCGCGAGCGCGGCGAGCGCAGCCGCCACGCCGCGCCGCGCTGTTCCCCATCGCGGCTCCTGGACGTTCATGCCGCCATCTTAGCAATGTGGAAATTGCCGTGGTCAACCTGTTCGGCGGCGCGGCATTTTTCGTTGTTTTACTCGAGAGCGAAAACTGTTCACGCGACTTAGTGCGAGACTGCCTCACCGGAACCCAGGTCCTCCAATGCGCCGCCTCCTGCTTGCATCCCTCGTCCTGATCGCCGGCTGCGCGAGCGTGAAGGATCTCTTCGTGTTTTCCGCGAACGGTTTCATCGACGTGCACCGGCCCGACGGCAGTTCGATGCATCTCGTGCCCGACGATTGCAGTCCGGGTACGCAGCAGGCGTTCCTCGGCTTCGATCTCTACGCGCGGAAATCGCCGGGCTGGACTCTGCGCGCGCTCGAGGACCCTCTCACGGGCCCTGCGGTGCGGTTCGTGTACACCGATGGCGAAGGCCGGCATGCGGAGCTGCTGCGCGGCGGCCAATGTACGACGCTCGACGTCAAGGCGTATCCGAGCGGTATCGCCGTCAACGCCATCGACGCGTATTCGGGTTCCGTTGCGTTGGCTTGCACGACGGCTTCCGGGCTCGTCATCGCGGGACGCGTCGACATCGTCAACTGCGACAGCCCGGCCGTCGCCGCACCGCGATTTCCGTGATTCACCGACGGCACGCGGCGATGTCTTCGTCGGACATCACAGGCTTGATGACGCAAGGACGGTCCGGCCGAGCCGTCGTTTCGGTGCGGGCCGGCGGCGGCGAGGCCGGCGCGGATTCGGCAACCGAGTCGTTTGCGCGAGCCGCGCGCGGCACGGGCGCTGGTGCGGTTTGCGCCGTCCTCGTCGCACATTCGCCCGCGTTCCTGACCCAGCTGAGCGGCATCCAGAAGTCGCGCGTGTCGTCGAGCGCGCGCACACGAGCGCGCGAAAACAACGCCGCTTTTTCGACGAGGTAGACGGATTCGCCGTTCTTGAACAGGCGGCACTCGCCCGCGTTGACGGCGGCGACGATCGCGGTTTTCGCCGCATCGGGTTGGGTGCGGTAGGCGGCAAGCTGCTCGAGCGTGGCGTCGGCTTGGCAGCCGATCACGAATTCGCCCGCGACGCAGGCATCGGGCGCTGCGGCGGCGGCGGCGCGCACGAGCAGCAACGAAACGGCGATTGCGACGGACTTCGGCAGCATCGCTCCCCCTAAGCTTCGAGCCGTCACCCGCGGCCCTACGGTCAGTATAGACTCTAGACGATGAGCGTCCAGATCGCCCTCCTGCGCGCCGTGAACGTGGGTGGCCGCGCCGTACCCATGGAAGCGCTGCGCACCATGCTCACGGACCTCGGCTGCCGCGACGTGCTTACGCTGCTGCAGAGCGGCAACGCGGTGTTCAATACGACGGTGAAAACGCGTGCCGCGACGTTCGAGGCGAAGCTCGAAGCCGAGGCTGAGCGCCGCTTCGGCTTCGAGATCGCGTTCGTGCTGCGCGGCGCCGACGAGTGGCGGGACATCATCGGCCGCAACCCGTTCGCCGGCGAGGCCAAGCGCGATCCGGCCCGGCTCCATCTCATGGCGCTCAAGGCGGCGCCGACCGGCGCCGCGATAGCGGCGCTGCGCCAGGCGCACACCGGTCCGGAGCGCTTCGAGGTGGTCGGCCGCGACGCCTTCATCGTCTATCCGAACGGCGCCGGACGCTCGAAGCTCACGAACGCCTTCATCGAGCGCAAGCTCGGCGTCGTGGGCACGGCACGCAATTGGAATACGGTGGTGAAGCTCGCCGAGTTGACCGCGGCGTAGATGCGAGTCGCGACTGCGCTCAGTGCAGTTTGTACTTCGCCGCGATCGCCTCCATCATCGCGCACGCGGCGAACGGGTCCTTCTGCATGGCGAGGCCGACCGGCTCCATATCCTTGCCGAATCGCTGCCAATCGTCGCGGCCGAGGTGCTCGGCATCGGCGCGCTTTTGGAACTTCTCGGTGAGCTCGACCGAGCGCTTCGCGGCTTCGCCGAGGTCGCAGCCGTCCTGCGGCGGGTGTTCGGCCTCGGCTTCGAGCGCCGACAGCGGCCGCACGCCCTGGGCGGCGATGTCGACCTGGAAATCTCTAGCGAGGGCATCGTACGCCGCGCAGGCCTCATCGAATTTGTTGTCGGCGAGCGTCTTGCCGACACCGGCCAGGCGCTCGCTGAATTCGCGGAAACGCGGCAGCTTCGCGTTGTAGCCCTCCGGGTCCTTGAGCGGATCCGGCAGTTTCGCCTGCAATTTCATCGCGAATTGATTCAAGCCCATCATGCGGTTGAACGCATCCTCGCGCGTGCAGGCGTGAACGACCGGGCTGGCCAGTGCGCCCAGGACGAGCAGAACGGCGATACGGCGAAACAGGATTCCCATGACGTGTCCTCGTGAGTGGCGGATGAGGAAACGTACGGACAAGTGAGGTCCGAACCGTCATGGTCGGCTGCGATGGTGTGTTGCAAGCCACGGCTTTCGCTCGCCCGACGGCGAGCGAAAGCGAACTCCCCGTTCAGTGGGCAACCGCCGCATTGAGCGCGGTCGCGATCGCCGCGTCGCCGCCGACGAGATCCGGCCAGCGCAATTCCACGCCCTTGCGATGGCCCTTCTGTACTATCTTGAGTCCTTCGGGGGCGATCGTGATCGTATAGTCGGTTTCGCCGATCTTCAGCTCGCGCCGGATAGGTTTGTCCAGTTTCGTCATGTCGAAGCTCCTGATATGTCACGAGGCCCGTCGAAAAACCTGCGTATCGCCACCTTCAACATCAACGGCATACGCAGCCGGTTGGCAAGATTGCTCGAATGGCTCGAGAAAGAAAAGCCCGACGTCGCTTGCCTGCAGGAATTGAAGGCCGACGATGCCGCCTTTCCGGCCGCCGCGATCGAGCGCGCGGGCTACGGCGCGCTCTGGCACGGCCAGCGCGCCTGGAACGGCGTGGCGATTCTCGCGCGCGGCGCGGCGCCCGTCGAGGTCCGTCGCGGTCTGCCCGGAGGCGAGGAGGATACGCATAGCCGGTATCTCGAGGCGGAAATCGGCGGAATCGTGGTCGCCAGCCTCTACCTACCGAACGGGAACCCGATCGGCGGGCCGAAATTCGACTACAAACTCGCCTGGTTCGAGCGCCTCATCGCCTACGCGGCCGGTTTGTACGAGAGCGACGCTCCGGTCGTGCTCGCCGGCGATTTCAATGTCGTGCCGACCGATTTCGACATCTACAATCCCGCTTCGTGGCGCCGCGACGCGCTGCTCCAGCCGCAAACCCGCGCCTGTTACGAGCGTCTGCTCGCACAAGGCTGGGTCGATGCGCTGCGCGTGCTGCATCCAGGCGAACGCATCTACACGTTCTGGGACTATTTCCGCAATCATTGGCAACGCAACGCCGGTCTGCGCATCGACCATCTGCTCGTCAACCGCGCGCTGGCGCCGCGGCTTGCGGCGGCGGGCGTCGACGCGTGGGTGCGCGGGCAACCCGGGGCGAGCGACCACGCGCCGACATGGATCGAGCTGGCGCCGCACGTACGGAAACGCACCGCCGCGAAGAAAGCGGCGCGAAAAGCGCCGGCCAAGCGGGCGCGGCAGGGTTCAGCGCAGGTTGCCGCGCGCCGTGCCAAATAACCGCATGGGACGTCACGCGCAAACGGTATACACGGAACCCGAGGACATCGCGCGCATCGAGTGCATGGTCGCCGAGCTGCCGTCGCAGGCGCGCGTGCGCATCGTCGTCCGCAACGGCGACGTGATCACGGGTTGCGTGACCGAGCGCCCGGCCCTGCAGCTCTACGAGGACCCGGCCGGCAACGAAGGCTTCAATGCCGAAGTGCGCATCGACGATCCCGCGGCGCCGCCGTGGACGGTCTATCTGTGGCTCGGCGACATCGCGCGCGTGGAGCGTCTCGATCCGCCCAACTAGGTTCCCTGGGTTCCCTAGCGCGGCAGCAGCTTGCGGTGCCCATGGATCGACATGAGCACGCCGAAACCGGCGAGCAGCGACACGGCCGACGTGCCGCCGTAGCTCACGAGCGGAAGCGGCACGCCGACGACGGGCAGGAGGCCCGTGATCATGCCGCCGTTGACCATCACGTAGACGAAGAAGGCCATGCTGATCGAGCCCGCGAGCAGCCGCGAATACGTGTCGCGTGCGTTCGCCGCGATCATGAGCCCGCGGCCGACGATGAAAAGATAAAGCGCGAGCAGCGCGATCACGCCGACGAGACCCCATTCCTCGGAGAATACGGCGAAGACGAAATCCGTCGTGTGCTCGGGCAGGAACTCAAGCCGCGATTGCGTGCCCATATGCCAGCCCTTGCCGAACAAGCCGCCGGAGCCGACCGCGATTTCCGATTGGATGATGTGCCAGCCGTTGCCGAGCGGATCGGATTCCGGATCGAGGAACATGCGCAGCCGGTTGCGCTGGTATTCGTGCATGAAATGCCAGGCGAGCGGCGCGGCGCCTGCACCCGCGGCAAGCACGAGCGCGATGCGCCACCACGCGAGTCCCGCCAAAAACACCGCGAATACGCCGCTCGCGGCGACGAGCAGCGCGGTGCCCAAATCCGGCTGTTTGGCGATGAGCAGCGAGGGCACGGTGATGAGCATTCCGACCGCCGCGAGCGTGAGCCACCGCGGCGGCAGGTCGCGCGCGTGCAGGTACCAGGCCACCATCATCGGCAGCGTGAGCTTGGCGAGCTCCGACGGCTGAAAACGCATGATGCCGAGATTGAGCCAGCGATGCGCGCCTCGGCCTTGCCCGATGACGGCGACCACGGCGAGCAGGACGAGCG
>Ga0070741_10015806_pt1 | contig 12714 bp, 12 predicted proteins | sample Coa_R1_4_FD_66440 | JGI IMG/M metagenome (GOLD analysis project Ga0070741, IMG submission 66440) | Surface soil microbial communities from Centralia Pennsylvania, which are recovering from an underground coalmine fire - Coalmine... | ecosystem: Environmental > Terrestrial > Soil > Unclassified ...
CAATATCAGCGAAGCGACCGTGAAGGTCCACGTCACCCATATCCTGGAAAAGCTAAAAGTGTCGGGACGCACGGAAGCTATCAACGTGGCCGCGAGGCGCGGACTGGTGCGCCTGGACGGCGCGGCAGCGTGGCAACACTAGAGTCGGTCGTAAATTGAAGGGGGAGCCTTGCGGTGAGCAGCCGGCTTCCCCCTTGGTCAGATCTGTGACGGTATGTGATAGCCTCAGCGCGCTCAGATCAGGCAGCCCTTCGTACTTCCAGTTGTGGAATTTGCAGGTTGTGTAAAGCAAGGGCAAACATCAGATACGACCATCCTCGCAGTATCAGTGAAACTCCCACCGCCAGTCCGATAAACCAGAAGCCGGACCACGGCCACTCAGCCCACAGCAGAATTCCCATCCCGAGCGTGATGGCTCCATCGAAAACCGCCCAACCCCAGTTTGGAAATTTGCTTCGGATCGCGGAGACGATGCGAAAGATACCTACAACCGTGAAGAACGAGGCGAATAGCAGAGTCCATGCCAGCGCGCCCGCCAAGGGATGTGTGACGACGAGCAGTCCTATTAGAATGCCGACAATCCCTCCTATCAAATGCAGCGCAACCCCGCTCCATCTGTGTACGCGAAATGCATGCAGGATTTCGACGATTCCGCTTATGACCAACAACCAGCCAAGAACAAGCACGGTGCCGATCGTGGCAGCGGGCATGATGAATAGTGCAATCGTTCCGAGGACGATCATCACGATTCCAAGCGCCAGCAACCAACCCCACCGCTTATGTAAAGTTCCCAGACTATCGAGAAGGACTGAACCGGTCGACATGCGGCCTCCGTAGCGGTACAAGATAAAGGGAGACACGGGGAACAGCGAATTTGACTCGTTTGTGCGAGAACACAACTGTCCCCCGCCACTACCTCCGTCAATTCTCAGGATTACTCACCTTAAGAAAGACCAGGCGTAATGTATCTCCAAATCGAATGCTAGTGAGGTATGCGGTTGCCTACAATTGCACATGAGGGTAAATGTGTGGTGAGTGAGAAGACTTAGAGTGGAAGAGTTCTATGGGTGGACTTAGGGATAGCGCTATAGCACGATCTTTCATCATTCCCGTCCAGAGCAATTATCCGGGCACGCCAAATATCTCCAGCGAACGCTTGTATACAACCAGGCAAAGCCGCGATTACATCCGACGATAACAATTCTCGCCTGCGATAGCGGGTGATCACATGACTAATAAAGAAATGTTTCGCCGTTGGGGCCCCCTAGCGATTCAGATCGGGATATTTGCCGGTCTGCTGCTGGCTATCTGGCATTCAGTGCTGCCTACGATAAGGGCGAACTCGGTCGAGCAGGTTTCGTACTCGGAATTTCTTGATGCCGTGAGAAAAGGTGAGATTCAAACGGTAAAAATCAGTTCGACTGAAATTCAGGGAGAGCTCCGAGCCGCCAAAAAGCCGCGACTCCTCTCTGCGGTGCGGCCACCGGACCTGGAAGATCCTGAGCTGCTGACCCTGCTTAGAGACCAACACGTACAGGTAGTTGGAAAAATCGATCAGCCGAGTTGGTGGCGCGCACTGATACTCTCTGCATTGCCGATGCTGTTGCTCCTGGGGTTCTGGGCATTGGCGATGCGCAAAATGGGCCGGGGCGCGGAGGCCCTGCAATTCGGACGAAACCGGGCCAAGATCTATAACCGGTCTCAAGAGGACAAAGCCACGTTTGCCGATGTGGCCGGGGTGGACGAAGCCAAGGCGGAGTTGGTTGAGATCGTAGATTTCCTGAAACACCCTAACAAGTACCGCCGTCTGGGCGGACGTATCCCTAAAGGAGTGTTACTGGTAGGCCCACCTGGAACTGGAAAGACCCTCCTTGCCCGAGCAGTCGCGGGAGAGGCGGAAACGGCATTTTTCTCGATCTCGGGTTCTGAGTTCATCGAGCTTTTTGTCGGGATGGGAGCCTCGCGCGTTCGTGATCTGTTTGAGCAAGCAAAGAAGCATGCTCCATGCATCATTTTCATCGACGAACTGGATGCAATCGGAAAATCGCGCGGAGGTCCTGGTGGAGCAGCTTGGGGGGCTCACGACGAACGCGACCAAACCCTTAACCAGTTGCTGGTTGAGATGGATGGCTTTGATTCCTCAAACGGCGTCATCATCATGGCTGCAACCAACCGGCCCGAGGTGCTTGACCCGGCACTCATGAGGGCGGGACGTTTCGATCGCCAGGTCGTAGTTGACCGTCCAGATCTAGGGGGACGTGAAGCTATCTTGCGAGTGCACGCCCGGAACGTCAAGCTGGCAAGCGATGTGGACCTGCACCTTATTGCTGCGAGAACGCCCGGGATGGTGGGCGCTGACCTGGCTAACATTGTGAACGAGGCCGCTCTTCTCGCCGCGAGACGTGGCGGAAATGCGGTCGAGATGCGAGATTTCGAAGAGGCTATCGATCGTGGAATGCTGGGATTGGAAAAGCGCACGCGCGTAATGTCACCCGAAGAAAAAGAGCGAGTGGCTTACCACGAAACCGGCCACGCTCTCGCCGCTCTTTCCGTGAAACATGCGGATCCAGTGCATCGGGTCACCATCATTCCACGATCGATCGGTGCGCTGGGCGCAACCTTACAGCTTCCCACCAGCGAAAGATATCTTCTAACCAAACCTGAGCTCGAAGATCGTCTCGCCGTCATGCTAGGTGGGCGGGCTGCGGAAGATGTCATCTACGACGGGATCATCTCAACCGGTGCGCACAATGACCTGGAGCGAGCGACCGAGATTGCGAGACAGATGGTGATCCGCTACGGAATGAGTGAAGAGATGGGAAACCAGGTCTTTGGACGTCCGCTGATGGGCTCATACTTTGATTCCGCTATGTCGTACGGTGAGGCGTGCAACTTCAGTGAGCGCACGAAGGAGCGTATTGACATCGAAGTAGCGGAACTGATCGAGCACAACTACCGGCGCGTTAGGGACATCCTGATACATCGCCGGCATGTCATGGAGCAGATTGCCGTGGAACTCCAAAAGAAGGAAACGATTGGCCGTGTGGATCTGGAGCGAATCGTTTCACACAATGAAACGCCGGCTGCAGCGTGATTTGCTAGACCCCAAGGAGAATCATTCCGATGCCTGTCATTCGAACCTGCAAGGTATGTGGTCGCAAGAACCGGGTTCCGGTAGAGCACCTCGCGGACACCGGCCAGTGCGGGGCGGATAAGTCGCCGTTGCCACCGCTAGACGAAGCACTCGAAGTTGATGCCGGACTCTTCGACGAGATCGTGCAGAAAGCCCGGGTGCCGGTCTTGGTGGATTTCTGGGCGGCATGGTGTGGTCCGTGCAGGGTTGCGGCTCCGGAAGTTGCGCGCGCAGCCGCCGACATGGCAGGCAAGGCCATCGTCGTCAAAGTGGAGACCGAGCGTTACCCGGAACTTGCCAGCCGTTTCAATGTGAGGGGGATTCCTTACTTCGTGGTATTCAACGGAGGTCGTCCCGTGAATCAGCAGGCAGGACTGGTGAATCACGAGCAGCTTGAGGAGTGGTTAAGAGCTGCTGGAACTGCTTCCGTCGTCTAGGCGAGAACGCTCCTCCCGGAGTGCAAGACAATCGGAGGCAAGGTGAAAATGCGAGGCCTGTTCTTAGCGCGGGTAGCTCTTGTAGTTCCTCTCCTGATTTTGCTGAGTGCGGTTGCCGGGGGCCAAGAGCGAAACTCAGAGTCCCAACCGCCTCAAGAACTTCGAATTCCCAACCGGCCATCAGCTCCCTTGTTCAGGGGCAAAGGGGGTAAACAGAGACCAGAGCTCCACTACGATCCCAGTACTCACGTCGTAACACTGAAACTATTGGTACAGGACCCAAACGGCTACTTCATCCCAAACATTCGCAGGGAGAATTTTGCCGTGTACGAGAACGGAGTGCGCCAGCAGAACGCGACAGTAGAGGTCGAACAAGCTCCTGTGTCGCTGGCATTGTTGATGGAATTCGGAGGCCGGACTCCGGGGCTGAATCGGGATTTGGGGCAGGAGGTCAGCAGAGCGGGTCAGCAACTGCTGGATGAACTCGGCCGGGACGACAAGATCGCAGTTTGGAAATACAGCGACAAGCTGGAAAAGCTGAGTGACTTCTCGCAAGGTCATGATGATCTTGTAACGACTTTCCTCACCATGGGAAATCCTCCCCTCTCCGACGCCGATTTGTTCGATGCGATCGTCAATCTGCTCCCACAGCTGCGTCCGGTAGCCGGACGGAAAGCAATGGTGCTGGTCTCGTCAGGCATCGACAGCTTCAGCAAGGCTAAGTTCGAGGACGTGATCAAGATTGCGCAAGGTGCTGATGCGCCAATTTACGCGCTCAGCTTAGCCCCGGCACTGCGGCAGCTTATGGAATCGCAGAGCCACACAGTGCCGAAGGTCCAAATTGACTGGAGTACGGCTGAGAAGCAGATCGAACAAATAGCTGCAGCTTCCGGCGGTCGTACTTACGCACCAGAGAACACGATTGATCTGACACCGATTTACGATGACATGCTGGAGAATCTGAAAATCCGTTACGTGATCATGTATCGGTCGTCCACGAATGCAGATCCGACCCTTCCGCGGACAGTTCGGGTGGAGCTGGTCAACCCCAAAACAGGAGGCCCTCTGAAAATTGTGGATTCTTCGGGGCGAGAAATCACTGCTCGGGTAATTGCCCAGGACAAGTATGTCCCCGGAATGGCCTCCCAACAATAGAAACAAGTCCATGGAAATACTCATCGCCGTCCTGAACTCGCAATTCGCACGGAGTCGGCGGCCCGGGAACTGCGGCGGAGTGTGAGGATGAATTCAGGAATCTGGATGCCGAAAGAGGGAAAGTCGAAGGAATTTGCACGAACTGCGGATTATTCCGGTGCGCGAGTAGCCGACCCTTGCGTCGTAGTAATCTTTGGCGCGTCCGGGGATTTAGCAAGTCGCAAGCTTCTGCCCGCGTTCTACAACCTGGCTAAGGAGCATCTCCTTCCGGATGAATTCGCGATCGTCGGTTTTGCCCGCAGTTCCCTTGACGATGATCAGTTCCGAAACCGAGTTCGCGAAACGATTTGCACGCACCATGGATCGAAGGACGACTTCGAATCCCGCATCTGTGACTGGGTGGTCGATCGACTCAGCTATCTCACAGGGGACTATCACGATGCCAGTCGATTCCTCGAACTTAAAGACATTCTGAATACCATGGACCAGAAACGCGGGACCCGAGGAAATTACCTCTACTACCTTGCAACTCCCCCCGATGTGTTTCTCGATATTGTGAAACAGCTGAAAGTGTGTGGCCTGGCGGATGAGGAAGAAGGTACGTGGCGCCGCTTCATCGTGGAGAAGCCTTTCGGGCACGACCTGCGATCCGCGAGGCAATTGAATCACGACCTTCTTCAACTCATAGAGGAAAACCAGATTTACCGCATTGATCACTATCTCGGAAAAGAAACTGTACAGAACATCCTCGTATTTCGGTTTTCGAACAGTATCTTCGAGCCGGTGTGGAATCGCCGCTATATCGACCATGTACAGATTACTGTGGCAGAAACGCTAGGCGCAGAACATCGGGGCGACTTCTACGACAAAGTGGGAGCGTTGCGCGATATGGTCCCGAGCCACATGATGCAATTGCTGTCTCTGACCGCGATGGAACCTCCGGCATCCTTTCAGGCGGATGCGGTGAGAGATGAGCAGACGAAGGTCTTGCGAGCCGTCCAAAGTTTTGAGCCCGAGGATGTCCTGTCCTCTGCCGTGAGAGGACAGTATGACGAGGGTGTCATCGGGGAGCAGCATGTTCCGGCCTACCGCGCCGAACCGCTCGTGGATCCCCACTCGAACACAGAAACCTTTGTGGCTCTGAAACTTTTCATCGACAACTGGCGGTGGGCCAGCGTTCCGATTTACCTACGTACTGGCAAGAGGCTTGCGAAGCGCCTCAGCGAAATCGTGATTCAATTTCGCGCTGTCCCCTTGATTATGTTTAGAGACACTCCGGTACACGAACTCACTCCAAACACAATTGTCATGCACATACAGCCAGATGAAGCGATTTCGCTGCAATTCGGGGTGAAAATTCCCGGTCCCCAGGTGCGGGTAAGGTCCGTGAATATGGATTTTCGCTATTCCGACTACTTTGAGGTGCAATCCGGAACCGGATATGAGCGTTTGCTTTACGACTGCATGGTCGGGGATGCCACCCTTTTCCAGAGGGCCGACACAGTGGAGGCCGGATGGGCCATCGTTGACCCCATTCTCGACGTCTGGAAAGCCCTGCCACCCAGGTCCTTCCCAAACTATCCGGCCGGCACTTGGGGACCGTCTGCGTCCTTCGAGTTGATTGAAAAAGACGGACGCGAATGGAGAATCACTTAATTTTCCCTGTGCAGGTTCTCCGAATCTCATGTCGCAGCCGGATACCAACAGAATGTTGGCGCGGGAGAGACCTGCACCACAGGCTTCCGCCTGAATTGCTTGCGCCTGATAGGCTCATCTATTTGTGATTCCGGCCCAATCAATTCCTCGCTGCTAGAGACATAAATGATCTGTTTTTGAATAGCTTGTAACACCAGTTGTGCCAAAGAGTGTGCGTTCAGCTTCCGCATAATGCGGTTGCGGTGTGTTTCTGCAGTCTTGACACTCAGGTCAAGCACGCATGCCACCTGTTTCGTGCTCTTGCCTTCCACGAGAAGTTGGAGAATCTCGCGCTCACGCGGAGTTAAGGCGTTAATTGGGCTTTCTTTCCGAGCGGCATATTCTAAGTGGTCGAGGAACCCCTTTAATACAATTTCATCCATTCGTGGTGTAAAGAAGGTGGACCCCTGTTCCAGCGCGTGTACCGCGGCAATGAGATCAGGTCCCGGATCCGATTTCAAAATAAATGCTTTGACTCCGGCTCGCAACGCATTTTGCATCACCTGCTCGGAATCCAATTCGCTGAAGATGAGAATGCGCTGTCCAGGGTTATTGGAAATAATTTGACGAGCAGCTTCCAGACCGGTCAGCGCCGGCATGCCAAGGTCAAGGATTACAACATCAGGCTGCAAGGTACTTGATTTGCGTACAGCCTCTTTGAGGTTCGCGCCCTCTCCACAAATTTCCCATCCATTTTGCGATTCGAGTATTGCCCGTACTCCGATGCGCACCAGCTCGTGGTCGTCAATTACCAGCAAGCGAAGCGTTTTCATGGTTCACCTCTGGATCAAAAGTAGTCTCAACCCTGGTAGAGCAATAAGACCTGTTCATTATGAAGATAGACTTGATGGCGACAGGCCATCTTAGGGTGAGGTCTTAGTGGCTGGCAATCACAAGAGCAGCGGTTCTTTCTATAACACGAACGTCTTAACGGCGGTTCCCCCTCACGGGCAATTGTGCCGAGAAAGTCCTGTCTATAACCTTGACAAGAAAAGTGCGCCACAACGCAAGTATGAACGAATACGCCGAAAGGAACTTACCATGAAAAAACTTATGATCTGTGGCTTCGCCCTGGCACTATGCACGTTGCTCCTGGCGTGGGGTCAGGACACATCGCAGCAAGGTAGCTCACAGGGCAGTCAATCCACTCCTTCCAGTCAGTCGAGTGCCAGCCAGGCGAGCACAACCAGCCAGGGGGGTGGCAACCAGACAGTTTCGGGGACCGTCAGCAAGAACGGAAAGAGTTTTGTGAACGACGCTGACAACAAGACCTACACAGTAGGCAACCCGGGGCTGTTAGCCGGACATGAAGGGCAGCATGTGGCTCTGGTCGTGCACGTTGATCCTGATACTAATGTGATCCACATCATGCAAGTCGAAATGCCGCCCCAATAAATCAGAGCTCCTGCAAGGCACGTGAGAAACCGGTGGGGCATTTCTGAATTGGGGATGCCCCTCAGAATTCACAAATGATTGACTTCGGAAAAACACTGGTGTTGTTTTGTCAGACGTTGCTCGCTGTCGGGGTTATGTTCCCGTTCTTGTCACTTACCAATCTGGCGATAGGGGTGCCGGTGTAAAGAACACAATCCTCTATTCTTCCGTTTTGAATCAATGCGGGGAGGCCAGTCCAACCCGTAACCTTCAAATGTACCGGTCGATTTCCGACAATGACGAGCAGGCGCTATCGGAGGATGTTTGCGTATGGCTATTAATCTCGTTCCCTTACACGACCGGGTCGTGGTCCGCAGGATCGAAGAACAAGAGACAACCCGAGCTGGTCTAATCATTCCGGATACCGCAAAAGAGAAACCGCAGGAAGGCGAAGTGCTGGCTGTCGGGAAAGGAAAGATCAAAGAGGATGGAAAGGTAGTCCCGCTGGACTTGAAAGCCGGCGATCGCATTCTTTTTGGTCGATATGCGGGCACCGAAGTCATCGTTGACGGCGAGGAGTACCTCATCATGAGAGAAGAAGACGCTCTCGGGATTCTGAACAAGCGCGGCAAACAGACGAAGGACGCAGCATAACCGAGTGTTCGGGCCGGCATTTCGTCTGAAGACTTGGTTTTGTCCACGGGCGCCAATACGAGGAGAGTTGGTATGGCAAAGAAGGTAATAACGGGGGAAGAGGCGAGGCAAGCAATTCTTCGCGGCGTGAATGTGTTGGCAGATGCCGTCAAGGTAACGCTGGGGCCCAAGGGACGGAACGTGGTGATTGAAAAGAAATTTGGCTCGCCCACCATTACCAAAGACGGAGTAACGGTGGCTAAAGAAATCGAGGTGCAAGACTCCTCGGAAAACGCCGGCGCCCTGATGGTGCGAGAAGTGGCTAGTAAAACCAGCGACGTGGCCGGCGACGGGACCACGACTGCGACTGTATTGGCACAAGCCATCTATCGCGAAGGCGTACGAACCGTGGCGGCAGGATCGAACCCCATGGCGCTACGTCGCGGTATTGAGAAGACAGTTGAAGTTGTGTGCGGACGGGTCGACGAGTCCGGACACCGCATTCCCGGTGAGCTAGACAAGCTATCGAGACCAGTGGCTGGAGACATGAACGCCATTGCTCAGGTCGGGACCATCTCCGCTAATAACGATCCCACGATCGGCACCATCATCGCAGAAGCGATGAAGAAGGTCGGCAAGGACGGGGTGATTACGGTTGAAGAATCGAGAACGATGGAGACTCAACTCGAAGTTGTAGAAGGTATGCAGTTCGACCGTGGCTACCTATCTCCATACTTTGTGACCGATCCCGAGAGGATGGAAGTAATTCTCGAGGATCCCTACATCCTGATTTACGAGAAAAAAATTTCGTCCTTGAAAGATCTGCTGCCCTTGCTGGAGCAAATTGCTCGCGCGAGCAAGCCACTACTGATAATTGCGGAGGATATCGACGGGGAAGCCTTGGCGACACTGGTGGTCAACAAGTTGCGGGGGATGTTGCAGGCCTGCGCTGTGAAGGCTCCTGGCTTCGGTGATCGGCGAAAGGCGATGTTGCAGGACATTGCAGTTCTGACCGGCGGCAAGGCGCTAACTGAGGACCTGGGAATCAGGCTGGAAAACGTGCAACTGAGTGACCTTGGCAGGGCTGGCCATGTAACCGTAGACCGGGATAACACGACGATTGTCGAAGGTAGAGGAAGCCCTGAAGAGATTCAAGGACGCGTGAAGGAAATTCGTGCTGCGATTGAAAAGACTACAAGCGACTACGATCGCGAAAAGCTGCAAGAGCGCTTGGCCAAGTTGGTCGGGGGCGTTGCCGTGATCAGGGTCGGCGCCGCGACTGAAATCGAAATGAAGGAGAAAAAAGCGCGAGTCGAAGATGCCCTGCACGCGACTCGAGCCGCGGTCGAAGAGGGCATCGTTCCGGGAGGCGGAGTTGCGCTTGTTCGCAGCATGGCGCGCCTAAAAGATTTCAAACTGGATGGAGAGGAACAGATCGGCGTCGAGATCGTTAAGCGAGCCATGGAGGAGCCACTGCGTCAAATAGTCGCCAACGCAGGGGAGGAAGGTGCAATCGTACTGGGGAAGGTGCGAGATGCGAAAGATCCTAATGTTGGATATAACGCGCAGACCGGGAAATTCGAGGATCTGGTTAAGGCGGGTGTGATCGATCCCACAAAAGTTGTGAGAACGGCATTGCAAAATGCAGGTTCGATTGCATCCCTGATGCTCACGACCGAAGCATTGGTTGCTGAGATTCCGGAGGAAAAATCGCCTTCGCCAGCGCCTCGTCCCGGAATGCCCGACATGTATTAACACAGTCATCATCTTTACAGGACAGATGGGATTCATGCGTAAATTTGTTTCGAAAATCATAGCGGCGGCCGATCCGAAAGGAAACGTGAACGCGATTCTGCAACTTGCCCAGGAAGCAGTCAACCAGAGAGCCGACGCGATAGCGCTAGTGGGCAATTTGAGTGATAAGAACTCCACTGCCGGCGGCTATGGCCCCATCCTCAAGGCGCTTGCGGAGCCTCACCTCCCGGCATTTTATGTTCCGGGGTCAGAGGACGTGCCTTTCGCGCAATTTCTTCGTCAAGCGGCGAACCTGGAAATTGTCTATCCACACTTGCGTGGCGTTCACGCCACTTTTGCCATCGCTCCTGGGTATGTCGTCTTTTCCGGCATGGGCGGTGTCATTCACGATGATCCAGCGACTGTCCGCGACGAGTCCAATTGTTTGTGCTATCCGGGATGGGAAGCAGAGTACCGGCTCAAGTTCCTTCATGAACTCAAGGACTATCAGAAAGTATTGATGTTCGCGACAAACCCCGAACATAAAGGCCTTGGCTTTAAAGGAAGTACGACCGTCGCGGAGATTATTAATACTTATGTGCCGCGAATTGTGCTGGTTGCCGATGAACCACGGAAGCGCGAAATCATCGGTAAGTCGCTGGTCATTGCGCTCGGGAGTGTCAGAGAAGGACAGTTCACGATAGTTGACTTGCGAACACATGAAATCAGCGATGGTCAGCTGAACCTCGCGCCAGCGGAGGACACGAAAGCTGCTTGATCCGAGCTGCCTCGAGCGCCGAGTATGAACAACTCTCTCGCGCTGCCGTATCTCGATTCGGAAGCCCTCTTGCAAGATTGTCTAAAGATCACGAATCGCAAATTCGAAAGTCTGAGATACAGCTGCTTCTTCTATTTCGCTCAAGTGAAATGTGTCGTAACCGCAGCCAATGATCGAGAAATGTCTATCTGTCTGCCCGAGAGCGGACGGGTTCTCGCCGCAGAAATTACTTCGCTGGGCCTTTCTTCGGCGCTTCTCGGCTATTTCGGCGAGAGGAGGTTACGGATCTTGATCTGGGCACGAATGCCTACACCTAAATTTACTGAGCTGCTGCGCGAGGTTGAGAGTTGTGGTTTCAAAACAATTTGCTGCCACGAATCTCATGCTATTTTGCAATATCCAAGGTACGACGAAGCGAAGTGAGCACGGGGTATTTTCCATCAAAGCACCTAACCAATGTCCATCAGCTCTTCGGGGCCAGATTTGAGACCCTTCCCACTTGCTCTAGTTGAGAGTAGTGCACAATTGGGCCTCGCGCTACGGCGTACAGCCAGGCATCAATCTCTGCAGCGTATGCGAAAACAACCCCGCGTTGCCGCCCAATCCGGCGAACTGGCAGCCTCAGAGTTCTCTCCCAGCGTTGGACGGTGCGAACACCGCGATCCATATATTTGGCGATCTCTTTCCATGAGTTCAGAAGAATGGGCTTGCCGGAGGAGTAGTTCGCTGGAAATCTTAAAGACCGTAGCTGCACGTCATTGGCCATGGAATCTCCTCTCTTGCCACGGTACGGACCGGCGTCGAGACAAAAACTGTCGCAGGATCCGCTATCTGGGCAAGCGTGAAGGTAAGGATATCCTCGCGATAACGCCTTGGACATTGACTTCAAGTGCTAAACGCAAATAGAGCAACGATCTTAGGATCAGGTGTGCGAAGTAGTGAGTGAATGCCTTGTGCTGACAGCAAGAGATCTCCTGATGGAACGGGGGCACGGGCAATGCCGATCAGCCGGAGCGATTGCACCCTTCATCGCGCAAGATGCTGCCGACGGGAATAGAACATTCGGCGGATTTTATGCCACACCAGTGGGGGTGCTCTTCTGCATGGGAATGACAACGATGGCATCTCTGTCAGGATTTCACCGCAACTTCTTAAAAGCGCGGGACCTTGCGCTGGGTTCCGGAATAACGGTGACATGCGAGATCGCTTTTTCCGGTCGATGACAAGAAAATGACCCTCTGCGACCTCTCGTTTTGCTTAGAGCTGACCATCAGGCTCAAACGAGCCTAGGGAGCAATGGATTTTCAGCGATTTGCCGAGTTGCGGGGTGAAATTGCCCTTCGATAGCATATGGAACTCAGGTAATCAGCCAATTGTGATTTGAATCACATTCAAACGGAACTTTAACTATCATGCTTATGGTTTTCCTAGGAGTACAGGATGTTTCAAGAGACGCCAAATTTCGGCGAACTCAGGGGCTACGGACTCAGGTCCCTGGAAGAGATAACGGAAAGCGAGCACCGATTTCGGAAGCTCGTGGAGACGTTACCCGATGCCATAATAGTCCACACTGAAGGCAGGATCGTTTTCGTAAATCCGTTCGCCCTACGTCTACTCAAAGCGACAGACCCTGAGCAACTCCTCGGCCGTGAAATCGATGACTTCATCCCGCCCGAATTGAGAGCCACCGTAAAGAGCCGAATTGAGCAGTGCTATTTGACTGGGGAGGCCTCCGCGCCAATGGAAGTTCCTCAGATCGCCTGTGATGGTTCAGC
>Ga0070741_10015807_pt1 | contig 12713 bp, 9 predicted proteins | sample Coa_R1_4_FD_66440 | JGI IMG/M metagenome (GOLD analysis project Ga0070741, IMG submission 66440) | Surface soil microbial communities from Centralia Pennsylvania, which are recovering from an underground coalmine fire - Coalmine... | ecosystem: Environmental > Terrestrial > Soil > Unclassified ...
ACCTCGTCGCTCTCCACCAGCTTGCGCGCCTGCTCCACCGTTTTCGGCGGGCTGTAGCCGTCGTCATAGGAGATGAAATTGATCTTGCGGCCGTTGATGCCGCCTTCCGCGTTGATCTTGTTGAAATAGGCGGCCTCGGTCTTGCCGATCACGCTGTAGGAGGATGCCGGTCCGCTGTACGGCATGATGTTGCCGATCTTGATCTCGGTGTCGCTCGCGCCGGGATCGTACTTGTTCTGTGCCAAGCTTGCAGAGGAGGTCGTGGCGGCGAGCACGAGGGCAGCCGCAAAAGTGCCCCATCGCCAATCGAAAGCGCGCATATGGTTCTCCTTGGATCTGTTTGACTGTGTCTCCTATGGTATTGGGAGCGTCTGCTGGCGCTCCAATCTTGTTGGAGGCGCGTTGAGCACCTCGCTTTGTCGGGAAGCGTTCACTGACGCGTCCACTTTTTTGCGGCTCGCCGTCCCCGTGACGCGCCTTAGGCACATTCAACACCCGTTGGCGGAGACCAGCAACAAAAAGCCCCCTGCACACGGGCGGCGCAGGGGGCGGAATTTAGTCTAAGGCCGCCGACGATTTCGCGGTCTCCAGGGTTAATGGTGCTCCAAGTTCAACCTGAGCTCTATCAGAAGCGAAGATGCACCTCTCCCCGCTGGGGAGAGGTGCATCGGGCGCGCCGATCCTGCGTTGAATACTGCAATCGTCAGTTGCTCAGCTCGTCGGTGATGATGTCGCCGAACAAATCCCACTTCTCGCCCTTGAACCGCATCATCTGTAGCTGCTTGATCGGGGCATAGTCGGTCGGTGAGGTGTTGATGGTGATGCCGGGCAGCAGCGTGTCGGGGGCGAAGTTCTTCAGGTTCGCCGCCTGCTTCATCACATTGGCGCGGGTCAGGTCATCGCCGCACTGCTTGAGCACCTGGATCATGGTCTGTGCCGCGCCATAGCCATAGACCACCGAGCCGTTGAGCCGGTCGCCGTCGGGATAGTATTCCTTCAGGAAGGCGTAGAATTTCTGCATGCCGGGATCGTTGTCCCACTGCGGATCCGAGCCGTCCTTGGCATAGGTTGCCGACAGGATGCCTTGCGAGTTCTCGAAGCCTGCGGGCTTGATCACGCCGCCGACGGACGCCGAGACGTTGGAGACGATGTGCAGCGGATGCCAGTCCATCTCGGCAAGCTTCTTGATCGCTTGCGCCGCGAATTTCGGCGTGGTGATGGAGATGAAGACGTCGACACCGGCGGCCTTGAGCTTGACGATGTGGCCGTCGATCGAGGGCTCGGAGGTCTCATAGCTCTCTTCGGCCGCGATCAGCGAGGCCTTGGCGCCGAGACCGTCCTTCAGCCCCTTGAGATAGTCCTTGCCGAAATCGTCGTTCTGGTAGAGCACGCCGATCTTGGTGTCGGGCTTCTCCTTGAGCAGGTATTTTGCGTAGATGTGGGCTTCGCTCTGGTACGAGGGTTGCCAGCCCATGGTCCACGGAAAATCCTTCGGATCGTTCCACTTGCTGGCGCCGGTCGCGACGAACAGCTGCGGGATCTTCTTGGAATTGAGATATTTCTGGATCGCCGAGTTCGAGGGTGTGCCGAGCGGGTTGAACATCAGAAGCACCTCGTCGCTTTCGACGAGCTTGCGCGTCTGCTCCACCGCCTTGGGCGGACTGTAGGCGTCATCGTAGGAGATGAACTTGATCTTGCGGCCGTTGATGCCGCCCTCGGCATTGATCTTGTTGAAATAGGCCTCCTCGGTCTTGCCGATCACGCCGTAGGCCGACGCGGGCCCGCTATAGGGCATGGTGTTGCCGATCTTGATCTCGGTATCGGTCGCGCCGGTGTCGTAATTCTTTTGCGCAAGCGCGGTGCCGGAGGTCAAAACAACCGCCGCCATTGCAAGCGCAGCGATCTTCAGTCTTTCAGCAAACATCATGTCTCCTTGGTTGGTGTGGATGGTCCTTGATTGATGGATTGACCCGCGAGCTCCGTTCACCTCTCCCCAGCGGGGAGAGGTGGTCCTTCGTCTGTCGCCAAATGCTCAATCCTGGTTCTACCGTTTCCGGTACTTCGCGACCGTCTGCTGGCAGAAGATCGCGACCTGCCGCGCGCCGTGCGGCACCAGGTAGATGACGATGAACAAAAGCACCCCGAATACGGCTCCGGAGAGGCCCTTGGAGACGCTCTCGGCCATGTTCGGGACAAAGATGATGAAGGCCGCGCCCACGATCGAGCCGGGCAGCCAGCCGACGCCGCCGACCACCATGCCGAGGAACAGCTGGATCGCGAGCGTGATGGTGTAGCTGTCGGGGGCAACGAACTGCACGACGATGGCACCGAGCGAGCCGGCGACGCCGGTGATGCCGGCGGACACGCCGAACGCTAGCGTCTTGTACAGCGCGACATCGACGCCCATCGCCGAGGCCGCGATCTCGTTGTCGCGAATGGCCATGAAGGCGCGCCCGGAACGGGAGCGCAGCAGGTTCACCGAGGCGATGTAAATCGCGATCGTGATCACCAGGGTGAAATAATACAGCCACATGTCCTGCGACATCGGCAAGCCAAACGGCGCGTCGGGTTTGGTGACCACCAGTCCCTGCACGCCGCCGGTCCAGGGCTCCAGGAAGTTCAGCTTGAGCAGCTGCGGCATCGCGGTGGCGAGCGCAAAGGTCGCGAGCGCGAGGTAGACGCCGGATAGCCGCAAGGCCGGCAGGCCGAACAGGAAGCCGAAGCCGAAACACAGGATGCCCGAGATCGGCAGCGTCAGCACATAGTTGACGTTATACGTCTCCATCAGGATCGCGGAGGTGTAGGCGCCGACCGCATAGAATGCGCTCTGGCCGAGCGAGAACTGGCCAGAGCCGCCGGTCAGGATGTTCAGCGCCAGCACTGCCAGCCCATAGATCAGCAGCATGGTCAGCTGGAAGATGATGAAGTTCTTCACCACCAGAGGCGCCAGGATCAACAGCCCAAGCACCACAAGCGAGGTGCCGGAGCCGAGGGTCATTGCGCGCTTGGGAACCGCCTCGACGGCCGGTGCGTCCGTGACGACTTGCTCGAGAGCAGTGCTCATGATCAGACTCGCTTCACGATGGCACGGCCGAACAGACCGGCGGGTTTGACGACCAGGACGGAAATGATCAGTGCCAGCGCGATCGGCAGCTTCAGCTCATTGCCGACACCCGGGATGTAGGTGCCGGCGAGATTCTCGAAGATGCCCACCAGGAAGCCGCCGACCACGGCGCCGAACGGGCTGGTCAGTCCCCCGAGCACAGCGGCGGCAAAGCCGTAGATCAGGACGCCCAGCATCATGTTCGGCTCAAGGAAGACGACCGGTGCGATCAGGATGCCGGCGACCGCGCCGATTGCGGCCGCCATGCCCCAGCCCAGCGCGACCATCCAGCTGGTGTTGATGCCGACCAGCCGTGCCGATTCAGGCAAGGACGCGGCCGCGCGCATCGCCAGTCCCACCCTCGTGTACTGGAAGAAGAAATAGAGCCCGAGCAGCATCAGCAACGTGACCCCGATCATGCCGGCCTGGTGGGTCGAGATCAGCTGGCTGCCCAGGAAGGGGGCGGAGCCGAACGGGGTCGGGTATTGCTTGATCGTGAAGTCCCAGATCAGGCCGGCGGAGGAGTTGATGATCGAGTACAGCGCGATGAAGCCGGCGACCTGGGTCAGAATTGGCGCCTTGACAAGCGGCCTGAACATGACCCGTTCGATCGCGATCCCCGCGACGAAAGAGAAGGCAATTGTGAGCACGAAGGCGACCCAATAGGGCAGGCCCCATTGCATCAATTGCCAGGAGATGAAGGTCGAGAACATCGCCATCTCGCCCTGCGCGAAGTTGAGATGGTCGATGGCCTGGTAGATCATGACCACCGCGAGCGCCATGCAGGCGTAGATCGCACCGGTGGAGATGCCAGCCAGGATTTGGTTGGTGAATAGCTCCATTGCCCTACGCTCCTTCAGTAGCCCAGATAGGACTTGCGGACGTTTTCGTCGTTGGCGATGTCCTGGGCCGCCCCTGACATCACGATGCGGCCGGTTTCGATCACATAGGCCTGGTCGGCGAGCTCCAGCGCGAGCTGCGCGTTCTGCTCGACCACCAGGATCGAGACCTTCTCCTCGCGGTTGATCTGGCCAAGAATCTTGAAGAGGTCGCGCACCACCAGCGGCGCGAGCCCGAACGACGGCTCGTCGAGCAGCATCAGCCGCGGCCGCAGCATTAGCGCGCGCGCCACCGCGAGCATCTGCTGCTCGCCGCCGGAGAGCGTGCCGGCCTGCTGGGTGTAGCGGGCCTTGAGCACCGGGAAATAGGCGTACATCCGCTCGATGTCGGCGACGATGCCGGCCTTGTCGCGCCGGGTGATGGCGCCGAGCTGCAGGTTCTCCTCCACCGTCATGGTGGTGAAGGTGCCGCGGCCCTGCGGCACGTGCGCGATGCCGAGCCGCACGATGTTCTCCGTCGAGCGGCTCGAGAGCGGCTGGCCCTCGAACTCGATCGCGCCGGTCGAGCGCACCATGTTGCAGATCGCGCGCAAGGTGGTGGTCTTGCCGGCGCCGTTGGCGCCTAACAGCGTGGTGAGGCTGCCTTCGTTGAGCGAGAAGGTGAGGCCGTGCAGCGCCTGCACCTGGCCGTAATAGGCGCGCAGGTCCTTGACGTTCAGAAGCGTCGTCATTGCTCCTTGCTCCCGAGATAGGCCTTGATGACATCGGGATCGGCTTGCACCTGGGCGGGCGTGCCTTCCGCCAGCTTGCGGCCGAAATTCAGCGCCACGACATGGTCGGCGATCGACATCACGAGACCCATGTGATGCTCGACCAGCAGCACGGTGACGTCGCGCTGGTCGCGGATGCGGCGGATCAGGTCGCCAAGCACATGGACCTCTTCATGGTTGAGGCCGCCGGCGGGCTCGTCGAGCAACAGGATCTTGGGGTCGGCGGCGAGCGCGCGGGCCAGCTCGACCCGCTTCTGGGTGCCGAACGGCAGGCCGGCCACCGTGGTATGCGCGACGCTCTCGAGATCGAGATAGGCGAGGATCTCATGCACCTTCTCGTTCACAGCCGCTTCGCTGCGGCGAACCCAGGCCAGGCGCAGCGAGTCGCTGATGATGTCGCTCGAGGTCTTGGCGTGCGCGCCGACGCGCACATTGTCCATCACCGAGAGGTTGGCGAACAGCGCGACGTTCTGGAAGGTGCGGCCGATGCCGATCTCGGCAATCTTGTGCGCCGGGCGCTTGAGGATGCTCACCCCCTCCATCAGGATATCGCCTGACGACGGCTGATAGAGCCGGGAGAGGCAGTTGAACAGCGTGGTCTTGCCAGCGCCGTTGGGCCCGATCAGGCCGAGCACCTGCCCCTTGTGCATGTCAAAGGAAACGCCGTTGAGCGCGACGATGCCGCCGAACACGACGCTGACGTCGCGGACGGCGAGCAGGGGATCCCGTCCCTGCGCGAGTTGCGGCTGCGTCATCGTGTCTCGCCCGTGTGCCAGCGACGGACGGGACGGGCGGACGACAATGCCAAAGCCTGCCTGCGGTTGAGCCTACCTGATCCCCTCGGCCACACGTGCAATTCTCCCTCCTGGTTTTCCGTTCTTGCTTTGTTGTTTTTTTGATTGTGTCGGTTGCGGTGCGATGCCGCCCAAGGCTTGTTCAATGTTCCTTACCATTGCGACAAGGCGCGGTCCAATATCGTTGAGCAGGCGTTCTTCCGTGAAGCGGAATGCCGGCGCACCACAGTTAAACGCATAAGGGCCCGTTCCGTCATTTAACTTTAGTGCAACACCGACCGCATGGACGTCGTCCTGCCACTCGCCGGCGGACATCGCAAAGCCATGTTTGGCGATCGTTTCGCCCGCGCGCTCGATACCGTCGCGCAATTTGGGCCAGCGGCTGCCGTAATGCTCGCGCAGCTCGCGCAACAAATTGGCGCGCTCGTCGTCCGGCAGTGCCCAGATATAGGCACGGCCCATCGCTGTGGTTGCGATCGGGATGCGCGAGCCGACGTCAAGTTGAACGCCAACCGTCAGTTCGCTGCGCGCCTGGCCGAAATAGATCATGCTGTGGCGGTCGCGGCCGCCGACTGCACAGGCGCCGCCGGTCTGCCGCATCAGGTCCTGGCGGAACGGCTCGGACAGGCGTCCGACCCCCAAATTCGCCAGCGCAGCATAGCCGAGCGCCATCACCGCAGGCGCCAGCCTGTACTTTTCAAAGCGCGGGACCGGCGTAAGATAGCCGAGCTTGGTCAAGGTGTAAGTGAGCCGGGAGACGGTCGGCTTCGGGAGGTTGGTGCGCGAGGCGATCTCCTGATTGCCCAGAAGCCCGTCATTAGGTTGAAATGCGCGCAAGACTTCGAGCCCACGGGAGAGCGCGACGACGAAATTGCGATCGGTCGCTGGTTTCTTCCCTGTACGCTTCATCGATGGCTGCTACTTGCGTGGAGGCGTTGACAACCGACGTGCTTCAAAATAACCCTCACGTCAAGATGTGGAATTAAATTCCGCAGTGCGAAATTGAAGATTGGCCGAAGCTGGGTTAACAACCGCCCAGGCGCAGGCCAGCAACAAGACAAGCCAAGAAGCGCAAACCACAAGCGCAAGACAAAGCCAAGGAGCGTAGCGTGAGCGAAGTCGTCAAGCTCGAACGTCATGACATCATCGCCATCGTCACGGTTAACTCGCCGCCAGTGAATGCACTGAGCGCGGCGGTGCGCGGCGGCATCCTCGAATGCGTCAATGCCGCGGTGGCTGATCCCGAGGTCAAGGGCATCGTGCTGACCTGCGCCGGCCGCACCTTCATCGCGGGCGCCGACATCACCGAGTTCGGCAAGCCGCCGAAGCCGCCGGCGCTCAACGACGTGCTGTCGGCAATCGAGAATTCGCCCAAGCCGGTCGTTGCCGCGATCCATGGCACCGCGCTCGGCGGCGGCCTCGAGGTCGCGCTCGCCTGCCACTTCCGCGTCGCCACCAAGGATGCCAAGCTCGGCCTGCCCGAGGTGAAGCTCGGCCTCTTGCCCGGCGCCGGCGGCACGCAGCGCCTGCCGCGTGCGGTGGGCCCTGAACTTGCCGTGAAGATGATCGTCGGCGGCGATCCGATCGGAGCCAGCGAAGCGCTGAAGAACGGCCTGATCGAGGAGGTCATCGAGGGGCCGGCCGCCGGCGGCGAGAGCTTTGTGCGCAAGGTGCTGGCGGAGAAGCGCCCCTCGCGCAGGCTGCGCGATGATGATTCCAAGCTCGCGGCGGCCAAGGCCGACCGCTCGATCTTCACCAACGCGGTCGCGGCCATAACCAAGAAGGCGCGCGGTCTGGAAGCGCCGTTCGCGGCCGCCGACGCCGTGGGCTATGCCATCGACCTGCCGTTCGACGAAGGTCTTAAGAAGGAGCGCGAGGGTTTCCTGAAGCTCGTGGCCAGTGACCAGTCCAAGGCGCAGCGTTATGCCTTCTTCGCCGAGCGCGAGGCCGCCAAGATCGCGGGCGTGCCCGACGGCACCAAGGGCCGCAATGTCGGGCGTGTCGCCATCATCGGCGCCGGCACCATGGGTGGCGGCATCGCAATGTCCTTCGCCAATGCCGGTATCCCCGTCACCCTGATCGAGACCGCCGAGGAGCAGCTCAAGCGCGGCATGGGGATCATGCAGAAGAACTGGGAGGCGACCGCGGCGCGCGGCGGCATCCCGGCGGATGCCCCCGCCAAGCGCATGGCGCTGATCGACGGCAAGGTCGGCCTGGAGAACGTCAAGGACGCCGACCTGATCATCGAAGCGGTGTTCGAGACCATGGCGGTGAAGAAGGAGGTGTTCGGCAAGCTGGACGAATATGCCAAGCCCGGCGCGGTGCTCGCCTCCAACACGTCCTACCTCAACATCGACGAGATCGCGAAAGTGACAAAACGTCCGCAAGACGTGCTTGGCATGCACTTCTTCTCGCCGGCCAATGTCATGAAGCTGTGCGAGATCGTGCGCGCGGAGAAGACTGCGCCCGACGCGCTGGTCACCGCTGTCTCGATTGCGCGCAAGATCGCCAAGGTCCCGGCCGTGGTCGGCGTCTGCGACGGCTTTGTCGGCAACCGGATGCTGGCGCAGCGCGGCAAGCAGGCCGAGAAGCTCCTGTTCGAAGGCGCGCTGCCGCAGCAGGTCGACGCGGTCGTGACCAAGTTCGGGATGCCGATGGGCCCGTTCGCGATGGGCGATCTCGCCGGTCTCGACATCGGCTGGCGCTCGCGCAAGGACCGCGGCATCAAGAGCGAGATCGCGGACGCGCTGTGCGAAGCCGGCCGCTTCGGCCAGAAGACCGGCAAGGGCTATTACAAATACGAAGGCGGATCCCGCTCGCCGCTGCCCGATCCCGATGTCGAAAAGCTGATCGACGAGACCTTGACGCGCCTCGGGCGCAAGCGCCGCGCCGTGAGCGACGAGGAGATCCTCGAGCGCATGATGTACCCGATGATCAACGAGGGCGCGAAGATCCTCGAGGAGGGCATCGCCGCGCGTCCCTCCGACATCGACGTGGTCTGGCTCTATGGCTACGGCTGGCCGATCTATCGCGGCGGCCCGATGTTCTGGGCGGACCAGGTGGGATTGAAGCACATCGCGGACCGGTTGGCGTTCTACGCCAAGGAGACGAACGATCCCTCGCTCGAGCCGGCGCCGCTGCTGAAGCGGCTGGCCGCTGAGGGCAAGGGCTTTGCGTCATTGGCAGCTGCGTCGAAGGCTGCGTGATGTTTGGTCGTCGCGATCTCTCCGTGATTCGCGGCACGCTCTCTCCATTCCCTCCCCCCTCTTGTCCGCCGAAGCCCGCCTTCTGGCGAAGGCGGATGCGGGGGAGGGCCAGGGAGGGGGGTAAGCCCCGGGTTCGGTGCTTGTGGTACCCCCTTCCCCAACCCTTCCCCGCAAGGGGGAAGGGAGCCCATCCAGCTGTGCCCGCCTTACAAGAAATCGCGGCCGCGCCGCGGAGTGCGAAACGTTGATGACCCATCCCGGCGAGCAGTATTATCCCGACGGCGTGCATTGGGACGATGAGATCGCCCAGGGCACCGTGCCCGGCCTGTTGGCGGAGGCCGCGGAGAATTACGGCCCGCGGACGGTGATCGAATTCCGCGAGCGGCCGATCGCTTATGCCGAGCTGGAGGCGATGGTCGAAGTCGCCGCCTCAGCTTTCCTGCGTGCGGGCTACGGCAAGGGGACGTCCGTCGCGCTCTTTCTTGGCAACACGCCCGATCATCCCGTCAATTTCTTCGGCGCGCTGAAAGCGGGCGCACGCGTCGCGCATCTGTCGCCGCTGGATGGCGAGATCGCGCTGTCGCACAAGCTCACGGACTCCGGCAGTCGCGTGCTGGTCACCAGCAATCTCGCCGCGCTATTGCCGGCCGCGCTGAAGTTTCTGGAGAAGGGCCTGATCGACCGGCTGATCGTCTGCGAGGACGATCATTGGGGCGCCATCGGCACCAAGCAGACCCCGCTGCCGGACAATCCCGCCGTCATCACCTTCAAGCAATTCATCGATGGCGCGACGCCGCCTGCGGCCTGGCCCGCGTTGTCGCCCGACGATGTCGCGTTGCTGCAATATACCGGTGGCACCACCGGCCTGCCGAAGGGCGCCATGCTCACCCACGGCAATCTCACATCCGCGGTGTCGATCTACGACGTCTGGGGCCGGCCGGCGCGCGCCAAGCGCGGCGATGTGATCGAGCGCGTGATCTGCGTGCTGCCGCTGTTTCACATCTATGCGCTGACTGTTGTACTGCTATCCTCGATCCGGCGCGGCAACCTGATCTCGCTGCATCAGCGCTTTGATGCGGAGGCCGTGATGCGCGACATCGAGGTCAAGCGCGCCACCGTCTTTCCCGGCGTGCCCACGATGTGGATCGCAATCGCTGCACTGCCCGATCTCGACAAGCGCGATTTCTCCTCGCTCAATGTCGCGGGCTCCGGTGGTGCGCCGCTGCCGGTCGAGGTTGCAAAGATCCTGCAGGCGCGGGTCGGCATGAAGCTCCGCAGCGGGTGGGGCATGACCGAGACCTGCTCGCCGGGCACAGCCCATTGCGACAACGGTCCGGACAAGCCGGGCTCGATCGGCATGATGCTGCCCGGTATCGAGCTCGACGTGGTCGCGCTCGATGATCCGACGCGCGTGCTGCCGATTGGCGAGGTCGGCGAGATCCGCATCAAGGGGCCGAACGTCACCAAGGGTTATTGGAACAAGCCCAAGGAGAGCGCGGAGTCCTTTGTCGGCGACCGCTTCCTCACCGGCGACATCGGCTATATGGATGCGGACGGCTATTTCTTCCTGGTCGACCGGAAGAAGGACATGATCATCTCCGGCGGCTTCAATGTCTATCCGCAGATGATCGAGCAGGCGATCTACACGCATCCATCCGTGCATGAGGTGATCGTGATCGGCATTCCCGATGATTACCGCGGCGAGGCGGCCAAGGCCTATATCAAGCTGCGCGAAGGTGCAAAACCGTTCTCGATCGACGAGCTGCGCACGTTTCTCACCGGCAAGCTCGGCAAGCATGAATTGCCGGCGGCGGTGGAGTTCGTCGCCGAGCTGCCGCGCACGCCGGTCGGAAAGCTCTCGCGCCACGAATTGCGCCAGCAGACCAGTTCACACCCAACGCAACCAAAACAGCAACTCGCAACAGGAGGTCGTTCATGACCGATGCCGTCATCGTTTCCACCGCCCGCACCCCGATCGGCAAGGCCTATCGCGGCGCCCTCAACGCCACCGAGGGCGCGACCCTGCTCGGCCACGCCATTGGCGAGGCGGTGAAGCGCGCCAACATCGACCCCAAGGAGGTCGAGGACGTGGTGATGGGCGCGGCCCTGCAGCAGGGTTCGACCGGCGGCAATATCGCGCGCAAGGCGCTGCTCCGCGCCGGTCTTCCGGTGACGGTCGGCGGCACCACCATCGACCGGCAGTGTGCCTCGGGCCTGCAGGCCATCGCGCTCGCGGCGCGCTCGGTGATCTTCGACGGCGTCGAGATCGCGGTCGGCGGCGGCGGTGAATCGATCTCGCTGGTGCAGAACGACAAGATGAACAGCTTCCATGCGCAGGATCCGGCGCTGCTCGAGATCAAGGGCGAGGTCTACATGCCCATGATCGACACCGCCGAAGTCGTGGCCAAGCGCTACAACATCTCGCGCGAGCGGCAGGACGAATATTCGCTGGAGAGCCAGCGCCGCGTCGCCGCAGCCCAGCAGGGCGGCAAGTTCAAGGACGAGCTCGCGCCGATCACCACCAAGATGGCGGTGACCGACAAGGCGACCGGCGCAGTCTCCTTCAAGGAAGTGACGCTGTCGCAGGATGAAGGCCCGCGCCCCGACACCACGGCCGAAGGTCTTGCCGGGTTGAAGCCGGTGCGCGGCGAAGGTTTCTGCATCACCGCGGGCAACGCCAGCCAGCTCTCGGACGGTGCATCGGCCAGCGTGATCATGAGCGACAAGGAAGCGGCCAAGCGTGGGCTCAAGCCGCTCGGCATCTTCCGCGGCTTTGTCGCGCATGGCTGCGAGCCGGACGAGATGGGCATCGGCCCGGTCTTCGCCGTGCCGCGGCTCTTGAAGCGCCATGGCCTGACCGTCGACGACATCGGCCTCTGGGAGCTCAACGAAGCCTTTGCGGTGCAGGTGCTGTATTGCCGCGACAGGCTCGGCATCGATCCCGAGAAGATCAATGTTGATGGCGGCGCGATTGCGGTCGGCCATCCCTACGGCATGTCGGGCGCGCGCCTGACCGGTCACGCCTTGATCGAAGGCCGCCGCCGCAAGGCGAAGTATGCGGTGGTGACGATGTGCGTCGGCGGCGGCATGGGCGCAGCCGGCCTGTTCGAGGTGCTGCAGTAACCGTCGTCGTCGAGGTGCTGCAGCAGATTCCGTCGTCCCGACGAAGGATAGATACACGCTTAAAAGGAGCATCCAATGGATCTCGCTTTCACCAAGGAAGAACAGGCGTTCCGCGAGGAAGTCCGGCAGTTCTTCCGCGACAATGTTCCGCCGGAGACACGGCGCAAGCTAGTCGAGGGCCGGCATTTGTCCAAGGACGAGATGGTCACCTGGTGGCGCATCCTGAACAAGAAAGGCTGGGGCGTCTCGCATTGGCCGAAGGAATATGGCGGCACGGGCTGGACCTCGGTGCAGCACTACATCTTCAATGAGGAGCTGCAGAGCTATCCGGCGCCGCAGCCGCTCGCCTTCGGCGTCAGCATGGTCGGCCCGGTCATCTACACCTTCGGCAATGAGGAGCAGAAAAAGAAATACCTGCCGCGCATTGCCAATGTCGATGACTGGTGGTGCCAGGGCTTCTCCGAGCCCGGCTCGGGCTCCGACCTCGCCTCGCTGAAGACCAAGGCCGAGCGCAAGGGCGACAAATGGATCATCAACGGCCAGAAGACCTGGACTACGCTCGCGCAGCACGCCGACATGATCTTCTGCCTGTGCCGCACCGATCCATCCGCGAAGAAGCAGACCGGCATCTCCTTCATCGTGTTCAGCATGAAGTCGAAGGGCGTCACCGTGCGTCCGATCCAGACCATCGACGGCGGTCATGAGGTCAACGAGGTGTTCTTCGACGACGTCGAGGTGCCCTACGAGAACCTGATCGGCGAGGAGAACAAGGGCTGGGACTACGCCAAATTCCTGCTCGGCAATGAGCGCACCGGCATCGCCCGCGTCGGCGTCTCCAAGGAGCGGCTGCGCCGCATCCGCGAGCTCGCCTCCAAGGT
>Ga0070741_10015808_pt1 | contig 12713 bp, 13 predicted proteins | sample Coa_R1_4_FD_66440 | JGI IMG/M metagenome (GOLD analysis project Ga0070741, IMG submission 66440) | Surface soil microbial communities from Centralia Pennsylvania, which are recovering from an underground coalmine fire - Coalmine... | ecosystem: Environmental > Terrestrial > Soil > Unclassified ...
CGGCGTAGGTGAGCGTCAGCACCGACACGTCAGGCGACCTTGAGCGCCGGCTTCAGTTTGTTGGCGAGCGCGCCGATGTTGTTCTGGAGGTGCGTGCCGACCGCGTGCGCAATATCCGCAGCACCTAACCCGGTGCCGTTCACCGTCACGCTGACAGAGACGTGTTGCGTGTAGTTCGGCGACTGTTTCGGAATCGGCGTCACGCCGTTGTCGCCACCATTGCCATCGCCGCCACCACCGCCGCCGCCATGACCCGGCAACGGTCCGTTGCCGGAATACGCGCCGCCGCTGATGGCGTTCAGAAAATCCGTGATTTGCTGATCGATGGACTCCAGCGAGTTCGCCATCGCCGTGCTTTCTTCGGCGATGTACTGCGTCGGGTCGACGCCGCCCGTGATCGCATTGAGCTGGTCCATGATCTCCTTGTGACGCTCGTCCTCGAGCTTCTGCGCTTCGGTCTGTGCCCATGTGTAGTAGCCGAGCGCTTCTTGGTTGAGCTGGTCGATCTGCGTTTTTTCCTGGGCTTTTAGCGCGTCCTCTTTCTGGTTCAGCGCGTCGATCGCCGCCGTGTTCGTGCTGAACCCGCCCGAAATCGAGCTCTGCATGGCCTGCAAGGCGTCGAGCTGCTTCTGCAGCGTGTCGGCTTGCGAGGCTTTGGGGTTCGCGAGTGCCTCGACCTTCGCGATTTCCGCGAGCGTCTCGTTGTAGGCTTGCAGATATTCCGGGCTGCTACGGTCGTAGAGATTGCCGGACTGGATGAGCTGGAGCCGCTTCTGCAAGTCCTGGAGCAGGGCCGAAGCGTCGTCGGACTGCTGCGTGCCGCTCTCGCCCGAAATTGCCGTGAATTTCTGGTTGATGATCTGATTGAGAAGATCGAGCTGGCTATAACCGCCGAGCGGGTTGCTCGAGCCTGTCTGCAAATCCTGGATCATCTGCTTCGCGTTGTTGAGGATCGCGAGCCATGCCTGCGCCAGGGAGAGCTGCTTTTGGAGCGCGTTGATCTCGGCCTGGTGCGCGGAGCTCGCGGCGCTCGATGCGGACGACGACGCCGACGCCTGCGCCTGGATCGCGGATTTTTGGTCCTCGATCGCCTGGATTTGCGGGTCGTACTGATCTTGCACTTGCTGAATCGCGGCCGTGAGCCAGTTGTCGACGGACTGCTCGAACTCCTGCACTTTGTTGAGCGCATCGCCGAAATCGGAATCGTTGGCGATCTGCGACTGGAGGCTTCTGATCTGGTTCGCCGCGACCTGCACGACGCCCGTTACGTCGCCGGTGAGCGACGCAATCTTCTGCGCGAGGGAGAGGTTCAATTGGTACGACGCTTGTTCGAGCGACTGCTCGGCGCTGAGGAGGTTTTGGACGTCCTGAATCTCCGTCTGGTATCGCTGGATGATCGCCTGCTTGAGCGCCTGCTCGGCGGTTAGGATCTGCGTCGGGTCTTGGGTCTTCAGCGCACTCGCGAGCGTCGCCTGATCGTTCGAGACGTTCGTCGACAGCGTCTTGAGCGAATCCTGGAGCTTCTCGAGCGGAGTGCCTGTCAATTGTATAACTGTGGACGAGATCGACTGCAGCTCGCTTTGCAACTTCGTAAGCGATGTGAACGCCTGCAGTTCGTTCTGCACGCCGGAAATACCGTCGATGAACTTCTGGAACTGCGGCATGACGGCGGCGACCACGGCGTCGAGGTGCGCTTTCTCAACGGCGGCGGGGTCGGAGCCGGTAAAACTCGTATTGATCGCCGCGATGCGCTGGCGCACTTCGTCAACGAGGTCGGGCGGCAGCAGCGCAGCCAGCGCGTCGTCAAATTGCTCGATTTTCGACTCGACCTGGTTCGACATGTCATCGGTGACATGCTGCCCCGTGATGCCGAAGTTTCCAAGGTCGTCGCGGAACGTCGAGCCGCCGCGACCATAGCCGCCGCTGCCGCTGATCTGGTAGCTCGGGGTCTTGGTGCTGTCGAACAGGCCGCCGATAAGACCACCAAGCAACCCGCCAATGAGCGTGCCGAATACGGGCCAAATGGAGCCGATCAGCGAACCAAGCGAAGCGCCGAGCGCCGCATCTTGGCCGCCGCCACCGATGGCTGCACCACCAACGGTGCCCACTGCGAAACTCCCGGCCTGTGCAATGTCCTGGCCGCTCGGTCCGGGACCGGTGCCGTTAAGCTGTTGCTGCAACGGAATGACGATGTGCTGCTTGAGCCAGAAATCGGTTAGCTGCTTCGCGAGGTTCTGCGTTTCGGACAGGACTTTCTTCCCTGCACCATCAATGCCATGCACCATAATGTCGGCGAACGTGCCCGACGCGTCGTTTGCGGCTTCGGTCCAGACTTGCTGAACCTGCTTCGCGCCGTTGGCGTTCGCCACGCTTGCTTCAAGCTGGGCGGCGGCCAGAGTCTTCAGCTTCGCGATTAGGTCGTCATACGCTGGACCTAGATTCTCCAGTGCGTGATCCAGGACGTTCATCGTGGTGATGTATTTGTCCCAAGCCGCCGCAACTGGGTCCAGCTCGTCGTTGACTTTCTTCAGTGAATCTAGAATCCCAAGAATCCGTTGTTCTTCCTCATCTTGCCCCTGCGCGTCTTGCTTGTATACCTTCAGCATTTCGTCCAAGTCTTGGAGAGCGAACTTCGCAGCGATATTGCGTGCGATCTGATTGTCTATCGACTTCGCCATGTCGTCGTTCGCAGCCTTACCTTCGCGCTGTGCTGCCGTGAATAGCTCCTGCGCGACTTTTCCTTGAGTCAGGCCGATGTATTCCGCCTGCAATTGCGTGAGGTATGACTGATCAGCACCGAGCTGCGCTTTGTATTTTGCTGAGTCTTTGAGCGCGGTCGTTTGCGCGTCGAGCGCGGCGGCAGAGCGCAATGCGGCCTGCTGATGAACATCATCAGCGTTGGCGAGATCGCCAGTAGCGATCCGTGCCTGCACCATTTGAACGTTGGTCTTGCCGAGCGAAGCTGCGCGATCTTCAAGAGACTGGATGGTCTTGTCCGCAGCGGCGTTGGCAAGAGCGGTGCTGGCGGCTGCCTCTTTCTCGCTCAGGGTCAACGCATCTTGCCCCCGCGCGACGAGCATGAGGTTGTTGTAGATGCGGCCCAACGTATCATTGTATATTTCTGTCGCCGTGTCGCTGAGGCCGGTTTGCTGTGCCAGATCGCGGAGCTGATCGACGACTTCCTTAGCCGCTTGTTGCTGTCGGATGAGTTGCTCGGCATTGAGGTAGTTCGCAGCCATCGCCGGCAAGATGTCCAAGGGTCCGAACGAGCCGAACATCCCAACTGGGTCTTTGTTCGCCTGCTGCAGCTTCGTCATGAGCTGCAGAAACACCGTCATTTTGTCGACGATGCCGCTCAGGCTGGTGTCGCCTTGGTTTATCGCCACGGCGAAGTCCGCGGCGCCCTTCTTGAGTTGATCCCATCGTCCGGTGATTGTGGCGAGTCTCGCTTCTTGCGCGGCGAGCGCCTCGGGCATTTCGCCGAGCTTCTGGATGTAGGCAGTGATGCCCGCCGCCGAGTTCTCGATGACCTCGGGAACGCCGCGAAACGTCACGACAAGTTGGTCGCCCGCGCTTTGCGCTGTGATGCCAAGTTCCTTCAACGAACGGGTGCTACCTTCGGCCGCCATCGCCATCGCGTTTGCGACGGTGCCCAGGTTCGTGTTCGTCATCGCCGCGATGTTCGCGAGCTGCTGCATCGTCTCGGCGGTGGGTTCGAGCCCAGCATTCCGCAGGCGCACATACGCGTCGACGATCTCCCCGATGCCCGTGGTCGAGTTCCGCGCGACTTCGCCGAGCTGCTCGAGCGTGTCGGCAGCGGTCGACGCCGAACCCGTCACGCCGACCAGAATCGCCGTCAGCGTCGAAGCCTCCACATTCGCCTCGATGAAGCCCGCGATCGCCTCCTTGAGCACTTCATAGACGCCCCACGCCTCCATGGCGGCTTTGAGCGCCTCGACGTTTTTCTTGATCTCCTCGAGCGCATTGCTCGCTTCGTTCGCGGCGGGCCGAATTTCCTTAATCGATGAAGCGACGTTCGCGATCGCCGCGACGACGTTGCCTTCGCCGTCGGTCGTGAGCTGAATCCGAAGTTGCGAGGTGTTCGTGGCGCCCATCTATTTCTCCTCCTCCTGCTCGCGGCGCTCGTTATCGACGCGCAGCATCGCCGCCTCGATGATCTGGATGTCCGCAATGAGTTCGCTGAGCGGTGTCGTTACGATCGGATCGTCGGGCGATTCGTGTCGCCAACGGCGCCTGTGCAATTTGAGAATTTGTATACATGCGGGGTAGTCGAGGCCAGTGCGGCCGCCGAACCCGCTGCGCCACTGTGTCGCGCACTGCATGAAGGCCGCGATGCTCGCGTGCAGCTCGGGAAGCACGAGCGGTCCCGGGCATTCCGCGCAGCGCGTAGCGCCACAGTTCTCGCGGCAGTACGCGCTCGTCAGGGTAGGGAAGGCGCACTCCGTATCCCATAGGCGCTCCCCGTCGATCTCCGGCCCGGCGCCCGCTATCCAGCGGGACCAGGCGACGAGTTTTTTGCGCCACCCAGCCGGCTCGCCTCATCGAGCCCCTTGGCGAGGCGATCGTGCAGCACCTCGACCTCGAGAAAGCGCTTGAGATTCGTTTTGGAGAACTGGATGTCCTCGCCGGTCGCGTCGTCGATTGCACCCTTCCACCCGCGCACGCGATCGATGAGCTCGGCTTCGGCGAGCTTTTCGTCGGCCTCCGCTTGGTTTACGAGCGACTCGAAATCCTGAACCGACTCGATCTTCTTCGATTGCGCCGCAAGCGCGATGGCCAACTTCTTTTTGCGCGCCTTTCGCTCGGCACGTGTGAATATCTTGTAGAGCACCAGGAACGAGCCTTCGCCCACGTTCCCATCTTCGTCGATGGTCGGCACTTTGACCGGCCACCAGATCTCGCCTTTCGGCGCAAAGCGAAACGGCATGTGATCCTCCTTATGCGAGCGCGCGCGCCGCCTTCACCGTCGCCGCGAACGCCTGCTCGGCGCCGCCGACACGGAAACCGGCGAACGTCAGCGTCGCGCTGATGCCCTTCGGCCCATCGATCGTCGGTGCCGCCAGCTTGTAGGCGAGGTTCGGGATGTTGAAATTCAGCGACTCGTTGCCCGCAGAGCCGTCGCCGGCGCCGTTCGTCCACGTGATACCGAGGCTCGTCGAGGTGTTCGCGAGCGCCTTGTTGAGCAGCGTGACGTCGCGGAACAGCGCCTTGAGCGTGCCGCTGATCTTGAACATGCCCTCGGGCAACTCGGCGCGAACACCGCCGCCGCCGATGCAATACATCGAATTGTCGAGGTTGTTGTCGATCGTGAAATCGAGCTGCTGCACCGTCGCGATTGCGCCACCGCCCTCGGTCATGGCCGCGTTGAACATGCTGAACGCGGTGTGCCCGTAGTCGGTCGGCGTCGCGTTGATGCTGCTCGTCGGCGTCCAGAGCAGCGAACTGCCGATGATGTCGTACGTGGCCGTCGCCATGCCATCGGGCTTCATCTGGAACGCGCCTTTGGAGTAGCGGCAGCCGTTGTAGCGGAGATAGCGGCCCGGCGTCGCGATCTGCGAGCCGAAGTTGAGCTCGAAACCGAGGCCCACCGGCATGCCGCCTCCGGCGTTGAAAACCATCTGGTTCTTGCCCGTGCCGAGGTTCGTGATCGTCGGCGTACCGATCAGCATCGCGAGGTGCTTGGCGGCGCTCTGCGGCGCGAGCACCGTCGCGATCTGGCCCGTGATGTCGGTGTTCCCCTGCATCGGCGCGAGCTCGCCGCGGTAACCGCCGCTCATCGTGGCGTCGATGAGCTGAGCGATCGAGGCCGAGGGCTTGAAGCTCGTGTAGTAGAGGAGTTCCGTGGCGGGCGAGGCCGGCTGCACGCCGTAGGTGGTTTCGTACCACGCCTGGACGGAGGAAAGAATACCGCGTGCTGTGCCCGTCATTTCTGCGCTCCGGTCTGAGCGCCGGCGTCAGCCGGCGCGGTGGATTTCGGGGGCTGGGCAGACGTGGCGTCAGCGGTCGCTTTCGCCTCGGCCTCTGCCGCCGCCTTCTCGGCAGCGATGCGGTCCTTCGTGATCGCCTTCACCTCATCGAAGTGATTGCGATGACGCGGCTCGATGGTGCTCACCTCGTCGTCCTTGCCGATTGCCGCGACGACCTCCGCGCCACTGCGCTTCAGTTCCTCCGCGACCTCGGCGGGCACGGAGTACACGACGCCGACGCGGTACGGACCGCGCGCTTTCGCGCCGTCGTCATCGTCCTTCTTGCGGGGGAAGCGGATGTTGATTTGTCCGGCCATTTTCGTTACCTCTCGTTAGCATTCGCTTCCACTTGTGCACACTTCCACAAGTGGATTACTTGAATAATGTGTTGCATGCTCATGATTGAATGAGGGAATCGCTGCATGATCCACGTGGAGCCAAACATCACTCCTGGGAAGACACTTGTGCAGGGCGAGGTGACACTCACGGCACAGCCATCGGATCAAGAGCGGCTGCCGATAGTCTGGGTGATGCATCTGGCTGTCTGCAGCACCGCAATGTTCGCAGGGCTGTTGAAGGAGCTTGCCGCGCTGTTTGTATACGCGTGCGGTCGCACGAGCGTTTGCCTTGACTCGCTGCGCGGCGGTAAGACGATGAGTCTTGCGCCATGCACGCATGTACTTCGCATGGCAGTCCCAGCAATAGCGACCGCTGCGCTCGTGGAAAACGCCGCAACCGGAGCAGCCGCTTTTTGGGCAGCCGCGCGTCATGGCGTCCTCGGAATCGTGTAGTTGCCCAAAATCGTGCCGCGCCAGATCTGCGTCGGATGGTTCACGCCACGATCCGGCTGCCACTCCATGAGCACAGCGCCGTCGATACCTCCCGGCGTTGGGTTGCGCATGAAGAGCTGCGCAAAGACCGTCGGAAGCTGCTGGCGCGTCGCCGCTGCGTTCTCGCGACTCTGGTCGATCCAGATCAGCGACACGTAAAGGTCGCTCGCGTAGCTCGTTTCGCTGAGCCCGATCGTCTGGTATTCGCCGAGTTCCGTTGTCGGCGTCGCCTTGCCGTCGCCTTGCTCGACGACGAAACACGGGTACGAGCCGACGGGGATGTTGGAAATCGGCACATTGCCTCGCAGGACGGTCGCCACGTTCGCGCCGATCAGCGCCGCGATTGCCGCCGCGAAGATCGCATCGCCGGTCAGCAACGCGATCACGCCGTTCGCAAAGTCGTTGGCGTCGCTCATGCGCGCAGCACCTCCTCGACGGCATCGATCACGTAATCGCTCGGACGTGCGTTCGCCACGGCGTCATCGGCGAAGGGCCGCGCGACGCGCTGCACAATGCGCGTCTTGCCGCGGCCGGCCCACTGACTGACGACGCCGGTGTAAATCGCGTACGCGTAGTCGGCGAGAAAGGCGATGACACCAACGCCAGGCGAGGGCTGACTCACATCGCGCGCGCTGCGCAGGTTGCCAGTGCGCGCCGGCACGGGGTAGCTCCACGGCGACGCGCCGTTCGACCCGGAGAGGAGCTTCACCGCTTCGCGGTCCGTGGCCGCGAGCGCGTTGCTCATGCCAACGGACACGCTGCGCTCAAGTGCGGCGCTCTTTGCTTCCAGTGCCGCGGCGACATCGTTGGCGTTGGTATCGATGCCGCTCATTGCAGCACCAACCCGAAGATGGGCTGCGGCTCGACGTTCAGCGGATCGGGCGAGGTCTGCGGGAAGCGGCCCGTCTCGATGTAGCCGGTGCTCACGCCAGTGCCGCCGATGTTGGCCGACGGATCGATGCCGTAGACGCGCTGCGCCTCAGCGATCCAGTACGCCGCGTCCGATTCCGCATTCGACGCGTTGAGGTAATACTGCGCGATGAGCTTGGCGCGCTGATCGTCGGCGAGCGCGACGTTAGCGTTGCCGTCGAGGAACGATGCGCGCCGCGTCCACAGGATTTCCGAGACATACGCCACCTCGGCGCGCACGAGCGCATCGAAGGCGTAGCTCGGGTCGGTGGCGGCAGCGTAGTTGCCGTCGCCCAGGCGTTGCGTCGACCAATTGCTGGCGCGCTTGAGCAGCGTATCGATGTACCCGTCGCCGGCCGTGAAATCCACTGGCGAGCCGAACTGCTCGGCCCGGAAGCCTTCGGCAGTCACGTCACTGATGGTCGCTTTGCCGCTCATTCTGTTTGGCCGTCTATACATCCTTCACTAAATGGCCGGGCGGCATCGCCGCCCGCCCGGCCACGAGTCATCCTGACGAGGGGCTCTTACGAGTACAGAACCCGGCGGACCTGGTTCGTATCGCCGATCGCCGCGTTGTACTGGCCACGCGCGAACTGGTCGTTCGCCGCCATTGCCGGATTGCGCAGGTTCTCGACCGACAAGTCTTTCCAGACGCCGCGCTTGAGCTTCTTGCCCGGGAGCACGAGGTAATAGCCGGTGTCGTTCGCCGGGATGAAGGTCGACGAGATCACCGCATCGATCGTGTAGGCGACCGGCTGCTTCATGGTGCCGAACTGCACCATCATCGAACCGCGCTGCGCCTCGAGGGTGGCCAGGATGACGCCGACCTTCTCCGGCGCACACAGGATCTTGAACGCCGTGTTCTGGCTGATGCCGTAACCCTGATTGCGGAGGTTGCGGAGGATCGTGGCGCCAGCCACGTTGAGCGTCGTCGCCGCGTCCGTTGTGAATGGGACGTTGATGCCGTTGCCGAGCGCCGTGAACAGCGAATAGTGCGTATTCGCCATCTGGTCGTAATACTTGGCGATGAACTCGGCGACGAAATCGTCGATCTTCCAGTATTGCTGGAACTGCAGCCACTCGTCGAGAATGCTGATGCCCGCGCCCATCGTCAGGTAGAACACCTGCAGGCGCGACTCGGCGATCGCCGTCGTCGGCTTGATGGCTTCGCCCGGTTTCAGTTGCTTGAACGTGATGCCGGCGTTCGTGTCGTCGATGTCGAAATGGTCATGCGTCATGTTGCGCATGTCGACCAGATCGAACAGGGCCATGTAGCCCGTGTCGATATCCGGCATGTTCGAGTGGAAGAACGCCGCGAACTGCGAGGCGAGATCGAAGAGGATCGGGTTGTCGCTGCCCGTCGCGTACTTCTCGCCGAAGACGAGCGACTTGGCCGCGGCGACACCGCCGGCGCCGATCACCTCGCGCTGCACGTCGCCATTGAGGAGGCGGGACGGGTCGCGCGAGAGGTGCGCGAAGATCGACTTCTGCGCGTCGAAATTCGCCGGCGTCTGATAGCGCGCGTCATTCGATGCGAAGCGGCGCGGGTTGAGCAAGTGCGGCTGCTTGCCGAACACATCGGCGAGAACCGCGGGATACCGCAGCTCAAGGTCGATCGCCTTGCGGAGCATCAAGCGCTGCTCTTCGATCGGGCGCCCCTTGAGCTCGTGGAACTTGATATTTGTGCGCATTGTATACTCCGGGTTTCGGAAAGATCGGGGTGAGCGATCAGGCCTGGAACGTGTTGAAGCGGATCAGTCCGCTCGCCGCACCGCCGGCCACCGCGTCGATGAAGTTGCCGCAACGCGTGTTGCCGCCGGCGACGTTCGTGAAGTTGCCGGCGACGTTGTCCCAGTAGCAGGGATCGAGCGCAGCGATCGCGACGTTCGCCGTCGGCGCGCCGCTGATGTAGCCCTTCGTCATGTACGCGTTCGGCGCACCCGCGCCGACCGTATTGAGCGGGATCAGCACGCGCGAGTTCTGGAGCACGGGCGTGAGCGCCGTCGTCGCGCCGGCGAGCGTCAGGTTCTCGGTTTCGATCTGGAACGACGGGGTGCGGTTCTGCAGGCCCATGGCGGTGTCCTCGGGTTCGGTGTCGGGGTGCGTGCGCTCAGATCAGCGCGTTGTTGAGCGGCGAATCCTTCGGCAACGCCGCCTTGCTGTCGACGACGGCCGGCTGCGCGCCGGTGTTGTTCGGATCGGTGCCCGTGATGCCCGCGCCGCCACCCTTGGCCGATTTCTCGGCGATGCCGTGCAGCGTCTTGAGCGACGACAGCTCGAACGCCTCATACGCCGCCTTGGCGGCCGCGACGTCCTCGGGCTTGTCGCCGACGGCGCCCTTCTGGCGATCGAAGCGAATGAGGTCGTCGATCATCGTGGCGCGGTAGCTCTTGCCGGCGACCGCGAGCGCCGCGAGCTGCGCCGGGTTGTCGGCGAGTGCGGCATGATCGGCGCCGAGTGCGCTCTTCAGCGCCTCGCGAAAATTCTTGTGCGGCTCGAGGCCCTTGATCGTGGTGTTCGCCGTGTCGAGCTGCTGCTGGAGGTCTTTGTTCTGCGGGTCCATGGATCTGTCCTCGTGGGAATTCGATTTCTTGCCCTTGATGGCGCGGGCGCCGGGCTGCGCGCCGAGCCACACGAGCGAGCCTTCGTAGGCTTCGCCCGGCCCCATCAAGCGCATCGCCTGGAGTTCGCGCCCTTGCGCGTCGGTCAGCGGTACGCGGGTGTTTGCGCCGAAGCCCACCGAGACGTCGATGCCGATACCGGCATCCATCTTCGTGAGCAGCGCCGCGTTCTCGCTGGTCTTGACGAAATAGACGTCCGCATAAAGCAGCGTCGCCATGTTGCGATCGGGCGGCAGTTGCAGCGTCGGGTCGCGCAAGATCGCGCGGGCTTCGTCCGGCGTCATGGTCTGCGTCTTCGCACCGAACCACTTACCCTCGGGTGGCCCCTGATCGCCGCCCCAGCTCGTCGGATGGCCTTCGACGAAGATGCCCTTGCCGGGAATCGTGCGCGCGAAGTCGGCGAGCAGGCTCTCGTCGAACACTTCGTTGTCGCGATCGATGAACGAGTGCGCGAGCACGAACGTGCGGACGTAGAGCTCGTCCGCCGTCATGTCCTTGAGCGTGAACTGATTGATCGCGGCAAGCTGATCCTGCGTCGGGACGCCCGCGCCCTTGACGCTGATACCCAGCCGCTTGCGCGCGTCGAGACTCACTTCGTCGCCTTCACCTGAGCCGCGGCGGCCGCCGGCTTCGTCTCTTCGTGACGAAAGGCGAGGTCGCCGAAGCGGGCGTGACGCTCGGCCGCCTGATCGCCGGTCAGCGGTCCGGTGTAGTCGAGCTCGTGGTGCGGCTTGTGCTCTTTCTTCGCGGCGGCTTTCGCGTGTTCCGCGGCGATTTCCGCTTTCGCGTCGGCGACGCCCTTGTCGTACGCCGCCTGCTGTTCCGGTGTGAGGTTGCCCATGTTCCCGCCTCGCTCTGGTTCTCATAACCCTTGCGAGGCGCTGTATACCAGCGCGAGGAGCGCAACCTCTACCCCAAGTCTGCGCCTTTTTCGGGGTTCGTGGTCCGGCGAGTGGACTTTTGCTGGATGGCGCGTAGCCGTTTTTCGCTCACGACCGCCACAAGCGTGCAGCGACACTGCGGGTGACTGTCGTCGACAGGCTTCGGCGCTTGGTCAATGTCGTAGGGGCCGCCGTCCTCGAGATCCTGACAAATCGGGCAGGCGCCGCCGGCCGTCATGAAATCGACCTGCTGCACGCCGAGCGCCTTGAACTGCGCGGCCTTGCCGGCGCCCTGGGCGGCGGCGATCTCGCTACGTGCGAGACGCGTCCAGTTGTAATTTCCCGCATCGAAGCGCTGCGCGAGCTCGTCGGCGACTGTCGCGGGATTCTTGCCGTCGTAGATGCCCGATTGGAGGCCCTCGAGGACGCCATCATGGAACGCGCGCACGCTCCCGTCCTTCACGAGCCGGAGATCGCGCGCCACGAGATCGGCGCGCAGCGTGTCGCGCGCGTTGTCGAGCGTCGACTCGACGTCGAGATCGCTGGCAGCGTTCTCGACGCCGCGCAGAAATGCCGCAAACGCGTTGCGAATGAGCGGGCCGTTCTCGGCGCCGGCCGCGTCAATGAACGCCTGCTCGTCGTCGAGCAACGGTTGCAGCATCGTGGCGGCGTCAAACCGAAACCTCGCTGCGCCGTCGCCCGCATTTTCGGTTACGCCGAGCGTGCGCAGCGCCGACTCGCGAAACGTATCCCACAGCGCGAGCGTTCCGTCGACGGCTGCTGCCTCGAGCCCGGGCAGCGTGTCGTCGTCTTCCGCCCACGGCTCGGACTCGTCATCAGCGTTCTCGCCGCCGCCCTTGGAATGGACGTGCACGCGAGGCGCGCGCGCACGCGGAAAGAATTCCGTCTCGACACTTCCATCGCTCTTGTTGCGGACGACGATGCGGCTGAATTTCGCCGAGTTCGGATCACCGCCCATCGCTGCCGTGACGCCGGTCGGTGTCTGCGGGTTGTCGGTCAACGTGTGCTGCATCATGTCGGCCTGCGCGTTCAAGAACCTCGCCTGCGCCTGTTTCATGATATCGCGCAGATTCGGCAGATCTTGCACGATCGCCCAATCGCCGGGTTTCCACGCGATCCCCTCGCTCCGGAGCCACGTCGTGACGACCGCGTTGAGCGCCGGCAGTCGGTTCTCAAATCGCGTCTTCGACTCCATGAGCACGATCTCGGACTGCTGATCGGCCATGCGACCCGCTTGCGCTTCGGTGAGGCCGACCATCCAGCCCGGCAGCGGCATCTTCGCGAGAATCTGCTCGACGAAGTGCATCGCCGGTGATTCGATCTGCAACACCTCGCCCTTCGCGCCGATGACGTTGATCTGGATGTCGTCGTCCGCGCCGATTGCCTGCACGAAGTCTGCGCTGTTGCCTTTGCGCTTCGCGTCGAGCACCGTTGCGAGGTTCGTGGCAAGCTCATTGCGCCGCT
>Ga0070741_10015809_pt1 | contig 12713 bp, 13 predicted proteins | sample Coa_R1_4_FD_66440 | JGI IMG/M metagenome (GOLD analysis project Ga0070741, IMG submission 66440) | Surface soil microbial communities from Centralia Pennsylvania, which are recovering from an underground coalmine fire - Coalmine... | ecosystem: Environmental > Terrestrial > Soil > Unclassified ...
CTGTCGATGCTGAAATTGTCCGAAGCGACGCCGGATAGTTTCACGCGCGATGGCCCGCGTGCCGATGTCGAATATCGCGATCTCGGACTGAGCGCGGCGACCAAGGGACGGATCGGCGCAAAATATATCCGGGCGATCAAGCCGTTCGAAAAGCCGACCGGCTGGCACTGGCACGACATGAACGGCCACTTTGTCTTCGTGGTGAAGGGCTGGATCAAGTTCCGATTCAAAGGTCATGACGGCGATGTAACCGTTAAGCAGGGCGGGTGCCTGTCGCAGCCGGCGGGGGTGCCGCACAACGTGGTCGGCCGCTCCGACGATCTCGAACTGATCGAGATCAACATGCCGGCGGATTTTGCGACGACCGACCTCGACGCTCCGATCGACGCGGCGCAGCCGTGATGACGTCAATCGAGCTGTCCCGTCCTTACGCCGGGCGCGTGCAGGCGCTCGGGTTATGGCTTCGCAAGCGCGCAGGCGCGCTGATCGTGTTCGCCGTGCTGTTCGCGTTGTGGGAAAGCTCGGTCTGGGTTTTCGGAGTCAAAGAGTACCTTCTGCCGCCGCCTTCGACCGTCTGGCGTGAATTCATGAAGCGCTACGACGTCGTGATGGGCGGAGCCTGGATTACCACGCGCGAAATCATCGCGGGCTATCTGCTTGCGATCGTCGTCTCGATCCCGCTGGCGCTGTCGGTCGCCTATTCGCGCTTCATGGAAGAGGCGGTCTATCCGGCGGTGGTGTTCCTGCAGATTATTCCGAAGATCGCGATCGCGCCGCTCTTCATCATCTGGTTCGGTTTCGGTTTCGCGCCGAAACTGCTGGTCGTTTTCCTTCTCTGTTTCTTCCCGATCGTGGTGTCGAGCATCGCGGGCTTCAAATCGGTCGATCCCGAGATCATGGATTTCGCACGCACCACGGGAGCGGGCGGCTGGAAGATGTTTGCCAAGATCAGACTGCCGCAGGCGCTGCCCGATATCTTCACCGGTCTGAAGGTCGGCGCCGCGCTGTCGGCAACCGCCGCGATCGTTGCCGAATTCGTCGCTTCCGACCGCGGGCTCGGCTACCTGCTGCTGCAATACAATGGAAATCTCGAAACGCCGATGGTGTTCGCAGTCATCGTGCTGCTGAGCCTGATCGGCGTCATCGTCTATTACATCGTCGAAATTATCGAACGCTTCGTCATCCCGTGGCATGTCTCGCAGCAGCCCGCGGATGTCGGCGCTTGAAAACGAAGAACCATAAGGGAGGAAATGTCATGACTATGCGTAGAGTGGTGCTTGGGCTCGTTGCGGCGCTCGCGTTTGCCCCGGCCGTGAAGGCCGACGATGCGGTTTCGTTCCGCATGAACTGGTATCTCGGCGGACTGCACGTGCCGTTCTATTACGGTAAGGACAAGGGTTTCTATAAAGCCGAGGGCATTGACCTGACGCTGAACGAGGGACGCGGCTCCGCCAACACGGTGCAGGTGGTCGCGGCCGGCTCCGACACGTTCGGCCTTGCGGATTCCTCGAGCCTGATTTCGACCGCGGCCAAGGGCGCCGACGTGAAATCGGTCATGTCGCTCCTGAACTCGACCGGCTTCTCGGTGATTTCGCTCGCCTCGACCGGGATCAAGACGCCGAAGGATCTCGAGGGCAAGACGCTTGCCGCATCGCCCGGCGATCCGCTGGTGCAGCTGTTCCGCGCTCTCGCCGCGGTGAACAAGCTCGACATGTCGAAGATCAATTTCGTGCAGGTCGATCCGGCGGCGAAGGTCGTCGCGGTGCTGGAAAAGCGGGCCGACGGCCTGCTCGGCGGCGCGGACGACCAATTCTTCCTGATCAAGTACAAGGGGCAGGAGCCGGCCGCGCTCCGCTATTCGGAAAACGGCGCCAACATCGTCGGCATGACCATCCTGACGCAGGGCGACACGATCAGGAACAAGCCGGACATGGTGCGCCGCTTCGTGCGTGCGACCATCAAGTCCTGGGAAGAGGCGAAGAAAAACCCGGCCGAAGCCGTCAAGTCCGCCCTCAAGGTGAAGCCCGACCTGAACGAGCAATCGACGCTCGATCAGCTCAAGGTCGATATCGAACTGCTCGATTCGAAGTATTCCAAGGGCAAGATCGGCATGGGCGCCAAGGAAGACTGGGAAGGCACGATCGCGCTGTTGAAGAATTACCGCGATGTGCAGACCGACAAGGACTGGACCGCGTTCCATACGAACGAGTTCCTGCCGAAGTAAGGACGCCGCCCATGCCTGCCGTTCAGGAGGCGCGCCCGAGCGCGCCTCCTTCGTCACAGCCCTGCATCGAGGTCGAGGGGCTCACGCATACATTCTTTCTGCGCGGGAAATCGCCGACGCGCGCACTCGAGCGGATCGATCTCACGATCCCGCAAGGCGAGTTCGTCGCGATCGTCGGGCCGTCCGGCTGCGGCAAGAGTACGTTCCTGCGCATCGTCGCCGGGCTTCTTCCGCGCTCGGCCGGCGAGGTGCGGCTGAACGGGCGGCCGGTGAACGGGCCGCAGACCGATCTCGGCATCGTATTCCAGAGCCCGGTGCTGCTCGACTGGCGCAACGTGATCGACAATGTGCTGGTGCAGCTCGAGCTGCGCGACATCGATCCGAAGCCCTATCGCGAACGCGCCAACGATCTGCTCGCCAAGGTCGGTTTGCTCGAATTCTCCGACCGGCTGCCGCGCGAATTGTCCGGCGGCATGCGCCAGCGCACCGCGATCGTGCGCGCGCTCATTCACGACCCGCCGCTTCTGATGATGGACGAGCCGTTCGGCGCGCTCGATGCACTGACGCGCGAGCAGATGCGGCTCGACCTCGAGCAGATCTGGATGCAGACCAAGAAGACCGTGCTGTTCATCACGCACAGCATCGACGAGGCGGTGCTGCTGGCGGATCGCGTGCTGGTGATGGCGCCGCGGCCGGGACGCATCGAGCGCGACATCCGCATCGGCATGCCGCGCCCGCGCGGGATCGAGGCGCGCAAGCTGCCCGAGTTCACGCGCGTGGTCGACGAGATTACCGAAATCTTCCTCAAGCGCGGCGTGCTGCACCGCGCGAAGGGGTAAGGGCAAACAGGCGTGCGCTCCTAAATCCGTCATCGCCGGGACAAGCCCGGCCATGACGATGTTGTGGAGCGTATTCTGTTGCGATTGAGGAATAGTCAGCTCAGCTTCTTACCGAGCGCGCGGAATTTTTCCAGCTGATCCGCTTTCAGTTCGCGCTTCTCATCGCGGCCGACAAACACCTTGAACATGATGCCGCCGTCCACATTGAAGAACAGGATCGACGCCGAGAGGCGTCCCATGAACGGCCGCTCGACGAACGCCATCCCCGCGCAGCGCTCGTAACGCAAATGACCGTGAAAGCCGGCCGGGCCCGGAATGTTGTAATAGCCGCGCCCGATCTCACCGGCCGGGACGGGCCCCGAGAATTCCACGATGCCGTCATCGGTGTGCACGATGACGGTCACGTCGCCCCACGAGCCGATGTCTTTCATCGCGTCGACGAAGGCCGAGCCCGGCCCGAAGCTTCGCGTCGCTTCGGGCAAGGCTTCGACGACCTCGCGTGTCGTGACGCTGAACTCCTTGGCGATCTGCTCGACGATCGCGCCCGGATCCTCGGCGAGTTTCTTGACGAGATCCTGCCGCGCCGACATCACGCGGCCCTTCCGGTGCGCGAGATCGTCTGACGCACTTCGAAGCCTTCGAATTTCGGATGTTCGAGATACATCGACCCGGTGCTCTCGTTGCCGGCGCGCGCGTGGGCCTTCCTGAACTCATCGGAGTTGGTCCAGGCGACAAAATCGTCCTTGGTCTGCCACACGGTGTGCGACGAATAGAGCGTGTGATCGTCGGCCTCCGGCCCTTTGAGCAGGTGGAATTCGACGAAGCCGTTCATACGGTCGAGATAGGAATCCCGGCTCGCCCAGACGTTTTCGAACGCGGCCTCCGAGCCTTTTTTCACGCGAAAGCGATTCATAGCGATGAACATGACAAGTCTCCTATGGCTCGCTGGCGGCGGCTGGCGGGCGGGTTAACGCAGATACCAATTGATCTGTTGGGTAAAACTTTGCGCGCGCCCGTCCGGTGGTGCCGGGAAGGGCGACGCGCGGCGCACCATCGCCAGTGTTTCCCGATCGAGACTGGCGACTCCGGAGCCGCGCTCAAGCCGTGCTGCGGTAACGCGGCCGCCGCTATCGAGGCTAAATGTAACCGTCGCCGAGCCTTGATCGCCTCGGGCGCGCGCATCGGCGGGGAATTGTTTGTAGCGCGCCAGATGGGCCGACACGAGGCCGCGATAATTCGTATCCGCATCGGAGCGTCCGCGTCCGATGCTGTTCGAGGATATCGAGGGTGTCGACGCCGGCGTCGCGCGGCTGCGGTTGCTCTTGCCTTCCTCGCTTTCTTTTTTTCTCTTGGGCGCCGGCTCGATCTTGCGTTCAGCGGGCTTTTCCGCCTTGTCGTCGGATGACGGCGCGATTGCCGGCTCGGCCGGCTCTTTCGGCGGCAGCGGCAATTCGGCAACCGGATCGGGCGACAATGCGGCTGTTATCGGTTTGTCTGTTTTTGCCGGCTCTTCCGGCTTCGACTTTTCGTCGGCCTTCTGCGGCGCTTCGGACTTGTCCGCGAGCGGCTCGTCTTTCTTGGGTGCGGCTGCGCTGTCGATTTCGGATTCGCTCGGAGATCTGTTGAGGCCGGCCAGGCGATCCGTACCGACCAATTCGATGTTGTCGATGACGACTTCGCCGACGCTCGCAAGCGGCGGGGGCGGACGATTGAATGCAGCAAACAAACTCGCGTGAACAGCGAGCGAACCGATCACCAACAGCGCAAGCAGGCGCCGCCGCTCGAGCCTCTTCGTGGGCGGGGCCGGGCGGTCGTCCTTGGCAAGCGGTACTTCCGGGATGCGTTTGTCCGGTCCGATCCGTCGCCGCGACGTGATCGGGACGACATTGCTGAGATCGGCCTCGGGAGATGCAGCCGGGGTTTCGCGCGCGCGCAACGGCACGACCGCGCCGAGGAAATCCACGACGCGATCCTTGCTGCTCCTTATTTCGGCGGCGAGGCCGCCTCCGCGCGACTTCTCTGTCATCCCTTGTAGAACGTATCTCCGAACCGAACCTTGAGTGCGCCCTTTACCGTCAGGCCGGGGCTCGGCGAAGGCACCACCGTGCTGTTGACGGTCGTCACATCCGTATAGCGGGCATAGTACTCGTTGAAGAGGTTGTCGACGCCGAGGCTCCACAAGACGTCTTCGTTTTGCTGGTAGCTCGCATACAGGTTGAAGACGTTATACGAGCCGACCGGCGGCAGGCCGAGCGTTCCGGGCTGGGCGCCGGGCGGTATTTCGCTCCCCTCCTTGGAATCCGACCAGATGTGGCTGATCGCAACCGTGATCTTGCGATCATAGAAGCGCCAGCCGACGGTGGTTGCAACTTGATCGGTCGGGATTTTGAGCAGCGGCACGTTGTTGGTGAGATCGCGGCCACGCACATGGGTCGCCGCAAGATTTGCGAACCAGGCGCCGGCGTCGTACCTGCCTTCGAATTCCGCGCCCTCGAGCCGGGCCTTCTCCACGTTCTGGTATTGAATGCAGAAGAAGGCCGCCGACAGGCAGGTCACGCCGCCGACGCCTTGCTGCATGAAGCCGACGATTTCCTGCTCGATGAAATTGTCGACGTCGTTGCGGAAGACGTTCGCCTTGATACGCAACGCGTCGCCCGCGACCCACACGCTGTCGCCGCGGATATTGATCCCGACTTCCTTGTTCTTGCCGACCTCCGGCTTGAGCAGCGGGTTTTGCAGGAAGTCGAAGTTCGAGCCCGGCCCGACATTCGGATGCGTGCCGAGGACGAAGGCTTCGGTGATGGCGGGCGCGCGGTAGCCCTCGGCATAGGTGCCGTAAACGGTCAGCCACGTCATCGTCGTGGGCGTCACGCCAAGGGTGAATTTCGGCGAAATGCGGTCGCCACTGCTCGACGCGCCGCCGCCCGACAGGCTGTAATTGTCGTAACGGAGTGCTGCGATGCTCTGCAGCCATTCGGTGTAGTCGGTTTTCAACTGGATGAACGCGCCGCTGACGGTGCGTTCGCCGTTCGGCGTGAACAGATCGCCGGTGCCGGTCGGATCGTTCACGTTCACCTTGTCTCTGAACGCGTCGCCGCCGATTGTCAGCGCGTTCCGGATCGATCCGAATTCAAAACGTGAGGTGTTGTTCGCGTCGAATCCGACGGTGTCGATCTTGAAGCTGCGTGATGCACCGATATTGCCGCTGGCCGGGTTATTGGTGCCGGAGGTCTTAGTCTGGTCGGTGATCGTGTCGGTCCAGTACGCGCTGACGTCGAAATTGAAAATCCGGTCTTCCGGGCGAGCGTAGCGCCAGCGACCGGTGACGATATCGTTGTGAACCTTCGAATCGTAAACGGTTGCCGTATTGGCTGCGTTTGGCGTGCCGTTCTTGAAATTGGTTTCGTAGGTCAAACCGCTGAATTTGACTTCGTGGCCTTCGGCGGGACGGAAGGTGAATTTTGCCAGGCCGGAGGCGTCGTCGTTGCGGCTGTTGACCACGGGATTGCCGTTGCCGTCGTAATAATCGTCGCGCTGGCGGTAGACACCGCCGACGATCACGTCGGCCTTCTCGCCGCGCGCGGCGCCAAAGCTCGACGCCATGCCCTGCAGGTTGTTCGAGCCGATCATGCCGCTCGAGAGAACGCCCCAGCGCTGACCGGCGCGAAGCACATCCTCGACGTCCTTGGTGCGGAACGAGGCGACGCCGCCGATCGCGCCCGAGCCGTAGATGTTGGCCACCGGACCGCGCACCACGTCCGCGCCGCCGATCATTTCCGGGTCGAGGTAGAACAGGCCATCGGCATTGTGGCCGGTACGCTGGAAATTCTGCCGTGCGCCGTCGACGACGACTGCGACGCGGCCGAAATCCTGTAGGCCACGGATGTTGATCGCGATGCCCGGATCGTCCGCGCGGGTCTGGAAGTTGACGCCCGGCACGCCGAAGAACATGCCTTGCACCTGCGTCGGCATGATGCGGTCGAGGTCTTCCTGCCGGATCGTGCTCACCGCCGCGAGCGTGTCGATCGCTTTCTCTTCGGTTTTTGTCGCGACCACCGTGATCGGATCGAGCGTCTGCGATTGCGCACATGCCGGCAACGCATAAGCCGCCGATAACGCCAGGATCGAAACGCCGTAAACAAGCGCGCGCGTGCGGCGCGAATGACCAAACATTGAAGCCCCCAACCTGTCTTTTCGGTTTTGTTCGGCTGGCGGGCTGACGCTTCAGGCGACGGCTAGCTGGCTGCCGATGCGCAGCTGATTTTTGGTATGCCGCGACATCAGTATTGCGTTTGATATTCGTCCGTATTACTTCAGTCAAGTTACTGATTTTACTTGTTAAAATGACTCTAAGGTACAAGTAAAACAGTTTTGAAGCGCTCCAAACTGAAGTATTCGCCGATACGATTACTTTGGGGAGGGCGAGAAGAAGACACGATGAATCCGCGGGGCGGCAAAGAAGACGAAGGTAATCGCGCGGCAACGCCTGTGCCCGTTGCTGCAACGGACCGCAGCGTTGCGATCGTAGGTCACCGGATCGACAGCCGCGATCTGTTCATCGACACGCGCGAACTCACCATCACGCATCGTGGTGACCTGTATCGCCTGCGCCTGACCGCACAGAACAAATTGATTCTGACGAAGTGAGTGAGCTCGTGCACAGGTTTTTCCCGGGATTGAGGTTTTTACGCAACGTATGTGCGGCGGGTTTTGCGCTCGCGACCGCTTCAATCGCCTGCGCCGACGCGATCATTGTGCGGGATGCGGCGGGGCGCAGCGTCTCGATTGCCGACTCGAGTCGCATCGTCTCGATCGGCGGGGCGGTAACGGAAATTCTCTATGCGCTCGGGCTGGAAGATCGCGTCGTGGCCGTGGACACGACAAGCCTTTTCCCTCCGCAGGCGCTGAAGACTAAGCCGAATGTCGGCTACCTGCGCCAGCTTTCGCCGGAAGGCGTGCTTGGATTGAATCCGTCGCTCGTCCTGGCCGCGGAAGGAGCCGGGCCAAAGGAAGCGGTTGGCGTGCTCGAAACCGCGTCGGTGCCCTATGTGCGGGTGCCGGATCGTTTCACCGGCGAGGGGATCGTCGAAAAGATCCGGCTGATTTCGGCGGCAACCGGAACGAACCGTCGCGGCGATTGCCTCGCCGCGAGCGTGTCCGCCGATCTCGATGCGCTCGTGAAACTGCGCGCCGCAATCAAACAGCCGGTGACGGTCGTCTTCATCCTGTCGATGACGGGAGGGCGCGCGATGGTCGCGGGCCACAACACGGCGGCGGACGGAATTATCAAGCTCGCCGGCGCGCGGAACGCGATCACGGAGTTCGAAGGCTACAAGATCGTGAACGAGGAAGCGATTGTCGCCGCAAGGCCGCAGGCCGTGCTCGCGATGGAGCGCGAAGGATTCAAACTGGATGCCGACGAGGTGCTGGCCGGGCCGGGATTCAGCCTGACGCCTGCCGCAGCGAAAAAGGCTTTCGTCTCGATGGAAGGTCAATATCTGCTCGGATTTGGTCCGCGCACGGCGCGCGCCGCGCGCGATCTTGCGCATGCGCTCGATCCGGGTGCCGGCGCCGGCTTGCCTTCCGACACGTCCGGCTCAGCGCCGGCCTGTGCGGGATGATCGCGGGGGGCCGCGTGATGCGGCCGCCAATCTGGCTCGTCTTCGGCACGTTGATCGCGCTGCTCGTTGCGGCATCGCTGATCGCGGTCATGACCGGGGCGGCGGGTATTCCGTTTTCGCGTCTTGCCGCAGCGCTCGGATGGGGAACGAGCGACAATGCGGCGCTCCCCCGCGATCAGCTCGTTTTGTGGTCGATCCGCCTGCCGCGCATTGCGCTCGCTGCAATGGTCGGTGCGCTGCTCGCGGCGGCCGGCGCGCTGATGCAGGGCGTGTTCCGAAATCCTCTGGCCGATCCGGCTCTGGTTGGCGTGTCGAGCGGGGCCGCGCTCGCGGCGGCAATCACTATCGTTATCGGCGACAAGTTTCTGCTCGCCAATATCGTGGCGGTGCCGATCGAAGTGCTGCCGGTCGCGGCCTTTTGCGGCGCGCTCGCGGCGACGCTCGTGCTCTATCGCATCGCCACGCATCACACCCGCACGTCGATTGCGATCTTCCTGCTCGGGGGATTGGCGATCGCCGCTTTGGTCAACGCCGGCATCGGTCTTCTGGTCTTTCTGTCCGACGACCGTCAATTGCGCGACATCACGTTCTGGATGCTCGGCTCGCTCGGGGGCGCGACCTGGGCCAAGGTGTTTGCAATCCTGCCGTTCCTGGCCGCGACGCTTGTGGCGCTTCCGATGATGGCGCGCGGCCTTGATCTGCTTGTGCTCGGCGAAGCCGAGGCCTTCCACATGGGCATCGCGGTCGAGCGATTGAAACGCGCGGCAATCGTCGTGATCGCGCTGGCGATCGGGGCGGCGGTTGCGGTCTCCGGGATCATCGGTTTCGTCGGCATCGTCGTGCCGCATTTGCTGCGATTGATCGTCGGCCCCGGCCACCGCACATTGCTGCCCGCCTCGACTCTTCTCGGAGCGGCAATAATGCTCGGGGCGGATACGGTGGCGCGTACGCTCGCTGCACCCGCGGAATTGCCGATCGGCATTGTCACGGCCGCGATCGGCGCGCCGTTCTTTCTCGTGCTGCTTCTGCGTCAGCGCTCGCTGGTGACGCTATGAACGCGATGGTCGAGACGCGCCATGTTTCCGTCCGCATCGGCGGCCATGCGCTGCTCGATGACGTGTCGCTTTCTGTCAACGGGGGCGAGACGGTTGCGCTGGTCGGTGCGAACGGCGCGGGCAAATCGACGCTGCTACGTATTCTGTCCGGTGAGTTGCGGCCGCATTCGGGCTTGTCGCTGCTGAAAGGGCAGGGTATTGCGGCCTATCGCCCACGCGATCTGGCGGCACATCGCGCGGTGATGGCGCAGAGCGTGACGATCTCGTTTCCGTTCACCGTGCGCGAAGTGGTGCAGATGGGGGCGGGGGACCGGGCCGCGTCCGCGGTGGCTTCAATGGTGGATGACGCGCTTGAAGCTGTCGAACTTTCCGATTTGCAGCACCGCATCATCACGACGCTGTCCGGAGGCGAAGGGCAGCGGGCGCATTTCGCGCGGCTTCTTGTCCAGGCGCGTTGCGGAGAAGGCGAGCATGGTCCCGGGCTGATCCTGCTCGACGAACCGACCGAAAGCCTCGACCTGCGTCATCAGCTCGATTTGCTCAAACTCGCACAGGATTGCGCCGTTCGCGGCGCCGCCGTGATCGCGGTGCTGCATGACCTGAACCTTGCGAGTTTCTTCGCAAACCGGATCGTGATGCTGGAGCGCGGCAAAATCGTCGCGGACGGCCCCGCCAAGACAACCATAACCGACGCGATGCTGGAGCGCGTCTTCGGCATTCGTTCCGCCGTCGGCCGCGTTCCCCCCGAGGGGACGCCATTCGTCCTGCCGCACCGGATCGAGACGGCCCGACCTTGAGGCGTCAGCCGTTCTTCACCCATTTCAGGATGTGCGTCCCGACCGCGACCTGTTCGCCGCGCTGGTTCACCACATTGATCTCGCCGAGCGAGCGGCGGCGTACCGGATCGATTTCCTTGATGGTGTAGGTCAGCGTCACCGTGTCGCCGATGAACACCGGCCCGATGAAGCGGATGCGGTCATAACCGAGCGACACCGGGGTCTCGTCGCCCGCAGTCGAATTGGTGTGATCGATGATCATGGTGGAACAGGTCGACATGAAGGCGATCATCAGCGCGCCGTGCGCGATGCGGTGCTTGTATTTCGACTTCGACATGTATTGCTCGTTGACATGATTCACCGAGAAATCGCCGCTGATGCCGGCAAAGCCGTAGATGTCGGATTCGCCGACAGTCTTGGCAAAAGTGACGCTGTCGCCGGGTTTCACGTAAAAGTCGGCCATGACGCTCCTCGAAAGGCAGGAATGCGGCGGGGACACTAACGCCAGCCCTGCCAAATTGTCTAAGCTAAATCCACGAACAAGAAGCCGCGCAGGGGCGGCATGTGGGAGCGGAATGCGTGGCGGAGAGTAAGGATTTGCGGGTCGGGCGCTTGGGAGAGGCGCTCGATCTGCTGGCCCGGAAAATTATCGACGACGAAAGGCAGATCGGGATCGAGTTCCCCTACGCCACGGACCACACGGGGGCGTGGCGAACGATGCCGGCGTCGCTCTCGGCGGGCTATCGGCCGGAGGGCTGGACGCACGGCAACTGGTTCTGCGGGTTCTGGGTCGGGTTGTTGCTCGCTTCGCATCTGTGGACGCGCGAGGAGCGCTATCTGAAGCTTGCCGAGGAGCGCATGCGGCTTGTCGCGCAGCGCGCCGACGACGGCAACACGCACGATATCGGATTTATCTTCTGGTCGAGCGCGATCCCATTCTTCCGGATCACGAACGATGCGCTCCATCGTGACATCGCGCTGAAGGCGGCGGACCAGCTTCGCCGCCGTTTGGTGGTGACGGCGCGCGGCTCTTATCTCGCGTCATGGGGGCCGCTCTCCGACCCGCGCGGGCGGTCGGCATCGGCGATCGATACCATGGCGAATATTCCGCTGCTCTATTGGGCCGCCGCGACGTCGGGCGACGCGAGCTTCAGATTGGCCGGCATTGCCCACGCCGAGATGACGAAGAATTTCATCAGGCCCGACAATTCGACTTATCACGCGGTCGAATACGATCCGGTCAGCGGCAAGCGCGTGCGCGGCTATACGTTCCAGGGCTACAAGGACGAGTCGCTCTGGGCGCGCGGCCAATGCTGGGCGGTCTATGGCTATGCCGCGACCGCCGCGGTGACCGGCGAGCACAAATATCTCGATCTCGCCGAAACGCTCGGCAAGAAATGGCTCGAGCGCCTCGGCAAAATGCCCATCCCGCCTTATGACTTCGACGATCCCGATCCGAAAAGGCCGCTCGATACGGCCGCGTCCGCGATCATGGCGTCGGCTTTTCTCGACATTGCGGCGCTTCATTCGGATGCTGACACGCGCGAAACGTGGCGCGACCGCGCGTTGAACCTGCTCGAGCCGCTGATGGGCGAGCCGCTCGCGCGCGAGGACAGTCACCGCGGCCTGCTCAAGCACGGCTGCTACTCCTGGCCGCACCGCGATGGCGTCGACAGCGCGGTGATGTTCGGCGATTACTTTTTCGTCGAGGCTTTGTGCAAGCTGGCGATGCCCGGCAAGCTGGTCGACACCCCTTCACCTCTGAGTTCGTAGACGGAGATTTCATGCTCGACGGCATCCGCATCGTCAGCTTCAACCATTTCCTGATGGGGCCGTTCGGCATCCAGCATCTCGCCGATCTCGGCGCGGACGTGATCGCGCTTGAGCCGATCGGCGGTGCCTGGCAGCGCAAATGGGGCGGCGGCAACCGCAAGGTGGACGGGGAGAGCGTGCTGTTCCTCGCCGCGAACCGCAACAAACGCAGCCTCGCGATCAACCTCAAATCGGCGGAGGGACTTGAGATCGCAAAAAAGCTGGTCAAGACCGCCGACGTCGTGAGCGAAAATTACCGCCCCGGCGTGATGAAGAATTTCGGTCTCGATTACGAGGCTGCGAAAACGATCAAGCCCGACATCATCTACGCGTCAGCGTCCGGATATGGCCAGACGGGTCCGTATGTCGACCGGCCGGGTCAGGAT
>Ga0070741_10015810_pt1 | contig 12712 bp, 10 predicted proteins | sample Coa_R1_4_FD_66440 | JGI IMG/M metagenome (GOLD analysis project Ga0070741, IMG submission 66440) | Surface soil microbial communities from Centralia Pennsylvania, which are recovering from an underground coalmine fire - Coalmine... | ecosystem: Environmental > Terrestrial > Soil > Unclassified ...
TTTCCGAAGCTTGGACTTACCGTCCGCCGGTGCTGCTTGCGGGAAGACGTGGTCGCAGCTTTCACGGAAGTATCCTCCGGTACAGTCGCCGAGGGCATCGCGATGACCCGCTGCTTGGTCGGCTCCGGACGCACAATGGCGACGCCTTGTTGCACTGTGCGTACGATTTCATGCGTTTGCCGCGGAAACATCATCGCGCAGAGTCCCGCCCCTATGACCGCAACATAAGCGAAGATCCCACCAACTACAATCTTCAGGATTAGCGTGCCCTTATCCGACCTTCTCTCGGTGGAGGCTTTGTCATAAGGAAGGTCGAGGTGGATTGAGCCGCCTGGTTCGGTTTCTGCCACTGACGGGCGCACCGCTGTCACGGGTTCATACGGCTGGCTATGCTCTGGTTCGAAGCGCAGCGGCATACGTAAGCTCCGGCCCATTCTCCACCCGGATCGATATTCCGGCATGTAACCGCAGTAACCGGCTGCGCGTCGATGTTCCACAAGCGAAGCCGTGAGCAATCAAAGTCTTGCGCTGGCCGCAGTTTGCGACCGGGACTACAATTACACCCCACGTCATTACCAAAGTTTGTGGGCTGGAGGTCGTCATGAGTACTCGCCAGATGAACCTCGCCGTCAGCGAAGCCGAAGGCCTCAAGGCTTTTCTGCAGGCGCGCGACTTCCTGCTCAAGCATCGCGACGATTACGAGTTGGCATATCAACGTTTCCGCTGGCCGCGCCTCGACACCTTCAACTGGGCACTGGATTACTTCGACAATTACGCCCGGGATAATCGCCAGACGGCGCTCTGGATCGTGGATGAAGGCGGGCCCGAAGTTAAGCTGAGTTTCGCCGAAATGTCGCGACGCTCTAACCAGGTGGCGGGATTCCTTCGGCGACATGGGGTCAAGCCGGGCGATCGCATGGTCGTGATGCTGCCGAACGTGACCGCGATATGGGAGGTAATGCTCGCGGCGTTGAAACTGGGCGCGATTGTCATCCCAGCCGCGACGCTGCTCACGCCGGAGGATCTCCGCGATCGATTGCAGCGCGGAAACGCGCGTCATGTAATCACGATGCCGGCATTTACCGACCGGTTCTCAACATTAGCAGGCGATTACACGCGCATCGCCGTCGGCTCATCCGAGAATGGCTGGATCGACTACAACGGCGCGTATAGTCACTCCGCCGACTTTCAACCTGACCGCGAGACCCGTGCGGAAGATCCCTTCATGCTGTATTTCACCTCCGGCACGACGGCGCTGCCGAAGCTCGTCCTGCACACCCATCAGAGCTACCCCGTCGGGCACCTCGCAACCATGTACTGGATCGGCATCCGCCCTGACGATGTGCACCTGAACATAAGCTCGCCGGGATGGGCAAAGCACGCGTGGAGCAGCTTTTTCGCGCCCTGGAATGCCGGCGCGACGATCTTTGTTCACAACTACGATCGCTTCAATGCCAAGCGCACGCTGGAAGTAGTCGCGCGCTGCGGAGTCACGACCATGTGTGCGCCGCCAACCGTGTGGCGCATGTTCGTTCTGGAAGATCTAAAGAGCTTTCCCGTCAGCATTCGCGATCTCGCCAGCGCCGGTGAGCCGCTGAATCCCGAAATCATCGAAAAAGTTCGGGCGGCATGGGGAATCACGATTCGCGATGGCTTCGGCCAGACCGAAAACGTGTGTCTGCTGGGCAATTTTCCCGGACAGTTCGTCAAGCCCGGAGCGGTAGGGAAGCCTTCTCCGGGGCATCACGTCGTGCTGCTCGACGCCGATGGTCATGAGTCGGACGACGGCGAGATTTCGGTAAAGATGGATCCGGCGCCGATCAGTCTGATGGCCGGGTACATGGGAGACCAGGAGCGCACCGACCATGCATTTGCCGGAGGGTACTACCGGACCGGCGACGTCGCCCACCGCGATAAGGATGGTTATTACACATACGTGGGGCGCGCCGATGACGTGTTCAAGTGCTCCGACTACCGGCTGAGTCCGTTCGAACTCGAAAGCGCGCTGATTGAGCACGCGATGATCGCTGAAGCGGCCGTCGTTCCCAGTCCCGATGCTATTCGCTGGAACGTGCCCAAGGCATTCATCATGTTGAAGCCTGGCATTGACCCCAGCGAGGAAGTCGCCCGCGATATTTTTCGCTTTATCCGGGGCAGGTTAGGCGCGTATAAGCGCATTCGCCGGATCGAGTTTTCCGAATTGCCGAAAACTATTTCCGGAAAGATTCGCCGCGTTCAGTTGCGCGGCGTCGAGACCCAGCCGAAACAGGGGCGCCGACCCGGCGAGTACTGGGAGGAAGATTTCCCGGACCTCCAATAATCAAGGCGCATCCCACGGCAGTCCATTAATGTGAAACGATTTGCAGCATGTCGGAGTCAGGGCGGCGAGCAGCGGCAACAACACATATAGTTTCAGCGATTTACGGCCTATTTTGAGTGGCTGTGAAGCTGCTTTCCCATCAGGCACGGTCGAGTTCGCGGGCCGCCGGGAGGGGTGCAAGTGGACGAAGCGCAGGTGGTCGCGGTACCCAAAGTTCCAAGAATTATGCCCGGTCGGATGATCCTCCTGACCCTGGTCGTAACTCTGCCGTTTCTCGGCCTGCTGGTTATGGAGCAGGGACGCGTGATCGATTCGCAGCGCCTCCTCATTCAGCAGTTAGTCGGTGACAGCCTCGAGCTGAACAGCATGAAGGTTCGGGATGCCAACAATAATCGCCAGGCGCAGACCAACAAATCGACACCGCAAACGCCTGCGGGTCCGCAATCGAAAGTGACGCAGCCCGGCGCGGCAGGGAAGCCGCAAAAGAAGGCCGAACAGAAACAAACACCTCCGGAACCACAGGTCCCGCCGGTTAAGGCACGCGACATGTCACGGCTGAAGGCCGTCTAAAAAGTTCTTCTGTGGAAGGGTAAGGGCGCGAGTCGAACCTGGCCGCGCCCTTATTCTTTTGTCCCGCATCTTGCCCGCACTCCGACCACAGCTCTTGGAACTCAGCAAGTCTGGCGCAAACAAAACGCGGGCGCCACCTGTGATAGCATTCGCGCACCTTCATCAGGATCTGTCTCCGTGCGCGACTCGCGATTCCCCCTTTCAGCCCGCTACACGGCGACGGGAGTGGGCGTTCTCTTCAGCGTGCTGTTGCTGGTTTCAATTGCCTTTTCGGTTGAGCGCGCTCCCGCCGACCTCTCCGGAACGTGGAAGCTCGTCCGCGAAAAGAGTAAAGGTCCATCGCTCGCCAAGGCCGCGACTGAACTGGAGATCACACAGCGTGGCGACGAAGTCAAATTCGACTTCTTTCACGATGGCGAACCCTCGGGGTCGGAATCTTTCCTTGCCGACAACGTCGAGAGAAGCCGCTACACGACGCGGGTCGATCGCGCTTATTCACGCGTGCACTGGGACAAGGATATTCTAATTATCGTCACCCGCCATTTTCTCGACGCGTTGGGCTACCAGACGTTCAACGACACCGACTCCTGGGCGCTCTCGCGGGACAGAAATACGATCACCAACAATGTGTCGGATGGGTCCGTGTTGGTGTACGAGCGCGATAGCGCCGCCGGCACTCCCGCTGATGTCCGGTTCGCCGCCGAAGACGCCTTCCGAGCGGTGGGCCTAATCACCGGCCGGGGACCGTGTCATGGCAGCAGTTTCGATGGCAGCCTGAAGAGCGATACGATCGGCTCAGGTCTCGTGACTTTCTGCGGTCCCGTTCCCACTAACTGGGGACATGTGGGCAGTTGTTCGACCACGTCCGGAACCCTTACCTTCACCCGCGACGACGCCGCAAGTTTCCAGATGAATGTCATCGGGCAATATTGCGTCACCGAACGCGGCAGCTCTTTTCGCGGAGATTACGAAGTCGATCGCAAGAGCGTCCGCGGCGCCTTCGTGGGGCACGTGACCGGCGGTTCCGGCGAGGTGGAGTACAGCAACGTGTCCAACACCATCTCGCTGCAAGGAGTGCTGTATTAGTTTCTCGCAGTCGGGTGAGGGGACCAGGTCTGCGCCGCTGCTCGAACGTGGGTGCCCCGGGTCTCGCGGTGTTCGAGACCCGGGAAGCACGTCAGCATGTTTATAGAGTCTTAACTTATCCATCGGCTGACAGCAGTGACTTTGTCGCGTCGGCAATCTTCTTCTCGTGCCGAAAGCTGCCACAGTACGACAGCGGTCGAGAGTTTTACTTCATACCCCCCCACCTTTTTATCCGTTCCAGTCGTGTGATGAATGCAGGCGCTAAGCTCCCTTGTACCCGGGTCTCGAACACCGCGAGACCCGGGGCACCCCACGGTTGGTGAGCTGCAAACAAAAGAAATCGTTACGACTCGTGGAGACCCGGGCTACCCGCCAGACAGTAAAGGGGTTGCAGGTCACGACTACAGCTTCGAAGATGGTCGTCCTAAAACGCGAACAAGTTTCATTGTACCGAGTAAGCCTACCAAATAGATCACAGCATTTATAGGAATTGCTATCGCTATCATCGGTCCATCGCTTACTGGACCATGTGGACTTCCTTGCAATATGCCTCCTAATATTGCACCAGGAACTATTCCACCGTAGCTTGCAACACTGATAATAGCTAGCACTCTTTGCCAATTGGCAGGCACGCCCTTACTGTATTGGAAAACAAATGCTCCTGTTGTGAAAACGGACAGGACAATAGCGGCTATCGTACTCGTTATTAAGTCTCGCTTCTGAGAAGTCATGCTTTATGTCTCAACTTCCCGGTCCGCACGGATGCGGGCGGGTGGGCGGGTGGCCCAGGTCTGCGCCGCTGCTCGAACGTGGGTGCCCCGGGTCTCGCGGTGTTCGAGACCCGGGAAGCACGCTCGCTTTCAGGCGAGGAGAAATGAGAGTTCTGTACCCTCCTGAGGCGGCGTTCACTCCCGGCGCTAGGACTCCCCGTTCTTGAAATGCCTCAAGATCGCGTCGGCCTGGGTGCGCGTCACTACTGACGACAACGCTCCCGCATCCGCCTGCTTCACCGCGTGAACGCTACCGAAGTGCTCCACCAGTCGTCGCGAGGTGCGCGCGCCGATGCCGGGGATCTCCAGCAGTTCTGAGCTGCGATCGCGCATCTGGCGGCGCTTGCGATGGAACGTCACTGCGAACCGGTGCGACTCGTCGCGGATCATCTGCACCAGGTGTAGCACGGGCGAATGATGATCGAGCACCACCGGTTCATCTTCCTGTCCGTGTACATAAATGATCTCCTCGCGCTTGGCGATGGACGCGAGCGGCTGGTTGACGATCTCCAGTTGCTCCAGCGCTTCTGCCGCGGCATGCAGTTGTCCGATGCCGCCGTCGATCAGCACCAGGCTGGGCATCTTCTTCTTTTCCGCCAGCACGCGCTTATAGCGCCGGCCGACGACCTCGCGCATCGAGGCGAAATCGTCCACGCCTTCCACGGTGCGAATGATGAATTTCCGGTAGTCGGATTTTTTCATCTTCCCATCTTCCCAAACGACCATGGACGCAACCGTTTCTGCGCCTTGAATATGGGAAATGTCGAAGCATTCGATGCGCGTGGGCAGTTCGGGCAAAGTCAGCGCATCCTGCAACGACTCCTGGATGGCCTTCGCGGCAGGTTTCATCACCCGGAAGCGCTGGTCGTAAGATTGCTTCGCATTCTTTCCTGCCAGGTCGATCAAGGAACGCTTTTCGCCACGCTGCGGCACGACGATCTCAACGCGGCCATGGCGCTTGTCGGAGAGCAGTTCTTCCAGCGTGGCGCGGTCCTCGAAGTCTACGGGGACGAAGATGTTCCGGGGCACGTACTGCTGGTCGATGTAGATCTGTTTGAGCAGCGCGGAAAAGAACTCTCCGGGATCGAGAGCGAGCGCGGTGCCGGTTCCATCCTCATCGCCGGTGGGCGTTTTCATCGCGAATTCCGGCAGGTCCTCCCAGAAGAACTCCCGGCGATCCACCACCCGCCCACCGCGCATGTGGAAGACGTTCACGGCGAGCATGCCCGATTCGTAGTGGTAGCCGAAGACGTCCGCGTCATCGCCTTCAGCAGCGGCGATACGTTGCCGCTGGTGCAGATCCTCGACCGTCGAAAGCAGGTCTCGATATTTCGCGGCGCGCTCGAACTCCTCGCGCTCGGAAGCTTCCTGCATACGCTGGCGCAGGGAGCGGGCGAGATCCGTTTGCCGGCCTTCGAGGAAGAGTTTCACGTCGCGGACGGCTTCCTGGTAGAGCTCCGGCGTGGTCATTCCGGCGACGCACGGTCCCAGGCAGCGCCCGATGTAGTACTGCAGGCACGCGCGCGGGTGGTAGCGCGTCAGGTCAACCGTGCAGGAGGGAATTTTGAAGCGGCGATGAACCAGGTCAACAATGCGGTGCGCCAGATTACCGGGGAAATACGGCCCATAATAGATGCTGCCGTCTTTCTTCAGCCGCCGGGTGACGTACACGCGGGGGAATCGCTCGCCCGCCGTCAACTTTATATATGGGTACGTTTTGTCGTCGCGCAGAAGGATGTTGAACCGCGGCTTCTTCTGCTTGATCAGGTTGTTCTCGAGCGCCAGCGCTTCTTTCTCATTGTCGACGACGATATAGTCGACATCGATTGCCTCGCGCAGCAGGGAACCGGTCTTAGCGTCGTCCGCGGCCCCCTCCAGGAAATAGGAACGCACCCTCGCCCGCAGGCTCTTTGCTTTGCCGACGTAGATCACCTCGCCATCGGCATTTTTGTACAAGTAGACCCCCGGCGAGGTGGGCAGCTCACGGATTTTCGCGTGAAGATCCATTTACCTTTTTCTACGCGCAGCAGACCGGCAACTGCTCGAGCCGGCTGGATGTCGGACGGGAAAAGCAGAGGGAAGACCTGTCCCGCAACTCACCCTGTAAAAATTCTACTCTGACGGCTGTTTTGCCTTCCGGAGAGCCAAGGTGACTCCCGCCATCAGCCGGGGCGCACGATCAATGACCTTTGTTTTGATGTAGTTGCTGGCCTTCGGTTTCTTTTCCTGATGGCAGGAGGCGTGCAACATGCGGAATGCGGTGGTTAGCGGGACGGCCAGAGTCGCTGCTCCCAGCAATCGTAACTCTCAGGAGCCTCCTCCATGAATTTGAGACTGACTGCAATCGCTGGCGCTCTGAGCCTCAGCATGATTTTCACCGGTGGCTGCGCAAGCAAGAAGTACGTCCGCAACCAGACTGCTCCGATCATCGACAAGACCAACGAACTCGATGAGCTGACCGCGAAAAACACCAAAGACATCAGAGACGTTGACGCCCGTGCCCAGCAAGGCATTCAGGGCGTGAATACCAAGGCCGCCGAGGCGGACCAGAAGGCGCTGGCGGCTGGTAAGTCGGCCGACGAGGCGCAGAACCTGGCCAACCAGGCGTCGAACCGTATCACCAGCCTGAGCAACACCGTGGCGAACCTGGATAACTATCGTCCGGTGGTCGAGACCACGGTTCACTTCGGCTTCGATAAAGCTGACCTGACGAGCAAAGCGAAGACTGCGCTCGACCAACTTGGCGCCGAGATCCCCAACGCGAAGCACTACATCATCGTGGTTGAGGGCGGCGCGGACTCGACCGGAGATCGGGATTACAATTACGGCCTCAGCGAGCGGCGCGCGTCGAGCGTCATTCAGTACCTGGCGGCGAAGTACAACGTGCCGGCACACAAGATTTATGTGATTGGCCTGGGCAAGGACAAAGAAGTGGCTCCGAACAAAACGGCAGCCGGCCGCGCGAAGAACCGTCGCGTGGATATCCGCCTGATGACCAACACGGAAGAGTCCGCACCCACGCAGGGAACCCAGGGCGGCAACTAAACGAGTTTTCCTCCCCCGAGGAACTTTCACCAGCGGGCCGACTGAATTTCAGTTGGCCCGAATTTTTTTGCGTATTGGCAGCTTAACCACTCCGGGGTTCCGAACCTCTCGGGGTGCTCGTGAGGTAGGACGTCCGGGCGTCAGAACCGCTCGACCCCACCTTACAACGCGATCCAGCCCACCCGAATCGCTGCGATCGAGGCGACCGCCACTAGAAGCCAGAGCAGCACGCCCTGAATAAGCGGGCGGACGCCCACCGTTTTCAAAGTGTCCCGGGAAACGCCGGCGCCGATCAGATACAGCGTAGCGGTCAATCCGATAATTCCCGCACGGGCGAGCAGGTGGAAGGCCGACGCGCCCTGGTGAATGAACGTGTTTGCCGCCGCCGCCAAAACAAAAAAGAGAATGAACCAGGGCCAGGGCACGCGCTTCGGCGAGGCGTCAGCGCGAACCTCGCCTTCTGCTGAAACCGATCGCATTACCACTGCCGCAACCAAGGTTACCGGAACGATCCACAAGGCTCGCGCCAGCTTCACCGTGGTCGCAATCGCCAGAGCCAGTGTGCCGTATTTTGCCCCGGCGCCTACGACCGATGAAGTGTCATGGATCGCCAGCGCGGCCCATAACCCGAATTGCGACTGACTCAGGTGAAGCCAGGAGCCGATCGCGGGAAACAGAAGCAGGGCGATCGAGTTCAGTATGAAAACGGTGCCCAGCGCCACGGACATCTCTTCGTCATCGGCAGCAACCACGGGTCCCACCGCGGCAATGGCGCTTCCGCCGCATATGGCGGTGCCGGTGGCAATCAGCAATCCCGCCCGCGAGTTCACACGCATGACCCGGGCCAGGAGCAGACCGGCCAGCATGGCGAAGCTGATACTGATCGCGGTGTAAAGAAACCCGGAGCGGCCGGCACGCATGATCTGCTGAAGATTCATGCCAAACCCGAGCCCTACCACGGATGCCTGCAACAGGTACTTCGTGAGCACGCGCGTCTGGCTGCGAAACGGTGTGGTGAAAGCCAGGCCGATGATGAGACCGGCGGCAAGCGCCACCGGCGGCGATGCCCAGGGACTGAGCGCGAAGAGCAATCCGAGAATGAAGATGAATTTTCGCGTGCCGGGGTTCATGGAGCGTCTGGCGTGGTCACCATACCAGAAAAATCGCACATTGATCTGTGCTGCGCGTCCCAACGACCTGTTTCGATGCGGTCCAGTTCGGGCCGGGTTCGACGCGCCAACCTTGTATTTCTGGTTTTCTGTTACCCTGCCGGCGCATGGGAGGGCAATCCCTGATGCGAAACATGGTTGCGACCTTGTTGCTGGCCAGCCTGGCGGGCGCGCAGACCCCCGGGCCGGACGTGAAACAGTACGTCAGTGTTGATGCGCCGGTGGTCGCGCTCACCCACATTCGTGTCATCGACGGCACAGGTGCGCCCGCGCGCGAGGACCAGACGATCGTCATCTCCGGAGGCAAGATTCAGGCGGTCGGACCGAATGTCCCCGTTCCGAGTGGCGCAAAGGTGATGGACCTGCGCGGCTACACGGTGCTTCCGGGCCTCGTGGGGATGCACAACCATCTTTATTACACCGCATTCCTGAACCGCGATGCGCAAGGACATACGCCTTCCCCAGGTCCGCTGATCAACGAAATTCTTTACACCGCGCCCCGGCTCTACCTCGCCAGCGGCGTCACTACCATGCGCACCACCGGCAGTCTTGAGCCGTATGCCGATTTGAATCTCAAGCGCAGCATCGATGCCGGTCAGACGCCCGGACCGAAGATTGACGTGACCGCGCCATATCTGGAAGGGAAGGACTCATTCTTCCCGCAGATGCACGAGCTAACCGACGCTGCCGACGCACGCCGCCTGGTGAACTACTGGGCCGAGAACGGCGCCACCTCGTACAAGGCGTACATGAAGATTACGCGCGACGAACTTTCCGCCGCCGTCGAGGAAGCGCACAAGCGCAAACAGAAGATCACCGGACACCTGTGCTCGGTCACGTGGCGTGAGGCCGCGGCCATTGGCATCGACGATCTCGAGCACGGCCCGGTGTTTACTGACAGCGAATTCGTCAAAGACAAGCAGCCCGACGCGTGTCCACCCGGCCCGAAGATCCTGGGGAGCTGGGAGAACATTGACGTCGCGAGCGCGCCCGTACAGGAGATGATCCGCGACCTCATTGCGCACCACGTCGCGGTCACCTCAACGCTGCCGGTTTTTGAGTTGCTCGTGCCCGGAAGGCCGCCGCTGCAGCAGCGGATGCTGGATGCGATGTCGCCGGAGTCGCGCGTCAGCTACCTCGCGCAGCGGGCACGAGGCGCAGGCGACCTGCCTTGGGGCGCGCTGCTCAAGAAAGAAGAACAATTCGAGTTGGCATTCGCCAAAGCGGGCGGACTGCTGCTCGCCGGCCCCGATCCCACCGGTATCGGCGGAGTGCTGCCGGGATTTGGAGACCAGCGCGAAGTTGAGCTGCTGGTCGAAGCGGGCTTCACGCCAGTCGAGTCGATCCACATCGCGACTGCAAATGGCGCGGAGTTCCTCGGCCGAGCCGAACAGGTGAGGACTATTGCGCCCGGAAAGCAGGCAGACTTGCTGGTGATCCACGGCGATCCGTCGAAGAACATCGCCGACATTGAGAAGGTCGAAACTGTATTTAAAGACGGCATCGGCTATGACTCAGCCAAGCTGATCGAGTCGGTGAGAGGGCAGGTGGGAATTAGGTAGCAATCGAAAACCGATTCGAATAAAAAACCCAGCCACGTGGGCTGGGTTTCGGGGAACAGCGGTGACGCTTACGCGCCGGCTGCTTTGATGACCTTGTCGGCCTGCGGCCCCTTCTGACCCTGAATGATTTCGAATTCCACGTCGTCGCCTTCCTGCAGGCTCTTGTAGCCTTCGCTCTCAATCGCGCTGTAGTGGACGAACACGTCCGGGCCGTCTTCGCGGCCAATGAATCCGTATCCTTTGGCGTTGTTAAACCATTTCACTTTACCTTTCATACGTGCCACTTACTCTCCTCCGGGAGTGTGGAAGAGCGAAGCTAAGGCGAAACCGCCAAGCCGGTGCTCTTCCCTTACGTTTTTGGCGTCAATCCGGTTAGTTGAACCTGAAGGGAAGCCGGGACGGAGAGAACCGCTCGCTTCAGCCGAGGCACCTGGGACCTGGATTGCTGCGAATATTGCTATTCTGGCGGGGTTTTAGGCTGTTGTCAAGATGGTTACGTGTAAGAAGTGCCAACAAATTTGCAGCGGGGCGAGCGAAGACGCATTAAGCGGCTCCGGCCGCGAGCCGAACGGTGATCAGCCTCGCCGGGTGGAGCACTCGAGCCACAGAACGCCCGTGATCGTTTTGCCGTCCTGAATCTTTCCGTTCAATGCCATACCAACCGCGGAACTCAGCGGGAAGAGGCGCTTCGAAATCACTTCATCTTCTTCGGGCTGAGCGGTGCCGCGCTTGAGGCCGCGCGCTTCGTAGATGGCCATGGTCTCGTCGAGAAATCCGGGGCTAGCGTAGAAGCGCAACACACGCCTCCACTGGCGGGCCGTGTATCCGGTTTCTTCGAGCAGCTCGCGTTTTGCGGCCTCGAGCTCGGTTTCGCCCCGGTCGATGCGGCCGGCGGGCAGCTCCCACAGGTTCGTGCCTGCAGCATGACGATACTGGCGGGCCAGCAGCACGCCCGGCTCGCGAGCGCTGTCGTCGGCCGCGAGAATGACGATCGAGCCCTGATGCCGGACCATGTCGCGACGCTGCGGTTTTGATTGTCCGGGCTCCATTACTTCATCGGTGGTGACGCTGAATACCGGTCCGCGGTACACCGTTTTGGAAGACACCACCTTCGCGCGCGAACTGTTCTTGCGTGGCATGAGGAGAATATAAATGATGCCCAGATCATGGCCAGATCACGAACCAAGGGCCGGCGTTTGTCGATCACGATTATCGGCAGCGGAAATGTCGCACAGGCGCTGGCGCCGGCATTGGCGCGCGCTGGGTACAACGTCGACGCAATCTTTTCGCGACCGACACCGCAGTCGCTCAGACGAGCGAGGGCCCTGGCGCGCAAGGTCGGGGCTGAAGTCGGGCAAATTGGGCGAACCCCAATCGCATCGCGCGTGATCTGGATTTGCGTCAGTGATGACGCTATCGCGGATGTTGCCACCGCAATCACCTCTGAGCATTGGGACGGAAAGTTCGTCTTTCATTCCAGCGGTGCGCTGAGCAGCGGTGAACTCGAATCCATCGCCCGCCGAGGAGCCGCAGTGGCGTCGGTACATCCGATGATGACCTTTGTGGCAGGGGTTCAGCCGGAGCTTCGCGGCGTGCCGTTTGGCGTCGAAGGCGATGCTGATGCCGTGCGCCTCGCACGGAAGATGGTTCGCGATCTCGGTGGAGAAGCATTTGCCATCCGCAAAGAGGCAAAGCCGCTGTATCACGCCACCGGTTCGTTTGCCTCACCGATGATCATCGCCACCCTCGCGACCGCGGAGCGGGTTGCGGCCGCTGCCGGGATACCGCGCCACAAAGCGGCAAGAATCATCTCGCCGATTCTGAAGCGGACGCTCGATAACTATTTTCGTGGAGGAACCAGCGCCGCCTTCAGCGGTCCCATCAAGCGCGCCGATGTGAGCACGATTCGGAAGCATCTCGACGCGTTTGCGAGCGTGCCAGACGCACGCGAGGTGTATGTGGCGCTGACGCGCTCCGCGCTGAAATCGATTCCCGTGAGAAACCGCAGGGCAGTGGAACGAGCGTTGAAGAAGTTTTAGTGTGGCGTCTCGCCTGGTGCTGGTGCGGTCGCTTGTTATTACTTTCCGAACTTCGGAAAGAATCGTCCGACACTCCGGCTGTAGTCCGCGTATTCCGGAAAAGTTTGCGACAGGACTTGCTCTTCCAGACGGGTACGCCAGTACGTGATCG
>Ga0070741_10015811_pt1 | contig 12709 bp, 11 predicted proteins | sample Coa_R1_4_FD_66440 | JGI IMG/M metagenome (GOLD analysis project Ga0070741, IMG submission 66440) | Surface soil microbial communities from Centralia Pennsylvania, which are recovering from an underground coalmine fire - Coalmine... | ecosystem: Environmental > Terrestrial > Soil > Unclassified ...
GGCGAGGTGCTGGGGCTGGCGATGGCGGCCCAGGGCGCGACCGACAAGGTGCGCAAGCTCCTGTCCGAGGACGGCGACGAGCTGGCCGGTCTGCTCGACCGGATGCACCAGGAGGCGAGCGAGACCGAGGAGCGCTGCCTGAACCGCGCCGACGACCTGGACGGGAAGAAGACCGCGATCCTGGAGAAGGGTCGCGAGGTGAAGAAGGAAGCGACCGAGATGATGGCGACCTACCTCGGTGAGGACGCCGACGCCCTCGACGGGTTCGAGTTCCTGACCATGGCCGAGGCGGGCGAGGTCGGGCACTGGGAGATCGTCAAGACGATGGCCCGGAGCGCCGGCGACACGGAGACGCTCGAGCTCGCGGAGTGGGCGCTGCCGATCCAGGAGCGGCACCTCCAGGACGTCCGTAGCGGGTCGCTCGCGCTCGCGGAGCAGGAGGACCCCGCCGCCGTCGCCGCCTGAGCCCGGCCGCACGTCCTCGTTAGCACGAGGTAAGCACATGATGGCCCGTCCGCCCGCGAGGGCACACTGCCGTAGTGGGCAGACGGGCAGCCGTCGGTTTCGCGGCGGTCCTCGCCGCCGCGACATTCGCCGCGCCGGGCCGGGCGGCGGGCCCGGCCACGCCCGTCGTCCCGTCCGTCGAGCCGGCGGCGACCGCGAAGCTCTGGAAGCAGCTGGTCGCGCACCCGTACCGCGCCTACTCGCCGCTGCAGGCCGGGTGCCGGCCGCTGCGCGGGATCTTCTACGCGCAGACCGACTGGCTGCGGCTCGCCACGAAGCTGGCGGCGCAGGCCTCGCCGTGCGCGCAGTACTACATCTCGGTGCCGCCGCTCGCCGCAAACAAGACGTCGCTGCGAGCGGGCGAGGCGGCGAAGATCCGCGCGCTCGGCCCGAACTTCCACGCGCTCGCCGAGATCAGCTACACCGGGTGGAACGCGTGGGTGGCGGCGAACGGTGAGACCTGGTTCGACGCCGGCGTGGAGGCGCGCAAGCGCATGGAGGCGGCCGGCTACGACGTGTCCAAGGGCGACCTCTGGGCCGTGAACGAGCTGTCGTCCGCCGTCCGGGTCGGGACGGGCACGGCGCGCCAGAACGTGCGCGACCTCGTCCGCGGGCTCGCCACCGGGAGCGGCGGCGACCCGGTGAAGGGCGTCGTCTGGATCATCGGGGTCGCCCAGTCGGTGCTGGACACGACGCTCTACCAGACCAACCTCCAGAACTGGTTCGGCGACACGGGGTTCTGGGCGGACATGTCCGCCTACGTCGCCGACTGGTCGCAGGAGGTCTACGGCGACTGGCGCAGGGTGGCGGTCGCAGGCGCAGGGCCGCAGACGCGCCGCGACTACCTGAACGACTACCTCCAGCACGAGCTCCTGCTCGCGCGCGCCGCGCCGCCCGCGATCGAGCCGGCCCGCACCTTCGTCCAGAGCGCGTACGCGCCGCTTGCCAGCGCGGCGTGGGCGTACGAGAGCGCCTACGGCTGGTCGTCGATCCCCTTCGACCAGATGGAGTCGTTCGTCTCGAACGAGGTCTACGCGCTGCGCAGCTTCAGCGTCGCCGGCGGGCAGCCGCAGGACCACTGGGGCTTCGCCTGGGCGCCGCGCAACCCGCCCGGGCTTCCGCGGGCCGACTTCGTCTCGCAGTCGGCGGCGATCCTCGACCGGCTCGCGGCGGCGATCCGCGACTCGGCGGCGCTCTCGAACCCGTCCGACCCGGGGATCGAGGCGTGCACCGGCTCGTGCACCGGCGACCAGCCGGGCGCCTCGTTCACCGAGGTCTGGAAGTCGTTCCGCACCTGGACGCAGCCGCTCCTGACCATCACCACGCCGCCGCAGACGCTCGCGGCCGGCCAGGCGTCGGGGCCGATCACGGTCGGGCTCTTCAACGCCACGGGCGCGGCGCAGCCCGCCCAGGCGCCGCTCACGGTCACGCTCACCGCCGCCTCGCCGCGCGGCCAGTTCTCGCTGTCGCAGGCCGGGCCGTTCACGCCGACGCTGACGCTGTCCATCCCCGCCGGGGCGACCTCGACCGGGCCGTTCTACTACGTCGACACGCGGGCCGGGAGCGAGACGATCACCGCCTCGGCGCCGGGCGTGACGAGCGGGACCCAGTCCGAGACCGTGCTCCCCGGCAGCCCCGTCTCGATGACGGTGACGACGACCGCGCGGACGGTCGCCGCCGGCGGCACGGCGACGCTCACCGCCGCCGGCCTCGACCAGTACGGGAACGCGGTGCCCGTGAGCGCGGCGTGGACCGTCGACCCCGCCGGCCTCGGCACGATCCGCCCGGCCATCGGCCCGAGCGTGACCTTCACCGCCGGCCCGAAGGGCGGCCGCGGGATCGTCACGGCGACCGGCAGCGGGTTCACCGCCTCGACGCCGCTGATCGTCCTGCCGGGCGTCGTCCGCGTGAGCCGGATCCGCTACGGGGTGGGGGCGGGGAAGAGCCTGCTCGTCACGGCCTACCTGGTCGACAGCCGCGGCCGGCCGGTGCCGGACGCCTTCCTCTCCCTGGTCGTCCGCCGCCGCGGCTACGGGTACTTCGCGGGGCACGGGACGACGCTGGCCAACGGCCGCACGACCTTCCGCATGCGCCACAAGCCGGGCTGTTACCGGACGACCGTCACGCGCCTGAACGCGAACGGCTACCGGTGGGACCGCCGGACGCCGGACAACCGCTTCTGCAAGTAGCTCCGCGACCGCCGTAAGGAATCGCCGGCGGCCGGGTTGTGTGAGCACGGATCGCACACAACCCGAAAGGAGCACACCATGAAGATCCGCATCCCCGCGCCGGCAACGATCATCGCCTCGCTCGCACTGCTCGTCGCGCTGAGCGGCACGGCGGTCGCAAGCTCCCTGATCACCGGGACCGAGGTCAAGAACGGCTCACTGTCCGGCCTCGACCTCCGGGACGGCTCGGTCGCCGCCCGCGACGTCATGAACAACTCGCTCACGTCGCTCGACGTGCGCGACCACACGCTCCGCGCGATCGACTTCGCACCGGGCGTCCTCACCGCGGGCTCCGCCGGCGCCGCCGGCCCGGCCGGGCCGCAGGGCGCCCCCGGCCCCGCCGGACCGCAGGGCCCCGCCGGCCCGGCCGGCCCGCAGGGAAGCCCGGGCCTGTCCGGGGTCGAGATCGTCCAGGCCTCGAGCGTCGACAGCTCCTCGAGCCCCAAGCAGACCAGCGTCTCGTGCCCCGGCTCGAAGAAGGTGATCGGCGGCGGCGCCCGGATCTACGGCGCCAACGCCGAGGCCGCGCTCGACGAGAGCTACCCGTCGAACGGCTCCACCTGGTACGCGACCGGGTACGAGATCGTCCCGACCGCGTCGAACTGGCACCTCGAGGTCTACGCGATCTGCGCCAACACCGGCTCGTAGCTCCACTCCTCGCGGCGGCACACGCGGGCGCGGCCTCGGCCGCGCCCGCGTTCGCGTTCGGGGGGCGTAAGGAATCGCCGCCGCCGGGGTTCTCCTTGCACAACGGCGGAACGGAACCGCCACGGACACCAAAGGAGAGCACCGATGACCCGCATCACCATCCCCGGCAAGATCCTCCTCGCGGCCGTCGTCGCGGCGCTCGCGCTGACGGCGGGCACCGCATCCGCGGACGACGGGCTCGGCCTGGCGGCCCAGGCAGGCTGCTCGGTCCAGTGCGTCGAGAAGGCCGCCGTGTCGGCCACCGCGAGCTCGGCCAGGGTCGACATCCAGACCGCGGTAAAAGCCTTCGTCGACGTCACCGTCGCGCAGCAGGCGGCGGGCGGGGGAGACGCGCTGACGCTTCCCCGGCCGGCGAAGACCGTGCACGCGTACGTCGTTCCCGGGCCTGCCCACGCCGTGTCCTTCTTCGACCTCCAGCCCGACACGACGTACACGATCTCGCTGAAGGCGACCGACTTCCAGGGCCGGTCGTGGCGGCGCAGCGGCACGTTCCACACCCTGCAGGTGAAGAGGAACGGCGCCGTCGGCGGACCGGCCACGATCGACTCCGGCCTCGGCTGCGCGGCGCAGTGCATCACCAGGGCGCGCTTCTCGCAGGCGCCTCCGGACGGCTCGGTCGCGTCGCTCGACGTCACGACCGCCGTCGACGCGAAGGTCAAGGTCGCAGTCGCCCGCGACGCGGAGTTCTTCCAGCTCGTCGCCAGCCAGTCGAGCCCCGGGTACGTTCGGAGCTGGCACACCCAGGTCGGCGGGCTCCTGCCCGGGACGACCTACCACGTGGTCATGCGGGCGACCGACCGCCAGGGCCGCGTCCTCGACCGCAAGGGCACGTTCCGCACGGTCCCGGCGACGGCGCTGGTGACGATCCAGAAGATCAAGGTCGTCGCCGACGGCGACAAGGGCAGCGCGAAGGGCGAGCTCTACTTCCGCTACACCTTCGGCGGCGTCGAGCTCGCGAACTACGGCTTCGTCAAGCTCGGCTCGGGCTCGTTGATCACCGCGAAGTCGAACAGCACGAGCCGCCCGACCGTCGGCTACCGGTTCGCCGCGAACGGCGACGCGAAGCTCGACGTCCGCGTGACCGCCGAGGAGTGCGACGGCCCGGCCCTGATGAGGAACTGCGTCGTCGAGCAGGACCCGGTCGACCAGTACACGGTCGCCGGCGGGCTGTTCGACCTCTCCGACCTGCTGTCGGGCGCCCTGCCGGGCTGGTACGGCACCGGCGTCGCGCAGTCGGCCGGGCACGACGGGTACTTCGTCTTCGGCTCGCCGGCAGGCGACTACGTGAAGATCCTCGTCTTCGCGACCGTCGACCTCGACTACGAGTGGCCGTCGTGAGCGACGGCCACTCCGAGACCGTGGTGCTCGGCGTCGACGACCTCTGGCTGCACGAGTGGGCCCGCGAGGGGATCGCCGCGATCGAGCGTTCCCTGGCGAACCATGCCGCTTTCGAGGCATACCTGCGGCACCGGGGCGACCTACAATCCGACGATGGCGACGGTCGCCCGGACGCCTGACGCGGAGCTCCTCCGCCGTCTCCGGGCGCGTGACCGGCAGGCGTGGGACGAGCTCTACGCGGAGTACCAGCCGCGCCTGCGGGCGTTCGGCTACCGCCTGGCCGGCAACGTGCACGACGCGGACGACCTCGTCCAGGAGACGTTCGTCCGCGCCGTGCCCCGGCTCGACCAGCTCGATCCGGACACGGCCGAGATCGCGCCCTACCTGTTCACGACGCTCCGCAACCTGTTCCTCAAGCAGGTCGAGCGGCAGAAGCGCCAGCAGCCGGTCGCGGACGTGCCGGAGCCGGCGCTGCCGACCCCGATCGAGGACGATCCGGAGCGGCGGACGCTGCTCTCCCGCCAGCAGGACGAGGTGCGGATCGCGAACGCGAGGCTGCAGCCGCGCCAGCGCCTGGTGCTGGCGCTGCGGGAGCTGGAGGAGCGCTCGTACGCGGAGATCGGCGAGCTCGTCGGCATGAAGGAGAACGCCGTCGCCCAGCTGATCTTCCGCGCCCGCGAGAGCCTGCGCACCGAGCTGCGGCTGGCGCAGGTCGACCGGGAGTCGCTGCCGGAGGAGTGCCGCCGTTTCCTGCCGCTCCTCGCCGCGCACCTCGACGGCCAGCTGAAGGGCGCGCGCAGCGACGAGACGCTCGCCCACCTCGACGGCTGCGAGCGCTGCCAGGCGGCGCTCGCCGACATGCGCGAGGCCTCCCGCCGGTACCGGTTCGTGCTGCTGCCGCTCGGCACCGACGACGCGCGGGCGGCCGTCTCGGACCGGCTTGAGTCCTCCGGCTACTGGACGTCGGGACCGGGCCGCCGCCGTAGGCTCGGGCGCCGCCCGGCCCTGGTCGCGCTCGGGGTCGTCGGCGCGCTTGTCCTCGGCGGCGGGGGAGCGGCCCTCGGCCTGGCGCTCACCGACGGGACGCATCAGCGCGCGCTGCGGTCGAGCACGCCGCCGCCGCGGGCGGCTCCGGTCGAGGTCGTCTCCGGGTCGGAGGCGGTGGAGACCGAGCCGGCGCCGACGGTCGCGGCCGTGAGCACGAGCACGCCGAAGACGACGACCGGGAAGAAGGTGCCGATCGCGCCGATGCCGAAGCCGAAGCCGGTGTCGCCGGCGAAGGCAACCACGCCCGCGCAGCAGACGACGACCGCCCCCGAGCCGCCCGTCACTACGGCGGCGCCGCATACGACGGCACAGACGCCGAAGCCCGCGCCGAAGAAGCCCCAGCCGGCCCCGAGCCCCGCGCCGCCGCCGGCCCCTGCCCCGGACACGACCCTGCCGGCCGTGACGATCACGTCCGGTCCGGCGGCGGCGACCCAGACGGACTCCGCCGACGTCGCCTTCAGCGCCGGCGAGGACGGTGTCACGTTCGCCTGCAGCCTCGACGCGGCGGCGTTCGCCGCCTGCTCGAGCCCGGTGCACCTCGGCGGCCTCGCGCCAGGACCGCACACGTTCTCGGTGCGCGGCACCGACAAGGCCGGCAACGTCGGCCAGGCGGCCTCGACGAGCTGGACCTACACCCCGCCGGACACGACGCCGCCGGCCGTGACGATCGGCTCCGGCCCGTCCGGCCCGACCTACGACACGTCCGCGACCTTCACGTTCACGGCCGACGAGGCCGGGTCGGCCTTCCAGTGCTCGCTGGACGGCGGAGCCTTCTCGGCGTGCTCGAGCCCGGCCGCCTACTCGTCGCTGGCCGCCGGGCCGCACTCGTTCTCGGTGCGGGCGACCGACCAGGCCGGCAACACGGGCGGGCCGGCGACGCGGTCGTGGACGGTGGAGCGACCGCTCCCCGACCTCGTGATCGGCGCCTTCTCCCGGAGCTCGATCACGGTCACGAACCGCGGAAACGCCAGGGCGGCGGCCTCGGTCCTGTCGGTCACCTACGTGGGGACGTTCACGGTGCCCGCCCTGGCGCCGGGCGCGTCGGCCACCTTCACCTGGACGTCGTGCCGGACCGTGACGTACGTGGCGGTCGCCGACCGCGGCCAGGCGGTCGCAGAGTCGGACGAGTCGAACAACACCGCGAGCCTGAAGAACAGCTGCCGCTAGGCGGGGAGCTTCTCGTCGAGCGCAGCGTGCAGGATCGCCTGTGCCGTCCAGCGGAGGACGGCGAGCGCCTCGTCGTCGTCGAGCCCGCAGACGTCCTTCATGACCACCATCGGATCGCCGCCGAGCGTGAGGGCGAGCGCCGCGTGGAGCCGGCGCCTCCGATCGTCGGGGAGCTCGTCGAGGGGGCCGAGCGCCGTCTCGAGCCAACGCGTACGCCGGCCCTCGCGGACGGCCGGCGCATCGTCGGCCGCCCGTCTGTTGCGCAGCCACGTGTCCAGATAGACCCACAGCGCCCGCCGGAAGTCCTCCTCCCGCTCGAGCACGACCGGGTTGAAGACGTCGAGGAGCGCGAGCACGCGCTCCTCCGGAGTGGTGCCCGGGAGCTTCTCGAGCGCGGCCTCGACCGCCGCCACGTCCGGCGTGACACCCGCGACCTCGACCTCGAGCGCCTCCTGCGTGGGGAAGTAGCGGTAGGCAGTGGCTCTGGCCACGCCCGCTGCGGCCGCGGCCTCGGCCACGCTCGGCGTCGCGCCGTGCGCCGACCGGTGCTCGTGCGCGGCCGCGACGATCGCCGCGCGCGTGCGCGCCTTCTGGTTGGCCCTCGAGTCTTGACGAGTCGCACCCATGTCGTTACTGTACCCATCTCGTAATAAGATTTATCTCATAACAGGATGAGTCCAACGAGAAAGGGGAAGAACGATGCTGACGATCGATCCGACCAGGCGTCTCGGCCGCGTGGTTCGCCCGGGCGACCACGACTGGGATCGGGCCCGCGGGACGTTCAACCTGCTGGACGACCAGCAGCCGGAGGCGATCGCGTTCCCGGCGACCGCCCGCGAGGTGGCGGCCGTGGTCGCCGACGCACACGAGCAGGGCCTGCGCGTCGCCGCGCAGCACACCGGGCACAACGCCGCACCCCTCGGCTCGCTCGAGGGCACGCTGATCCTGAACACGTCGGCACTGGCGGGGGTGTCGATCGACGCCCCGGCGCGGCGGGTGCGTGTCGGCGCGGCGACGACGTGGCAGGAGGTCACGCCGCGCCTCTCGGAGCTCGGCCTCGCCGCGCTCCACGGGTCGTCGCCCGACGTCGGGATCGTCGGCTACTCGCTCGGCGGCGGGATCGGCTGGCTCGCCCGCAAGCACGGCATGCAGGCGAACGCCCTGACCGCGATCGAGATCGTCACCGCCGGCGGCGGGCTGGTGCGCACCGACGCCGAGGTCGAGCCCGACCTGTTCTGGGCGCTTCGCGGCGGCAGCGGCAACTTCGGGATCGTGACGGCGATCGAGTTCGCGGCGATCCCGGCGCGGGAGATCTACGCCGGCGCGATGTTCTTCCCACTCGACCGGGTCGCTCCCGTCCTCCGGTCCTGGACGGAGCTGCTGCCGACGCTTCCCGAGGAGATCACCTCGTGGGCGAGCATCATCCACTTCCCGCCGTTTCCCGACATCCCCGACGCGGTTCGCGGCCGGGCGTTCATCATCGTGATGGCCGCGTACCTCGGCTCGGAGCCTGAGGGACGCGAGCTGCTGCAGCCGCTGCGGGCGCTCGGCCCCCAGATGGACACGTTCGCGATGCGCCCGCCCGCCGGGCTGGGCGACCTGGCGATGGATCCCCGGGACCCGCTGCCCTTCCGGATGGCCCACGCACTGCTCGACGAGCTGACCCCGTCCGCGATCGAGACCGTCGCCGAGGTCGCCGGGCCGGGCTCGCCGCTGGCGCTCGTCGAGTTCCGGCACATGGGCGGCGCGCTCGCCCGCCGCGACGACGGCGCCGGGGCGCGCGCGACTCTGCCGGGCGAGCTCTGCCTGCTCTCGCTCGGCGTCGCCCCGGACGCGGACGCCGAGGCCGCGGTCGTCTCCGGGCTCGGCGCGCTCTCGGCCGCGGTCGCGTCGAACCGGGTCGGCCACTACCCGAACTTCGTCGATCGGCCCTCGGACGCGAGCGCCTTCTTCGACGCCGACACCTGGCAGCGGCTCCGCCGGCTCAAGGCGCTCTACGACCCCGATGACCTCTTCCGGGGGAACCACCACATCCCGCCCGCGTAGGCGTGGCATGCGGAGGGCGCGGCGTGGGCCGCGCCCTCCGTACGATGTCCCCGACGTGACGATGACCCGCGCCGAGATGGACGCGCTCGTCGACCGGCACTTCCGCTTCGAGGCGGAGGACGACGTCGACGGCGTCGTGAGCACGCTCGCCGAGGGCGCCGTCCACGAGGTCGTGCCCTCACCGTTCGGCGAGACCGACGACCCGGCGCAGCAGCGGGCGTACTACGAGCTCCTCTTCAGCTCGATCAAGGGGGAGAGCGTCGAGCCGCTGCGGCGCTACTACGGGGACGGCTTCCTGGTCGACGAGTCCCTCTGGCACGGCCGGATCGAGGACGGCCGCCCGTTCCTCTGCGACCGGCGCAGCGGCGACGTCAGCTTCCGGCTGCTGCACGTGTTCGAGTTCCGCGACCGGAAGATCAGCCGCGAGCAGGTCTGGTGCGACCTGGCGGCCATCCAGCGGCAGCTCGGCGTCTCCGCCGGCTGACGGGCACCGGTCCTCGACGATGCCGAGCGCCGATCGCATCCTGGCCGTCGCAGCCTCCCGGCAGGACGAGCTCGCAGCGCCCGACCTCGGCGCGCGCCCCCGTCGGAAGCTCGCGGTCCTGGCGTGCATGGACTCGCGGATGGATCTCTTCAGGATGCTCGGTCTGGCCCGCGGCGACGCCCACATCATCCGCAACGCCGGCGGGCTCGTCACCGACGACGCGCTCCGGTCGCTGAGCGTGTCCCAACGTGTGCTGGGCACCGAGGAGATCGTGGTCGTGATGCACGAGGGCTGCGGCCTGCACGGAGCATCCGACGACCGGTTCGCCGAGGAGCTCGCCCTCGAAGGTGCCGCACCGCCGTGGCGCATCGGTGCCTTCGAGGATCTCGAGGCGACACTCCGCGACGGTCTCGCACGGTTGCGCTCGAGCCCTGTGCTCCTCCGCCGTGACCGGATTCGAGGGTTCATCTTCGACCCGGAGAGCGGAGTACTGCGCGAGGTCGGCGAAGACGCGTGAGCCGATCGCCGGAAGAGTCGTCATGGTCGCGCCGAAGGCGCGGCTGGACGTTCCGGCGGAGTGGGCCTGAGAGGACATCTTTCGCGAACCTTCCGGATTCTCTTCAGCGAGTCCTGAAAGAGGCGTCTGGCGGCCCCGCAATGAAGCAGAGCGCGTGAAGCGGTTCGAACATCACGGGCGTCCAAGCGCCCAGGAGCTAGACGGGCACGGGCGCTCCCACGATTCGTCCAAGGTTCCCGGGCGAGAAGAACTCCTCTGGCCTGACAGTTCCGGCGACGACACCGAAGAAGCGGTTCGTGTCCTCCTGGTTCGTCCGCAGCGCGCCGAAGAGCGCCTGCTGCTCCACCGTCGGCGGCGCAAGTGACGCGAACTCGTACGTGAGTTCGTAGAGGCCGCGCGTCTCCTCGTTCCGTGTCTGCTCGTAGTCGGCGAGCGCTTCGTCGACCGGCCGTGTCCCGGTGAGGCCTGCGTCGAGAGCGTCAGCGAGCAGTTCGGCGTCGCGGAAGGCGTCGGTGATGCCTTGGGCAGTGATTGGATCCTTGTGGTATCCCGCGTCGCCGACGAGCGCCCACCCGGCGCCGTGCGGCTTGCGGTAGTAGAAGGGGAGGTCGCCGATTCCGTAGAAGCGGTCGGCGCGCTCTCCGGTCGCAAGCCGTTCGGCGAGCGGCGGTGCGAGTTCGAGCGCGCTGTGGAAGCTCCGTTCGACGTCGGCGCGTACGGCGTGGAACTCGTCCTTCGGCCAGAAGACGATGACGATGATCAGCCCGTCGTTCGTCCTCGCGCCGCCCATGACCATTCGCCCCTCGCGCGGATAGAGCTCCACGTCGCCGTCCTCGACTCCGCCCCAGTACGTGTAGTAGGCGCAGGCGAGGCTGGGTTTGGCGTTGTATTCGAGCGCCTGAACCGCACGGGCGACGAAGGAGTTACGCCCGTCCGCACCGACGACGACGCGTGCTCGCTCGACGGTGGTCCCGCTCCGTATTCCGACGACGGCGCCGTCCTCGAAGACGAGGTTGTCGACCGGGAAGCCGGTACGCACTTCTACACCTGCTTCCGCGGCTGCGTCCACGAGGAGCGAATCGAGCACCGTCCGGCGCGGCGCGTATCCCTCCGCCACGCCGTTGCTCGGCGGTGGCGAGCCGGCCAGCGCGAATGCACCGACGTCGAAGGTGAGACTGCGCGAAGGCGGGCAGCCTGTGGCGATCACGCGATCGAGCAGTCCCCACCGGCTCAGGCGTGCTACGCCCGGCTGGTGGATGTAGTGGGTCGAGAGGGTGTCGCTCGGGAAGCCGGCACGGTCGACGAGCAGCACACGGTGGCCCTTGCGCGCGAGGAGCATCGCGGTAGGCGCACCGGCGGCACGCGCTCCGACGATGATGGCGTCGTGCATGTCCTTCCTCCTCGGTAGACTATGGAACGTAGTTAAAATAAGCTACGGATCACAGCTTTGTCAAGCCGCGAAGATCTCACTCTGTTCTCGTACGAAGTGCTCGCCCTCGTCGGGAGCGGAGGTGCAGGCGCGCACGATCTTCTACGAATGGCAAAGCAGGGTCGCTTTCTCGCCTGGGCCGGCGAGAGCCAGTACTACGTCGAGCCGAAGCGACTGGCGAAGCTCGGCTACCTCGAAGCCCGCAAGGAGCCAGGCAAGACGCGGGAGCGCACCATCTACACGCTGACGGACAAGGGCCTGGACGCGCTACGCGAGTGGGTGCGAACGCCGGTCCGATTCACTCCGTTCAAGAGCGAGGCGCTCCTCCGAACTCTGGCCACGGATCTCGTCGGAGAACCTGCGGTGCGCGAGGGCTTCGCCACATTGCGCGCCGACCTCGAGGACATGCGCGCGCGGGTGGAGGCGACAGCGGAGCGCGCCAAAGCGCTCCCGCATCGCGAGAAGTACCTCAACCTCGGCCTCGAATTCATCGAGGGCCTGATAGAGCTGTACGAGGAACTCGTCGAGAAGGTCGAGCAGGACTTCGCCGCGCGTTGACGCTCAACTCACCGGCTTCGCCCTGGGTGCCACAGAAAGATGGCTCGCGCAGGGAATCGTTGAAAAATGGGGGCGGGAGGATTCGAACCTCCGAAGGCAGAGCCAACGGGTTTACAGCCCGTCCCCTTTGGCCGCTCGGGAACACCCCCTGGGGAGCGCCAGTGTACCCGCCGTCCGGCGGGCGCTAGGACCCGAGCGTCCGGACGACGCGCCGGTCGGGGACGAACCAGCTCAGCGCGACGGCGATGAAGATCCCGACGGAGATCCAGGGGACGACCCAGGCCACGACGAGGGCCACGGCGTAGGCGGCCAGCGAGACCCTGCCCTTGCGGTCGTCGCCGATCGCCTGGGCGAGCTTGGAGTCGGCGCCGTGGCTCGCGAGCAGGGCGAGCGTGAGCAGCGCGTACGCGGCCGCGCAGCCGAACAGGACGATCGCGTACGCGGCGACGGGGCCGTTCTCCACGCCGGCCTCGCCGAGCCAGGCGGTCGCGACCGGCGTCAGCGAGAGCCAGAAGAGGAGGTGGATGTTCGCCCACAGGGTGCGGCCGTCGACGCGGTGGACGATCTGCATCAGGTGGTGGTGGTTGACCCAGTAGATCGCGACGAAGACGAAGCTGAGCAGGTAGGCGAGCAGGTGGCCCTTCAGGTCGGCGATGTCGGCGAGCCGGTGCCCCTCCGGGGGG
>Ga0070741_10015812_pt1 | contig 12709 bp, 9 predicted proteins | sample Coa_R1_4_FD_66440 | JGI IMG/M metagenome (GOLD analysis project Ga0070741, IMG submission 66440) | Surface soil microbial communities from Centralia Pennsylvania, which are recovering from an underground coalmine fire - Coalmine... | ecosystem: Environmental > Terrestrial > Soil > Unclassified ...
TTCTCCTTAAAGTTGCGGAACCCCACAGGGTGCCCCACCCTTCCGCGTTTTTCGCGGAGGGTGGGGAATTTGATTTTCCTTTCATGAAGAACGGGCCCGGAACAGCCAGGACGTGCTCGAACGAAGCCTACGGAGTACCCGAAGGCGCTCCCGCCATCTGCCACGAAAAGGCCAGAAACGAGGACGCGGTCAGATCGATCGCCGGCTCCACCGTGGAGTACGACTGAACGAAGTCCTTGTAAACCGCCTTGCCATTGAATTGCGCAAACACGTCGACCCCATTCGGCGGACAAGCCACCATGCCGGAAAGAGTCCCTTTTGCCGAAACCGAATTTGGCCCCTCCACGGCAGCTCCCGACAGAAAGGGCGGTCCATTCGGAGGAGTGGGAACCAGATTCGTGACTTGGTGCTGCATGCACAACGGGAAAGTTGTCCCGTCGTTAACGATCAGGGAAGTTCCCCATGCATTGGCCCCCAGCACATTGGCTAGCTGGCGTCCGGCATACACTGCGGCAGAGGTGCCGTTATTCAGGGTGCAGGCGGCGCCCAGCGTGGCCAGGTAGTTGCATTCGGCCGCCATGACCGCCAGACCTCCGCCGTGCGAAGTCGTGTCGTAAGCAGCCCAGGGGAATCCGAAACCGAAGGCGTCAGTCGCACTCTGCGCCACCGCCTTATTCAACTGTTTCACCAGGTCCGTGACCAGGGCGGCTTGCGTTGTTTCCAGTCCGCCGGAATTTCCCGCCAGCGACAGCGCCCGGTACAGCTCAAAATGCGCCAGCCCGCTGACGTCATAGAGATTCAGCGTGTCCGCCGCATCGTTCGGTCCAGTGATGTAAGCATTTGCCCAGTGTGCCGCCTGCTGCAGGTAATACGAAGCAGGGTGCAGGTTAACGGGGCAGCTGCTTCCGCATCCCTGCACCGCGAAGTAAAGTTCGGTAGCTCCCAGTTCCATATCGTCGCGCCACTCCGTCTCGGGATAGAAGCTGAACGGAATGCCGGTGAGAAGATTTCCGCTGGGCGCGGTGTTCGCCAGATCGAAAATGTGCTCCGCCGAGGACAGGCACTGGTTTGCGTACGCCGGATTGCTCGTCTGGTAAATGTGATAGCAGAGGCCGAAAACGGCAGCCAGCCTCCCCGCCTGGTTGGGGCTGATTTTTGCGGCGGCCTGGATTGCAGATCCGCTCAGCGCCGCCGGATTCACGAATACCGGGCGGTGACAAATGTACCGGTAATTCGAGCTGCATCCTCCGTATGTGTCGTCCGCCTGCGGCAGGCGCCAGATGTCATGATCGCTCACCGTCTGCGCATTGCCGTTCCCGATTCCCATCTGGTAATAGAAGATCTGATTGGTGTCGTCCCACATCTCCTGCAGCCAATCGATGCCGAACTTCGCTTCGTCGGGCCAGTGCAGGCCGTTCTGGGTGACACCGCTAGCGCCCATCTGGTTGGGAAAATCACGCACTCCCACCAGCATCAGCGCGACCGTGTAGCTGGTAGTCTGGACGAACTTCAGATAGTCGCCCGCGTCCCACCATCCGCCGGCTCCATTGATGACCGGCTGAATTCCATTGAACGTTGCTGGCGTGAGATCGCCCGAGAAGCGCCCGTTATTGTTCACGTTCGGGGTTACATACACCTTCGCGCTCTGATCGTTCAGGTGCCCTGCGGCCGTGCGCAATGCGGTGCCGATGAAATTGGGACCATCCCGCTCATTCTGGTAGTAGAAAAGGCTGTTGCCGAGCGCGCCTGAATAAACATTCGCCGCCGTATCAATTCTGAAAGTTGGCGATGACGCGGCAATGGTCCCGCCGAGGCTGATCGTATAAGTTCCAGCCGACGTGAAGCTGTCAAAGTCCAGTGCGTAAACGTCGGGATACGCGGTGCTCCACGATCCCAGATTCGCTCCGACAGCCGCAGGCCCGAACACCGTCGATCCACTGGAATTCTTGAGCACGAATGTGGCTCCCGTTTCCACTCCCGAAGCCATCAGGTACGCGCGCTTCGCCGCGCCCGAGACGTATCCCACCTGGTTGACCCGCACGAACGCCGACTGAGCAGCAGCGGCGCTGGTCAGTGCGCATGCAATCCATAGCAGGGCAGTAAAAAAAGCAAGCTTGCGAGTAAGAGCAGGGGCTGGAGGTTTCATCGGACGCTCCTAGTGAAAGGTTTTAATAAAGCGCCGAAATGCTGCCCCGCTTCCAGGATTCTGTCAATAGAATTCTTGCCGTATATCTCGCGGAAGCACAAGCGGAGGGAGACGAAAGGCTCCCGGGCCCGCCTTCAGTTCAGGAAGTGAAAAACCAGGAACCAGGTTCAGCCTCGCCCCCGAAATTGAATGATTCTCCGGCGATCCCGTTTAGAAGGCCGGCTGGCCGGGAGGATTTCGAATTCCCGTGCTGCTCTCCGCTCGGCCGCGACCTTCTGCCGCAATTGCTTGCTGGCCTCACTCTCGCTGTAAAGCGTTTGTGCTACCACCGCCGGACCGCGCACGTCACTCAACCCCAGTACCCGGACTTCGAAGTCGCCTCCATCGTTGGTGATCTGCAGGATGTCGCCCACCCGTACCTCCCGCGCCGCTTTGGCCACTTGCCCGTTCGATCGAATCCTCCCAAGATCGCACGCCTTCCTGGCCAACGTCCGGGTCTTAAAAAAACGCGCCGCCCAAAGCCATGCATCGATCCTTGTGCCGCTCATAAACACCATTTTCCTACGACTTGGGCCGGGGTGCATAACGACGCCGTTGCCAGTCAAGAGCTGAGTCCTTGGACGGCGACCGGGAACCCGGCCAAGCAATCCCTTGACGCGCCGCACTCACTCAGCTAAATCGTTTTTCTACATCAACTTGGACCAAATTGGTCCCTCTTCCACAAGATCTTGCCCTCGCTTTACAAATAATCACTTGACCTCTTTGCCCCTTACCGCTAAATTAGCGTGTTCCGAGGGACACCGAACCTCCCGGGCCGCTGCATTATTCACCTCCGCCCGCAGAGCTTAGCCCGGAATTATCGAGCATCTTCGAGGTCCCCTGACGCATCTATTCAAATTGAGTGAGTTGGACGCTAAATCCTTACAACCTAATTGGAATCAGTGACTTAGGTCGGAATCTGGGGTTTCCGGTCACCCTCCTTAGCGAAAGGAAAGAGGCGAAAGGCCACAACTACATAGTAAGGAGAACTACCGCTCATGCGCTCTGATCGTGTGTTTGACGCTTTACAGACTCTTCGCAATCGTTATATGCTGTGTCAGCTTGCCTCCAAGGCCACGCGCAAGTTCCACCGGCCCAGCACTCGCATCCAGGAAACCATGAACGGCGTATTGGACCGGATCGCTGACTCGGAGCGCCAGGCTGTTTTGTCGGAACCAGAGAACGTTGCCGAGGCACAACGGCGGGCTGCTTAAACCAGCCCCGCCCTCCTGCCTGGCGTTGTATTTAGCATCTTTCCTGAGTCCCCTCCTTTTGAAAATCTCCCGTTGACACTACCGAATACGCTCTAGTGCACGGGTTCAGGTGAATCCATGACCATTGCTGAATTGAAAGAGAAGAACATCACCGAGTTGACCAAGATCGCAAGGACCTTGGATCTTCCCGGTGCCAGCGGTATGCGCAAGCAGGACCTGATTTTCAAGATCCTGCAGGCGCAGAGCGAAAAAGAAGGCCACATTTTCGCCGAAGGCGTGCTTGAGATCCTCCCCGACGGCTACGGCTTCCTGCGCTCTCCCGACTACAATTACCTTCCCGGGCCGGATGACATCTACGTCTCCCCCTCCCAGATCCGCAAGTTTGATCTCAAGACCGGCGACACCATCAGCGGGCAGGTGCGCCCGCCCCACGAAGGAGAGAAGTATTTCGCGCTGGTCAAAATCGAAGCGGTCAATTTCGAGTCTCCCGATGAAGCCCGCAACAAAATTCTGTTCGATAACCTGACGCCGCTGTATCCGCAGGAGCGTATCAAGCTGGAAACTGCCCGCGATAACGCCAGCGCCCGCGTCATGGATCTGCTTACTCCGCTGGGCAAGGGCCAGCGCGGCCTGATCGTTTCGCCTCCGCGCGCCGGTAAGACGATGCTGCTTCAGAACGTCGCCAACTCGATTACCGCGAATCATCCCGAGGTGGTTCTGATGGTTCTGCTCATCGACGAGCGTCCGGAAGAAGTCACCGACATGCAGCGGTCGGTCAAGGGCGAAGTGATCTCATCGACTTTCGACGAGCCCGCCGCCCGCCACGTCCAGGTCGCCGAAATGGTGATCGAAAAAGCCAAGCGGCTGGTCGAACACAAGCGCGACGTCGTAATCCTTCTGGACTCGATCACCCGCCTGGCCCGCGCCTACAACACCATCGTCCCCCCCAGCGGCAAGGTCCTCTCCGGCGGCGTCGATTCCAACGCCCTCCAGCGCCCGAAGCGTTTCTTCGGATCCGCCCGCAACATCGAAGAAGGCGGTTCGCTGACCATCATTGCCACAGCCCTGATCGATACCGGATCCCGCATGGACGATGTTATCTTTGAAGAATTCAAAGGCACGGGCAACAGCGAAATCATCCTGGAGCGCAAGTTGGTCGACAAGCGTGTCTTCCCGGCCATCGACATTCAGCGCTCGGGCACCAGAAAAGAAGAGCTCCTGATCCCGAAAGAAGATCTGTCAAGAATCTGGGTGCTTCGCAAAGTGCTCAACCCGCTCTCTCCGGTCGAAGCCATGGAATTGCTGATCGATAAGCTGAGCAAGACAAAATCCAACGGCGAATTCCTGGCCAACATGAGCGCGCTTTAAACGACTTGTGTAGGGGCGGACGCCTCGTCCGCCCCGAGCGCAGCGAGCGCCTCCCATCCAAGGATCAAAGCCACAGCAATTGACCCTCCCACCCTCCCGTGGTGTTTTCCGGAGCCCTCGTGGTGATTGCTCTTTCTCGCGACGTATAATTTTCGCAGAGCCGTTCCGTCCCGGCGCTCTGCGAGGTACATGTGCGATTCAAACCCAGTGTCTGGCTGGCCATCCTGGTTGTTTCATCCCTGCCCACCGTGTGTCAGAATCGCGAGACGCCCATCCCTCCCAGCACGACCGACATCACCCCGCAGATGGGCGACGCCGACGAAACCCGCACCCGCATGGCTCGCGATATGGAGAAAAAAGCTGCAAAGGAGCGCATCGCCGCCTTGAAGAACGATACCGATAAACTCCTGAAGCTTTCCGTGGAATTGAAATCCTACGTAGACAAATCCGACGAAAATGTTCTGTCTCTCACCGTGATCAAGAAAGCCGAAGCGATCGAGAAACTTGCCAAAAGCGTGAAAGACAAGATGAAAGGCCCGAACTGATTTCTCCGCCTGTATGCGACCGCCGCGGTCGCAAGTCCACTCCGCCGCATTGTCCCGTCCATCCCCAGGCCGCCCTATTGTCTACCGAACTCCGGAGGGCCATAATTCCGAACAGCACACGCGTATCGGGGAGGGCTCACATGTCAAGACTCGGTTTCATCGTTACTCTGCTGGCTGGCTTTTTGGGATTCACAGCCGTGCTGTCGGCGCAGCAGATTCACCTCCCGCCCGCCGTGTCACAAAGTCAGGGGATGGGTAATGTCCCTGTCACCCGCGGCGACGAAACGCAGCGAAAGCAGGCCATGGCGGCCAATCTGCAACGCCAGGCCGAGATGAAACGCGACGGCGAGAAACTCGCGCAATTGACCCAGGAATTAAATGTTTACCTGCAGACCAAAGGTGAAGGCGTGATCTCGGTGGATGCTCTGAAAAAAGCCGAGCAGATCGAAAAACTGGCCCACAGCGTGAAGTCGAAAATGAAGCAGTCCTTCTGAGAAGGACCCGGCTGACAACAGCCCCGCTGTCCAGACTTCGAACCCCTCTTCGCTGCCGAACGCGCATTGCTCATTGCTCCCCGCTCCCCGCTCAAAACAAAACGCCATCCGGACCACCCGGATGGCGCATTTGCTGAAAAGCGTTTCGACTATGCCCCTTGCTTAATCCGCATTCCGAAGAACGACCGGTACACGAATGCAAACGAGACGGCGAAGAAGACCAGCGCCAGTACCCGAGTCAACGTCGGACCCTGATCGGTCGCCAGCTTTACCGCCAATTCCACGGCCAGCAATCCAAACAAGGTCGTGAACTTGATGACCGGATTCATAGCTACCGAAGACGTATCCTTGAACGGGTCGCCCACTGTATCCCCGATCACGGTGGCATCGTGCAACGGCGTGCCCTTCTGCTTCAACTCGACTTCCACAATCTTCTTGGCGTTATCCCAGGCTGCCCCGGCGTTGGCCATGAAAATGGCCTGGTACAAGCCAAAAACTGCAATCGAGATCAGGTAGCCCACGAAGAAGAATGGATCGGCGAAAGCGAATGCCAGAGTTCCAAAGAACACCGCAATGAAGATGTTCAACATTCCTTTCTGCGCATACTGGGTACAGATGGCCACCACCCGTTTGCTGTCCGCGACCGAGGCCTTCTCCACTCCTTCCAGTTTAATGTTGGCCTTGATGAACTCCACCGCGCGGTAAGCGCCGGTGGTCACAGCCTGGGTGGAAGCGCCCGTGAACCAGTAGATCATCGCCCCGCCGGTGATCAGGCCTAAGAAGAACGGCGCGTAGAGCAAGGAAAGTTTGCCCACGCCCTCCGTATCCGTGAGCCCGTTGGTCAGCGCCATGATGATGGAGAAAATCATGGTGGTAGCGCCGACCACCGCCGTGCCGATCAGAACTGGCTTGGCCGTGGCCTTGAACGTATTGCCCGCTCCATCATTGGCTTCCAGCAGGTGCTTGGCGCGGTCAAAGTTGACCGCGACTTTGAAATCTCTCTGGATTTCGGATTCCACGTTCGGCACGGCTTCGATGAGCGAAAGCTCATACACCGATTGCGCATTGTCGGTGACCGGGCCGTAGGAATCGACTGCAATCGTTACCGGGCCCATGCCCAGGAATCCAAACGCCACCAGCCCAAAGGCAAACACGGCCGGAGCCAGCATTCCTGCCGCAACCGCCAGTCCCATCGTGCTCATGTAATAGGCCACTGCCATCAGCATCATCATCGACAAGCCGAGATAGTATGCGGAGAAGTTTCCGGCCACGAATCCCGACAGAATGCCCAGGGACGCGCCGCCTTCCTCCGCCGAGGTTACGACCTCCTTTACGTGCCGGGACTCGACCGAAGTGAAAACCTTCACCAGTTCCGGAATCAGCGCGCCCGCCAGCGTCCCGCAGGAGATGATGGTCGAGAGCTTCCACCACTGCGAGGTGTCGCCGTGCGCGGCGTCCGCGCCCAGGACGGGAATGATGAAGTACGAGATCAGGTAGGTCAGGGCGATGGAGACGATCGAAGTGATCCAGACCAGCGAGGTCAGCGGCGCCTCGAAGTTCATCTCGCTCGATGATCCGTATTTCGCCTTGGCGATGGCGCCGTTGAGGAAATAAGACAGCGAACTCGAAACCAGCATCATCACGCGCATCACAAAAATCCAAACCAGCAACTGCACCTGCACGCTGGGATCTTTGACTCCCAGCAGGATGAAGGTAATCAGCGCCACGCCGGTCACGCCGTAGGTTTCAAACCCGTCGGCCGAAGGCCCCACCGAATCCCCGGCGTTGTCGCCGGTGCAATCGGCAATGACTCCGGGATTCCGCGCGTCGTCCTCCTTGATCTTGAAGACAATCTTCATCAAGTCCGATCCGATGTCGGCAATTTTGGTGAAGATGCCGCCGGCAATACGCAGCGCCGCCGCTCCCAGCGACTCGCCGATGGCGAAGCCGATGAAGCACGGCCCCGCATAGTCTCCTGGAACGAACAGCAGAATGATGAGCATGATCAGCAGTTCCACCGAGATCAGCATCATGCCGATACTCATGCCGGCCTCCAGCGGAATCTGGTACACGGGATACGGCTTGCCGGGCAGGGAAGCGAAGGCGGTCCTCGAGTTCGCGAAGGTGTTCACCCGGATCCCGAACCAGGCCACGCCATAGCTGCCCGCGATCCCGATGAGACTGAATGCCAGAATGATCGGCAGCGTCAGCCCGACAGGCTTGCCCGGAACCGGCGACAGCCAGCCAAAGTACGCCGCAATGATGACGGCAATGAAAGCCCATAGCAGAAGAATGAACTTGCCTTGCGTGATCAGATAGGTCTTGCAAGTCTCGTAGATCAGTTCGGAAATTTCCCGCATGGCGCGATGAACCGGCAGGTTCTTCAGGCGCATATAGATCGCCATTCCGAAACCTAGCCCGAACAGGCAGAACAGGATTCCAATCAGCAGCAGTTTGTGGCCGTCGATCGCCCCATCGAAGAAGCTGACCGACGAGAGATCCGGCAGTTTCAGCGAAGCCTCACCCCCCGCCCCTTCGGGCTGGGCGAAAGCCGCAGCGGCGCCGACGGTAAGCAGCGCGGATGCGGCCCAAATCTTCATTGCCATGCGGCGGGAAAACAGCGCAGCAGTGGCTAGCCATGTACGCATAATGAATCCTCCGAATTGCATGCCTTCAGGAATTAAAAACGTGTTTAGGTATCAGCATCCAGACCCAATCTCCCGGCCCGCGCCCTGAGCACGCCAAAAAACTGAAATTGTTTCCGGAATTCCGAACACGCTTCCACCGCAAGACCGAAAGGAGTGATGAAGCTTGGCCGCGTCGGGTTTTGCGCCGGATTTCTCGACTTCAGCAACATGCCGCAAAATGACTAGAGAAATAAGTCTCTACCACCGGCATACCAGCGCGAAACGGGATTTTATAACACGTCACAATAGGCCGGTCAAACCCTTAAAGACGGTAGAACCAGGTCACTTCCCACATCGGGCGAACACCGTGAAATCGAAAAAGAGCAGGGTGCCCCGCCCTTCCCGCCGTTTAGGCGGGAGGGTGGGGATTTTGACCTCATTTCACCCACCGTGAATCTCTCTGTATTTCGACTCCCTGTCCCCCGACTCCCCTATCGCACCTTCACGTCCATCTTCAAGTTGTAAGCCGCAAACGCCCACTCATCCGCAGTCTCGTCAATGATCTTCGAGATTGGCTTTCCCGCTCCATGCCCCGCTTTGGTTTCTATTCGAATCAGCACGGGAGCGGGCCCGGCCTGATCCGCCTGCATGGTCGCCGCGAACTTGAAGCTGTGTCCGGGTACAACCCGGTCGTCGTGATCCGCGGTCGCAATCAAGGTCGGGGGATATTTCGTCCCCGGCTTCAGATTGTGCAGGGGCGAATAGGCGTGCAGCGCCTTGAAGTCCTCCGGGTTATCCGACGAACCGTAATCTGAGGTCCACGCCCATCCAATCGTGAACTTCTGAAAGCGCAGCATATCCATTACGCCCACATGGGGCAATGTCGCCCCGAATAAGTCCGGACGCTGCGTCAGGCATGCCCCGACCAGCAACCCGCCATTGCTGGCACCCCGAATCGCGAGCTTGGGAGTGGAAGTGTATTTGTTCGCGATCAGCCACTCCGCGGCCGCAATGAAATCATCAAACACGTTCTGCTTGCGCTCCCTGGTCCCCGCAAGGTGCCACTCCTCTCCATACTCGCCACCACCTCGCAGATTGGGCTGCGCATAAATCCCGCCCATCTCCAGCCACACGATTGTCGGAATGGAAAATGACGGGGTCAGCGAAATATCGAACCCGCCATAGGCGTAGAGCAGAGTCGGATTCTGCCCATCCAGCTTCACTCCCTTCTTGTAGGTCAGGAACATGGGGACGCGCGTGCCGTCCTTGCTGTTGTAAAACACCTGCTTGGTCTCATATTGCGAGGCGTCGAAATCCACCTTCGGCTGCTTGAAGACAGAACTCTTCCCCGTGCCGGGCTCATAACGGTAAATCGTTGTGGGTGAAATGAAGCTGGTGAACGAGTAGAACGTCTCTTTGTCTTTCCTCTTGCCTTGAAAGCCGAAAGCTGTCCCGATGCCCGGCAGGTCCACATTGCGGATCGCCTTCCCCTGCAGGTCATAGACCCGCACTTCCGTCCTTGCATCTTTCAGATAGCTGAGCAAAAAGCGGTTATCCACGACGGTGGTCTGCTCGAGCTTGTCTTTTCCCTCGGGCACCATGGTTTTCCAATTGGCCCGCTCCGGATGCCGCGTATCAATCGCGATAAGTTTCCCGCGCGCCGCCTGCAAATCCGTCTGAATCCAGAACACCGGCCCCTCGTTATCGATGAACTGGTACTGCGCGTCAAAATCGTCCAGCAACTTCACCACCTCGCTGTTCGCCTGGCTCAGATCTTTGTAGTACAGGCGGGTCTTGGGGGAAGTGCCCTGGGAAACCGTGATGATGAGGTACCGCCCATCATCGGTTACCGATCCTCCGAACAGCATCTCCTTATTGTCCGGGCGCTCGTAGATCAGCTTGTCTTCGCTCTGCTGCGTCCCCAGCGCGTGGTAATAAAGTTTCTGAAAATAATTCGTGTCCCGCAGCGCCGTTCCTTTCGGCTCATCGTACCGGCTGTAAAAAAATCCTTTGCTATCTTTGCTCCATGCTGCCCCTGAAAACTTCGACCACTGCAGCACATCAGGCAAGTCTTTCCCCGAGTTCACATCGCGCACATGCCACTCTTGCCAATCGGATCCTGACTGCGCCGTGGCATAAGCCAGCAACTTCCCGTCGTCGGTTATCGACGCTCCTGCCAACGCCACCGTACCATCGGACGACAGCGTGTTCGGGTCCAGCAGCACCCGCGGCTCCGCGTTCAATGATTCCGCCACCAGCAGCACGTTCTGATTCTGCAACCCGTTATTGTGCTGGTAGAAATATCTTCCGCTCTCCTGCTCCGGCGTAGTGAACCGCTCATAATTCCAAAGCTTCATCAGCCGGTCCCGGATCGCCCCACGATAAGGAATCTTCTCCAGGTACCCGAATGTCACCTTGTCTTCTTCTTCGACCCATGCCTTGGTATCGGGAGAGTCAGCATCCTCCAGCCAGCGGTAGGGATCGGCCACCTTGACTCCGTGATAGTCGTCCACCTGATCCACAGTCTTGGCCTTCGGATAAGTAAGCGGCGCGCCATCGCTCTGCCCCGCCAGTTGGATGGAGATTGAGCACACCAGCACAACCGACCACAAAGCATTCCTGAACAATCGCATTAAAAACCCCCGAAATTCAGTACACACGTTGAACCGCCCCCGCCAGGATTGTCAAGCATCCGGAGACCCGTATGTAACGAGATCCCGGGTGCCCCACTCTTCCTGCGTTTTAAGCGGGAGGGTGGGGATTTCGACTACCTGTCGGTAAAACCGAGCATCCGAAGTTATTCCAAAGGAGTGTCGAACTCGACCCCTCTCATTCGACGTATAAGTGAACTCGCAAGAAAGGAAACCGACGCGATGCCTACAATCACACCCTTCCTCTGGTTCGACAACCAGGCTGAAGAAGCCATGCATTTTTACGTCTCCATCTTCAAGAATTCCAGGCCCGGACGCGTGACCCGCTACGGGGACGCCGGTCCCGGTCCCAAAGGCCAAGCCATGTCTGTCACCTTCCAACTAGAAGGCCAGGACTTCATGGCGCTGAACGGCGGCCCCCATTACCATTTCACCGAGGCCATCTCATTATTCGTGAACTGCGAGACGCAGGAGGAAGTCGACGCGCTGTGGGCTAAACTTTGCGAGGGAGGAACTCCCGGCCGTTGCGGCTGGCTCAAAGACAAATACGGCCTCTCCTGGCAAATCATCCCCAGGCAGTTGGGCCAAATGTTGGCCGATAAGAATCCCGCCAAGTCCCAGCGCGTAATGCAAGCCATGCTGAAGATGCAGAAAATTGAGGTGGCCGAATTGCAGCGCGCCTATGACGCAGCGTGAACTGGGTGCCCCACTCTTCTCGCGTTCTGTGCGAGAGGGTGGGGATTTTGATCTGTTTTCCCCAACTTAAAAAATCCACCGTGTGTGGTGCTTGCACGAATCGCTCAATTCCGGATCGCAATGCGCGTGGAAGACATGGGCCCCGATGCCGATCCCAAGTGCGCTTCCGATCAGCATGTCAGACGACCAGTGATCCCGCGCCATAAACCGGCTGACGGTCACGGCCGATGCCGCCGAGTAAGCCAGCACCTGCACCCACTTTTGCGAATACTCGTGCGACAACACGGTTGCCATGGAATAGGTGAACATGGCGTGTCCGCCGGGAAACGAGGTGTTGATGGCATGGTGTTTAAAGAAATCGCCGTTTCCATTGCCCTCGCCCGGTCTCTGCCTGCCCGCGATCAGTTGCATGGGCGTGTAAATCAGGAACGTGTTGACCAGCGCTTCCAGTTCCAGGAATCCTGTTTCGCGGGCATGACGGTGGTTCTCCGTCTTGAGGCCATAAATCCACACGCCGGCCAGCGCGGCCGAAAGCCCTCCGATGGCGATATTGGAGGTGTCCTGATAGAACTGGTAATGCGCATTCCCGATATGCTTTTCGATGTGCCGGTCCGCTGCGATCAGGCCTCCGGTACCCAGCAGCACGAGAGCATCCCACTTCAGATTCGATGCTTTGAAGGGCGCGCGATAAAGTTCCTTCTGGTCCTCGAGCGTTCTTCGGATCGCGCGCTTTACCACCCCGTGATGATCCGAATCCGGCGTCGCTCCCGAGCCTCCGCCCGCGTCAGCATCGAACGCGCCTTCCGGCAAGGCGGAGACATCGAACCGGGTCGCCAGTGTCGGGACATTCTGTTCCGCGGTCGACTGCTCTGGAGCAGGTAAGGAGGGTAAAGTCTCGAACGAACTGCTTTGACCAAAGGCACAGGTGG
>Ga0070741_10015813_pt1 | contig 12709 bp, 11 predicted proteins | sample Coa_R1_4_FD_66440 | JGI IMG/M metagenome (GOLD analysis project Ga0070741, IMG submission 66440) | Surface soil microbial communities from Centralia Pennsylvania, which are recovering from an underground coalmine fire - Coalmine... | ecosystem: Environmental > Terrestrial > Soil > Unclassified ...
CAGTTGGTCGATCGAGCAGGGCAAGGAACTGGTGACTGCCGCCGAGAAATCGGGCAAAGTGGTGATGGTCGGCAGCGGTGTCAAGACGGCGGCAATCACCGGGAAGGCGCGCGAGATCGTGAAGTCGGGCGTGCTGGGCAAGGTGAACATGGTGCGGATGGAGAACAACCGCAACAATCCCGAGGGCGCCTGGGTCTATCCGGTGCCGCCCGACGCCAGCCCGAAGACCATCGACTGGCCGCGCTTTCTCGGCCCGGCGCCGAAGCGGCCCTACGATCCGAAGATTTTCTTCCGCTGGCGCTGCTGGTGGGAGTATTCAGGCGGTGTGGCCACCGACCTGTTCGTGCACATGCTGAGCGGCTTGCACGAAATAATGGACGTGACCGGTCCGAAATCGGTTGTGTCGAATGGCGGTATCTACCGCTGGGACGACGGACGCACAGTGCCCGATGTGATGAACTCGGTTTACGAGTATCCGCAGAACTTCATTGCCGATATCTACGTGAATCTGGGCAATTCGCACGGTATCAGCGGCACCGTGATCATGGGTTCGGAAGGCACGCTGATCATGCCCGAGCGCGGAGCACAGCGCGGCAAACTGGTGGTCTATCCCGAGCCGAAGTTCCCCGAGGCGCAGCGCTACGCGGTGAACTGCTGGCCGAAGAAGATGCGCGACGAATATTTCGCGCAGTTCCAGAGCGAGCGTCCTGCGCAGCCCGCACCGAAGGAGATCGCGGTGGAGCGCGGGCCGCAGCATCACGAGTATTTCATCATGTCGCTCCGCGAGGGTTTGCCGAGCAAGGAGACGGCAGCGGACGGTCACTATGCGGCCGGGGCGGCGCACCTGGCGAACATGGCCTTCCGCAGAGGCCGTCGGATGCAGTGGGACCTCAAAACCAACAAGGTCACGGAGGGATAGTTGCTTTCCGGTGCAGGCACGAATCCCCGATGCCACTTGGTTTTCGCGGTGCTGGAACACGGCACAAATCGAGGGCGGGCCGGCAGCCGCGTTTAGCCCGGCTCTTAGCCGGCGCTACTGTGCGGGCACGAATGGACAGCGGGAAAAGCTGCCTTAGGACGACCGCGCGCGCCGGGTGACATCTGGGCACGATGTCCTGGCTACGTCAGCGCCGCTCGTACCGGCCCATATACCGTGCCTCCGCCAGGATGTGCCCTTTCAGCGCCCGATCCAGGTCTGCCCGTTTAGCTCCCGGCTTCAGGCCCAGCGACGCCACGTCCACAGCGTAGAGTTTGATAAAGTAACGATGCGGCCCGTGGCCCCGCGGCGGACACGGCCCGCCATAGCCCGGTTTTCCGAAATCGTTTATCCCATCGACACCCAGGGTGCCCGGTCGATAACCTTGGGCCAGCACTCGTATCGAACGTGCCAGATCGTACAGCAGCCAGTGATTCCATGTGCCGGACGGCGCGTCGGGATCGTCCATGATGAGCGCGAAACTTTCCGTTCCACCCGGCTCGCCCGCCCACTCCAGCGCCGGTGACAGGTCGGCTCCATCGCAAGTGTGCAGTTTGGGAATCTCGCCGCCGTCGGCCCAGGCGCTGATGTTCAGTCGGAATGCCATTACTTGATCATACGGCTGCGCCGCGCAGTGCGAATGCGGCATCGCGCCACCCTTGCCGGGCGTGTAATTTGGAGCTAAGCTCCCAATTAGAGGCATCTATGAAAGTGCTTGTGCGTGTACTCCTTTGTTGCGTGCTGGCGAGCGGGCTTTGGGCCCAACGCGGAGGAGGCGCCAGAGGTGGTGGTGGAGGGGGATTCCACGGTGGTGGTGGAGGATTTCATGGGGGTGGCGGTGTCGGCGTAAGCCGCGGCGGCGGCGGTTTCAGCCATGGCGGCACGATCGGTGGCGGCTTCCGTGGTGGTACGATCGGCGGCGGCTTCCGAGGCGGCTTCAACCACGGTTTCAACGGTTTCCGCGGATTCGGCGGTTTCAACCGCGGCTTCGGCAGATTCGGTGTGGGACTCGGATTCTACGGCGGCTACTGGCCTTATTGGGGCTGGGGCAGCTATTGGGATCCTTATTGGTGGAATTACGGCTTTGGATACCCGTATTACTCGTCCTACTACTATCCCGACTATTCGATTTACTATCCGTATTACTCGACTGCGAACGTCGTCCCGGCTTATCCGCAGTACTCGCAGCCGCAGTACTCCCAGCCGCCGGCCCAGAATCCGGCGCCGCAGGCGAATTCCGGATATCGCGACGAGTACGGCAGGTCGCGCGATATCACCTATCTCATCGCCTTCAAGGACGGGGTAATCCGCGCCGCCATCGCCTATTGGGCGGATGGCAGCACCTTGCATTACGTCACGCGCGATCACCAGGAGCACACCGTGTCGCTCGACGAGGTGGATCGCGGCTTCAGCGAACGCTTGAATCGCGACCAGCGCGTACCCTTCCGCCTGCCTCAGTAAGTTCGGTGGGGCAGCTTTCGCCTGCCCCGCTTCGCCCTCCTCTGATACACTCGAATCTTGCGCGAAACCCGTCGTATCGAGGATCAGCTGAATCGCTCGTTCCGTGGCGAAGCCTGGCACGGTCCCTCCCTGCAGGATTTACTTCAGGGCATAACCTTTGAGCAGGCCGCGGTTCGGCCCTGGCCCAATGTTCATGCGATTTGGGAACTCGTGCTGCATATCACCGCATGGATCGACGTCACGCGCCGGCGCCTGGAAGGCGAGCAGTTCGAACCCTCGCCCGACCAGGACTGGCCGGCTGTTCCCCCGCCCAGCGAGGCTGGCTGGAAAATCGCGCTCGGCAACCTGGAAGGTGCGCACGAGAAACTGCGCGGCGCCATAGCCGCGTTCGATCCCGAGCGCCTGGACGAGCGCTGTCCCGGCAAGCCCTATTCGATTTACTTTCTGCTGCACGGCGTAATCCAGCACAATCTCTATCACGCCGGCCAGATCGCCATCCTGAAGAAAGCCTGAGGTTCTTATGGATTTCGAACCGTCCCCGAAAGTCAAAGATCTGCAGAAGCGGCTGCAGCAGTTCATGGACGAACACATCTATCCCGGAGAGAGCACGTACCTGGAGCAGATCCATGCAGCCGACGCCTGGCGCACGCCGCCCATCATGGAAGAGTGGAAGGCGGAGGCGCGCGCGGCGGGTTTGTGGAACCTCTTCCTGCCTGAGTCCGAGCACGGGGCGGGATTGACCAACCTCGAGTACGCGCCGCTGTGCGAGATCATGGGCCGCTGCTGGATGGCGCCGGAGGCATTCAACTGCTCGGCGCCGGACACCGGCAACATGGAAGTGCTCGCCCGTTATGGCAGTGTCGAGCAGAAGAAACAGTGGCTGGAGCCGCTGCTCGAAGGCAAAATCCGCTCCGCCTTTTGCATGACGGAGCCGGCGGTGGCATCGTCCGACGCGACGAACATCCAGTCGAGTATCGTGCGTGACGGCGATTCCTATGTCATCAATGGGACCAAATGGTGGTCGAGCGGCGCGGGACATCCCTTGTGCAAGATCTCGATCTTCATGGGAAAGACCGACACCGCGGCGCCGCGGCACAAGCAGCAGTCGATGATTTTGGTTCCGGTCGACACGCCGGGGGTGAAGATCAAGCGGCTGCTTTCCGTATTCGGCTACAACGAAGCTCCGCACGGCCACGCGGAGATCGCCTTTGAAAACGTCCGCGTGCCGGCGTCGAACATCCTGCTGGGCGAGGGGCGCGGTTTCGAAATCGCGCAGGGACGGCTGGGGCCCGGCCGCATCCACCATTGCATGCGGTTGATCGGCCAGGCCGAGCGCGCCCTCGAACTGATGTGCCGGCGCACGCGACAGCGCGTGGCCTTCGGCAAAACTATTGCGGAGCAGGGGACCATTCGCGCCGATATCGCGAATTCCCGCATCGAGATCGAGCAGGCGCGGTTGCTGACGCTGAAAGCCGCCTGGATGATGGATATCGTGGGCAACAAGTCCGCGCGCGGCGAGATCGCCATGATCAAGGTGATTGCACCGAACATGGCGCTGCGCGTCATCGATCGCGCCATACAGGCGCACGGCGGGGGCGGCGTCAGCGCCGATTTTCCGCTGGCGTTCTCCTGGGCGATGACACGCACGCTGCGGCTGGCCGACGGACCCGACGAGGTTCATCGTGAGGCTATCGCCAAGCTGGAGTTGAAGAAATACGAGAGCGTCAGTAGTACTGGCGCGTGATCCACTCGGCGACCACGCTCGGCTTGGGCGCGCCTTCAGCCTCGACCGTGACGCCCCAGGTGAACTGCAAGCCGCCCTCGAACTCCTCGATCGTCTGCAGGGAGAACCGGCCACGCACGCGCGCTCCTGCGGGCACGGCGCTCGGGAACCGGACGCGGTTAAGACCGTAGTTGATTCCCATTTTGGCGCCAATCTCCAGCCGCACCGTCGCCGCCAGCAGCGCGCTGACGAGCGAGAGCGAAAGAAAGCCGTGCGCGATCGGACCGCCGTAGGGCGATTCGGCTTTGGCGCGCGCGACGTCGATGTGGATCCACTGGTGATCGCCGGTGGCGTCGGCGAACTGGTTGATCCGCTCCTGCGTCATCACCTGCCACTCGGTCACACCGACTTCCTGGCCGGTGAGTTGCTTCAGTTCATCGAGCGAATGGATTACGCGTAAGGGCACCGGGATATGATAGCAATCGCATGGAGCCCACGGACATCAAACGGCGTCTCGACCTGCTGCTCAGCACGTGCCAGCAGGCCAATAAGGCGGCCGATCCGCGCCCGATCGTCGGGCTGATTGCGCGGGAAGTCGCGGCTCTGGCCGCAATGCTGGAGCCGGACCCGATCGTCGGGCGCAGTCCGAAAATCCGCGCAGTGATCCAGACGATCGAGAACATACGGGCCAGTTCCGCCAACGTACTCATCACCGGCGAGCCGGGAACAGGCAAGCAACTGGCGGCGGAAACCATCCATCGCTCAAGCCTGCGGGCGCGCGGACCGTTCGCCAGATTGCGGCGCGAATCCGTGTCCGACGGTTTACCGGAGATGTTTCGGCGTGCACGCGGCGGCTCGCTATTCCTGGAAGAGTTGTGCGCCCTAAGCGCGGCGGCGCAGGGGGAGATCCTGCGCCTGCTCGACGATCCCGAAACCGATGTGCGGCTGCTCGCGGCCAGCGCCCGCAATCTCGAAGCGGAGTTGGCGCGCGGTGGACTGCGCCGGGATCTCCACTATCGTTTGCGCGTCATCCACATTACGATGCCCGCGCTGGCTGAGATCCCGGAGGACGTCCCATTGCTGCTCGACCATTTTCTGCGGCGGTCCTGCGCCGAGTTCCATCGTGATCCGGCGGAGTTCGACACCAGCGGGTTCGCCAATCGTCCGTGGCCCGGGAATACGGGCCAACTCGCGGCGGAGGTGCGGATATTGGTGCGTGGACACCTTAAAAAAGCGGTGGCCCGGCTGGAAAGGGAGATGCTCGAAGAGGCGGTGCAAGCACAGTTGGGAAATCAGGTGCGGGCCGCGAAGGCCTTGGGGCTGAGCCGTCAGGGTCTGATCAACAAGATGAAGCGGTACCGAGTGGGCGCCTCCCCGGGATAAACCGGGGACGAGGCGTCGGTCCGCGCGGCGCAAGTGGGCGCCTCGGGACAGACTCGCCTCTGCCCGATTATCGTGCCTACTCCGACTTCGAATAGTAGTACGTGTATTTGCTGTACAGTTCCGAGGCGCGGGCACCGTTGGCTACGATACCGAGTACGTTATTCTCGCATAGCGACTGGATCGCGCGCGTCACGTTATCGAACGTCGTGGTGCCGATCTTGACCACCAGGATCGTGCCGTCGGCGAGCGTCGCAAGCAGGTTGGCGTCCGCCGAGAACAGCAGCGGCGGCGTATCGAAAATCGCCCAGTTGAAAATTTGGGGCAGTTCTTCGAACAGGTTCTTACACTGTTTCAGGTTGAGCAGTTCGAGCGGATTTTTCACCGGCGTGCCGGCCGGAAGAAAATACAGGTTCATGCCTGCAATTTTGCGCAGCGCCGCCGCGAACGTGCATTGCCCCGTCAGGTAATCGGATAATCCGGGCGTGCGCTCGGACTGGAAGAGATTGTGGATGATCGGGCGGCGGAGGTCGAAATCGGCCAGCAGCACCTGGTTTTCGGCCAGGTGCGATTCCGCCAACGCCAGGTTCACCGCCGAGAACGTCTTGCCTTCGGCGGGCGACGGGCTGGTAACGATTACGGTATGCAGGGGCTGCAGCGTCTGCAGATGGTTCAGGCGCGTGCGCAGCGTACGGAATTCTTCGGCAGGGGTCTCGTGCGACTTCTGCAGATCCAGCAGATGCGATTCCTGCGCCGGGGCGAACGGAATTTCCACCACGTCCGCCAGCAGCGATGGGTTCAGCATCGTGGCGGCGGTGGTACGGCCGTTTTCGTAAGCGGCCCGGCCGTTTGGGGCGCCATTGCCATAAGTGACGGCACTTACGGCATTCGGGACACTGCCAGTTTGCTCGGCACGGCGTAATGCATCGTGTACGCGGCTCATAGATTCTCCGAAACCTTCCTATTACGATCTGCCGAAGTAGTAATAATACATGGAACCACTCATCGCGATGGTGCCTATTATCACCGCACTGGTCCATGCCAACCAGAACAGTCGGCGTTTGCGCCGCACCAGCAAAGCGTTCTCCAGCAAAGGGATACTGCTGAGCACAGCCAGGTTGGTGTAGGCTCGTACATCCTTCAGGTTCTTCAGCGAAGTGTCTTTTAACTCACGAGCGCCGGCCAGGAAGACGCCGATGATGAAACCGATACCGGTGCCCGCCGCCGCTATCACCAGGCGGTTCGGTTCGGTCGGGGCCTCCGGCAGCGATGCCGAATCGAGCACTTCCAGATTTTCCCCAGCCTTGCGGTCGATCATGTTGGCGGCGGTTTCCGAAAGCGACTTCCGCTTGCTCATCTCGTCGTATTTTTCTTTGGCCAGTTCGTAGTCGCGGATCAGGCCCTGATAGCGCTGCTGGTTGATCGGCGTCACATCGATGCGCCCCTGATACTGCTGGATCTTGGCGTGGATCTCCACCTGTTGGGCCATGCGGTTCTTGATATCCATGTCCTTGGTTCGAATCGCAGTTTCCGTGGCGGCGATCTCACCTTTCAGGTCTTCCAGCGCCTTCGCCATCTGCGGGTTCAGCGTCTTCTTCACCTCGACCGGCGCCTTGTTCTTCTCCTGTTCATCCTGCTGCTGCTGCAATTGTGCCGCGGCTGCCACTTCCTCTTTCTCCAACCTGTCCCGCTCGTCCTTGAGAACTTTGAGGGTCGCCTTCGCAGCCCGAATGTCCGGATAATTTTCCTTATATCGTTCGCGGAGCGCCGCCAGCACGCTTTCTCCCTCGGTGATCCTGCGATTCAAGTCCATCAGCCGCTCGTTCTTCACCAATGTCCGGGGAGCCATCACGGACTGCTGCGGTGTTTCCGTCGCCATGTTGGAATAGAAGCTCATCTGGCTGCGCAGGCTCTGCATGCGGGTCTCCAGGGCCATTTTCTCCTGCGAATTGCGATTCAGCGTCTCGCCGACCGAAGCCAGTTGGCTTTCCAGCGCGTTCAGCGTTTGCAGGTTGGATTGCAATTCGTCGGGAAGCTTGCCGGGATTCTCCATGCGAAACTTCGTCATCTCCTTGTCCAGCCGATCAAGATTCGCTTTCGCCGCGCTCAGTTCGTCGTTGAGGAAATTCGTGGTGAGGACGGTCGAGCTACGCTCCACGTTCACGTTCGATTCGGTGAACTTCGTAACCAGTTGGCCCACGACGAGCTGCGCCTTGTACCGCTCCGGATAGGAGAAGGAAATCTGGAATGCGGCGGCCATCTTTTTGCCGCTGTTGGAAGGCGTTTCGAGAATCGCCAGCTTGATATCCCGTCGCATCATCTCGACGATGTCTTCCATCGGCTTGCTCTGCCGTTCCTTCTTGTACAGGTCGAGCGAGGGCCGCTGGATCATTTCCTGCAGGCTGCCCCGGCTGAGGATCTCCTGCCGCATCTGCTCCAGGCGTTCCGCCATCTGCATGTTCATGTTGCTCGGCACGAGACGATCGGGAATCTGCTGGGGCGTGATTCGCATCACCGCGCTCGAGACATATGTATCCGGCCACAGAAACGCCACCACCACCGCTACCACCAGGCCGGCGAAGACCGGTCCGATAATCCAGGATCGGTACCGGCGTATGATGTCGATGTAATCTTCAATATCGGGAGGCCTTCTGGAGACACCTACATATCCTTGGGACGGTTGCATAAAACTTGTACCTCAAAACTGAATTTTCAGATCCTCATTGAATAAATCGGCAGTGTTGCGCGTCGGCTTTGGGTTTCGCATTAACGCACGATAATCTGATCGCCGGGTTCCAACAGGATGTTTTGTTCGCGATGCTTACCCTTGATTACGTCGTTGTAGTTGAACTTCATGCGCTGCGTGCCGCGCATGATCACGATGTCGCTCTTCTTGGCGAAGTCCCGGAAACCGCCTGCATTGACCAACGCCTCCAGCACCGTGGTGGGGATGACGAGGGGAAACGATCCGGTCTTCTGCACCTCGCCCATAATGAAGTACTTCTTGCTGTTAACCTGCTGTACCGAAACGGTCACATCGGGGTGATTGATCAGTTTGGAAAGCGCTTCGGTAACGTTGGCGCCCAGCTTTTCGGGAGTTAGCATAGAGGCCTGCAACTCACCTATGAGCGGCACCGAGATCTTGCCGTCCGGACGGACGTTATATGTTTTAGTAAGCTGCGGCTCGTTCCAGACCTGGATGAAAAGTATGTCTTCGGCGCCAATGACGTAGGTCTTGGTGTCGACGCCTGCCTGTCCCGCAGGCTGGGAGGGCGTCTTGGCCGGCGCGGCCGGCTGCTGCTTTGATTTCAGCTGTTGTTGCTGTGCCCAGGAGTTACTGCATAACGCTACGGCGGATACAAACAAGACGCTGACGATTTTCATGCTATGATCCAACACCGCCGGTCAAGTTCTTTTCCGGCGTACCTCCAATTCCAAACAAGGTATAAAGCCCGTTTGGCACTTACCGTGGCCGCATGTCCGGTTGAAGCCGGCTGCGCCAAAATCTCCATCGGCTGAAAGATTATAACATAGGGGAAGACTTAGCTCCGCCAGACGCTGTCTAAAGTGAGTGAGAACAATGACATACTACCTCGCGAAAACGGATCCCGAAACCTACTCCATCGATGACCTCGCCAGGGAACGGCGCACGGTTTGGGACGGTGTGAAGAACCCACAGGCCCTGCGGGCTATTGCGGCCATGAAACCGGGAGACCGGGTTTTCATTTACCACAGCATGGGCGAAGCCGCGGTCATGGGGCTGGCAAAGGTCGCATCCGAGCCGCGTCCGGACCCCAAGCACCCCAAACTCACGGTGGTGGATCTGGAATTCGTGCGGCTGCTGAAAACCCCTGTAACCTTAAGGGAGATCAAGGAATCCGGAAAGTTTAACGATTGGTCGCTGGTACGCCAGAGCCGCCTCTCGACCATGCCGGTGCCCGAGAGTTTTGTCGAATGGCTAGGCCAGAAAGGCGAAAAGGTCTGACTGTTTGGCAGGCCCCCTCCACTTCCGCATAGTGTAATCTCCCAAAAACCGAATTTCAGTGGCACCCGGTGTTTGTAAAGTTAACAAAAAAAGGGTACTCTGAGACGAGGGGCGAACTTCTGGCTGGCAGCAAACGTGCTCGCTTCCGGAAGTCGAAGAGTGGTGTCTCGCGACCACCGGTAACCACGATGTTTCAGGAACTCAAGTTTCAGCTGTCGACCGCCATCCTGACGATCCTGACGGTTGCGGCTGTGGTTGCTGCGGTTATCAATTTCGATCAGCAACGCAAATTCCGGCTGCCGGATGATGGAGTCACCTGGATCGACCAGCACGGCAGCGTCAAGGCCCTCTACGTCAGTCGCGCCAGCCAGGGCGCCAAAGCAGGCCTCCATGCCGGCGACATCCTGCTGCGTATCAACGGCGCGGTCGTTGATAACGCGACCAAAGTCACGCAACTTCTGGCCGGCATCGGTTCCTGGAACAAAGCTGACTATCAGGTGCAACGTAGCGGCGTCGAGTTCAAGACGAGTCTTATCGTAGGCGAAGTCCCGAAGGATCCGGCCATCTCCTACATGTACCTGGTTGGCGTCGCATACCTGGTGATCGGATTGTTCGTCTATTTCCGGCGGGGCAGCGCGCACAAGGCTCTGCACTTCTACATTTTTTGCCTGATCTCCTTTATATTCTCTACGTTCCACTACACCGGCAAGCTCAACACGTTCGATCAGGTGATCTACTTTGGCAACGTGGCGGCAGGACTCCTGGCGCCTACTGTCTTCCTTCACTTCTGCCTCGTCTTCCCGGAACCGCGCCGCTGGATGCGGAACTTCGTGGGCGTTGCGGTTCTCTACGCTCCGGCTGCCGCCTTTCTGCTGATTTTTGCCGGCCTGACCTCCGGCCTCATCCGGATTGCACTGCCCTTGGTCGTCGTTCGGTGGCTGATGGACCGGTTGTGGCTGCCACTGATCAGTCTGATCTACATGGCCGGCGTTCTGGTGTTGACCATCGAGCACCGCAACCAGGAAGATCCGATCGTGCGGCAGCAACTCAAGTGGCTGCGCAACGGCGCCGCCTGCGCCATCGTGCCTTTTGCCGTCTTCTATGTTCTGCCGTATGCGTTCGGGATGGTGCCGAACGCCTATACAAAGATGGCGGTGATGTTCCTCATCCTGATCCCGCTGACCATCGCCTACGCGATCGTGCGGTACCGGTTGATGGACGTGGACATCATCTTTCGCCGCGGTTTCGCCTACACTTTGGCCACCTTATGCGTCCTGGCGACATTTTATGCGCTGGTTTTCTCGCTGGGCAGCATGGTCCAGAAGAATTTCCGGGATGTGGGCTCCACCGGCCTGATTATCGTGATGCTGATGGCGACATTCCTGTTCCAGCCCATCCGGGACTGGATCCAGGAGCGGCTGGACCGGCATTTCTATCAGGATCGCTACGATTATCGGCGCACCCTGGTGGAATTCGCGCGCGAACTCAGTTCCGAGACCGACATGATGGCGATGCTGGCGTCAGTCGCGGAGCGCCTGCTGCCCACGCTTTCCGTTCGGCACATCGCGTTTTTCGTGGCTGAGGACGCCGTCTCGGATCCGCCCCGGTTTCGGCTCGTAATGACCAAGGGCCGCGTCCAGGAACCGGACGGTGCGCTCGATCTTAGTTTCCTCAACTGGGACCTGCCGAACTCGTATCTCTTCTTCGAGCGGACGCGCCACCAGTTGGACGCGGTATCCCGTGGATGGCCGGCGTCGGTTCGGCGCACAATCGCCGACCTCGACCTGACCTATTATCTTCCGTGCACGGTGCGTGGCCGCACCATCGCTTATATGGGTGTGAGCCGCACCTGCGACGGCGATTATCTGTCGAGCGTCGACGTCGAACTCCTGGTGACGTTGTGCGGCTATGTCGGGATCGCGATTGAGAATGCCGGCCTCTACCGATCGCTGCAGCGCAAGGTCGAGGAGAACGAGCGCCTGAAAGAGTTCAACGAGAACATCGTCGAGTCGATCAACGTCGGGATTCTCGCCGCGGATTTGGAAGATCGGGTGGAGAGCTGGAATACGCAGATCGAGCGGCTGAGCGGGATTTCGCGAGAGAAGGCGGTCGGACGCCGGTTGGCCGAACTGTTTCCCGCCGATTTGGCCGAGCAGTTCGAACGCGTGCGCGGCGAATCGGGAATTCACCACATTTACAAGTTCACGCTGCGGCGCGGCGCCATCCACACCAACGGCAACGGCAATGGAAATGGCAACGGTAACGGCCACCGCAAGCCCGAGTTTCGTGATCCGACGCTGAACATCGCAATCGCGCCGCTGGTTTCGAAGGACCAGGAGCAGATCGGCCGTCTGATCATCTTCGACGACATCACGGACCGGGCCGAGTTGGAACAGCGGCTGGTGCAGGCCGACAAACTGACCTCGATCGGGCTGCTGGCGGCGGGCGTCGCGCACGAGGTCAACACCCCGCTGGCCGTGATTTCTACGTACGCCCAGATGCTGGCCAAGCAGGTGGCCAACGACGAGCAGAAGACGGTGCTGCTCGACAAGATCGCGCGGCAGACCTTCCGCGCCAGCGAAATCGTCAACTCGCTGCTGAACTTCTCGCGAACCTCCACTACCGATTTCGGCGACGTCAACCTGAATAAAGTGATCCAGGAGACGCTTTCGCTGCTCGAGCACCAGTTGTCGAAGGCCGGAGTGCAGATCAAGGCCGAACTCGATCCGGCGATGCGCCCGATTCACGGCAACGGAGGTAAGCTCCAGCAGGTCTTCCTGAACCTGTTCCTCAATGCGCGCGACGCCATGGAGCGAGGCGGCTCGCTTGAGGTGCGCACCTGGTGTGAGGAATCGGGTGCGCGCGTGGACGTCAGCGACACCGGACCCGGCATCCCCATCGAGCATCTGCACAAGATCTACGATCCGTTCTTCACGACGAAGGCGGCGCGCAAGGGCACGGGCCTCGGCCTGGCGGTCACCTACGGGATCATCCAGGAGCACGGCGGCTCGATCGAAGTTTCCAATCGCCGCGCCGGCGGCGCGCGCTTCCACCTGGAACTGCCGTGGTCTAAGATGGAAGCGTCGGCAGCCGTGCCGGCGAGGAAAGTCGTGAATGCCCTCTGAGGTTGCGTCCCGCGAAGTAGAAATCACCAATTCCAAAGGCAGAGTTCTGGTAATCGACG
>Ga0070741_10015814_pt1 | contig 12709 bp, 12 predicted proteins | sample Coa_R1_4_FD_66440 | JGI IMG/M metagenome (GOLD analysis project Ga0070741, IMG submission 66440) | Surface soil microbial communities from Centralia Pennsylvania, which are recovering from an underground coalmine fire - Coalmine... | ecosystem: Environmental > Terrestrial > Soil > Unclassified ...
TCAGGTTGTTGGCGACTGTCCCGACAGAGGCTGCGGCTTCCGTGGCGGACATCCCCGCCACGACCATACGTTGCTGAACAGGCATAGCGACTCCTTACGTAATCGCGCCCTGGCTGTAGGGATTGTTGATGATCCCGGCGCCAAACCCGGTGTAGGTCCCGGTGAGCGTGATCGACCCCGTGGCGGTCTGATTGGCTCCCGATAAGGTGCCAATCGCCGTGCCGGTGTAGATGCGCTTGCCATCCGGGTCCAAGCCGGCGACCACTGCCGAACCCCCGACCCCAGTTCCCGTGAGGGCGAGACCCAAGGCAAAGCCGTCATAGCCTTTGGGCACGGTGATGACGTTCGAGCCGTTCACCGTATTCGCCGTCGCGGTGATGGTGGCTGTAGCCGAGCGGCGGTTACGCACGCCCAGGAGCTGTTTACCGGCTGAGTTGGTCCCGGCAATGCCTGCCGCGCCAATCCCGATGGCGGTATCCGCAGCCACGGTGGCATTGGTGGCATACACCGCCAGCCCCTCGACCTGCGCCCAGAAGAAGTTTCCGGAGGCGGCTGGGTACATCGCGACCCCAAAGGGTCGGCCCATGTTCGCGGTGTTGGGAAGCAAGGTCGCCTGGTAGGTGTCATCCCACTGCACGAGGGAGCCTTTCACCACCGCATCGTTCGACTTGAGATAGAGGAATTTGCCGGTGCCCCAATAAGGATCACAGGCGAGGATGGGCTGCCCCAGGGGCTGGCGCTGGGTCGTATCGGAGACGAACCAGTCATTCAGCGGCGAGTAGCCCGAGAGTGCGTAGACGGAAGCAAACATGGAAAGTCTCCTTAACTCTTCAGGACGCCCTGGAGGAAGCGGTTCGAGCAAGTCAGGTTGCCCATCCAGAGGACCGGAATCACAACCGCGTCCTGGTTCACGCTGTGCAGCTCGTCCATCACCGTCATGTTGGCATCGCGATGCGCGACTGCCTCCAGGTAATCGGTGTTGACGAAGTACATGTGGGTGGCCGGAATACCTCCCGAGGAGTCAAAGAATACATCCGCGTTCTTGTACTTCAGCGAGACAAAGCCGCCGTCCGCCTCCTCGCCCGAATAGCGTTTCAGGGAGGTCTGGCTCTGCTCGTAGAAGGTGTAGAGGTCATTCGAGGCCACGATCACATCGGGCTGGTCGGTGCCGCGGGTCTGCGCCACATACAACCCCAGCATGAGCGATTCAATGGTGCTGGCTCCCAGAGTGAGTGCCGACCCGCCCTGTAACGGGGAGGCTGCCGATTGCACCTGGTTCTGCCAGAAGGGGAAGGTGGAGGAGTTGATTTGCCCGACGGTTCCCGTGCCGGCATCGGCAATCAGGGCCTGCAGGCCATTGATCTGGTTCGCCGCGGTGCCATCGGAATAGAGGTCGGTGCTGAGCCCGTTCTTGAACGAGTTCATGGCGTTGCGGATCTTCGCCTTGGTGAAGTTGATGATCCGCGATTCGCCCATGTTGGTGCGCAGTTCCAAACCGGACGCGGCGACGTTGACTGCGACCTGCCGCCACGGATATTCCGCCGCGGTGAGCACATCCACGGCGTTGATGTTGAGGGCATCAAAGCCGGAATAGCGCTGGTAGGTCGAGTTGCTGGCGTACTCCAGCGGGGTGACGATGGACAAACCGCCATCTTCGGTGCGGATGCGGCCTTTCGCCATGAGGCGGCGATAGAGCGCGTTGTGCTTGCTGACGTTATCGGCAACGTCGCTGTAGTGCTTGCGGAACGTGGTGGAGGCCAGCTCCGTCCACGCCGTAAAGAGGCTGGTAATGCCCGCGGGCATGATGAGAACTCCTGGTACACATCGTTACGTGATGAGCCCCTTTTCGCGTGCAAGGTCACGGATCGTGTCGTCTATCGACCCGGGTTTGCCGGGGGATGGCACCGACGCTCTCCGCGGCACATTCACGCTCGCGGCTCGCCTGGCTTCACGCACGCGGTTCTGGTTCTCAGTAACGCGGGCTTGCGCAGTCCCTTGCGCCTGCATCAGCAGGGGGCGGATCTCGGGGTTGCCCCAGATCGCCTGATCATAGGCGCGTTGTAACACCTCTGAATGACTTAGGCTAGGCATGGCTTGACGAATTTGTGGGACCAACGCAGACATCTCCGCCATGACATCCCCCAAGTACGGGCGCTTGGGTTGGCCCTTCTCGTCCTGCTCGTTCATCCAGGTCGTGACCGAGCCTTCCAACTGGTCTTGTTCGGCCTGGGCGCGGGCTTGTTTCTCGGCGTTCATCTGCGCCAAGAGCTGATCCACGCGCGGATCTTGCAACGGTGCGGAAGTCGGCTGAGCGGGTTGCGATTGACCGGTGAGGGGCCGCAGGTCCACGTTGTATTGCCGGGCAATGCCGGCCAAAGCCTCCAGTTTCTGCTGCGGGGTGCCGACGCGGAATAACGCCGCAGTACGCAGCAGCGAGCCAATCGCCCGTTCGGGGGTTCCCCCTTCGGCCTCAATCAGCATCCGATAAGGCGCCACGACTTCCCGCACTGACTTGCCGAAGTCCGCATCGGGTCTCAGTTGGCTGTGGCCGTTCAGGAAGTCCGATTCGCGTCGGTGAATCTCTGCTCGAACTGCCGGGGTCAGTTTCTCCCACTCGGCCCGCGCTTGGGGTTTCCAAGTAGATGGCGGCCGGTTGATATCCCGGTCAGGCGCCGAGGGCGGAGATGAGTTTGCTGTGACGGCAGACTCGCCCCCTGCATCGGGAGCTGCAGCCGGTGCAGGGCTTGCCTCCGGCGTTTGCTTGACGAACTTGCCCGTGGCATCGCGCGGGCGTTCGGTCGGTTCCGGCTCGGGGGTTTCAGGCGCGGCCTCGACGACCGGCTCAGGCGTTTCGACTTCGGGCTCGGCGTGTTTCTCGCGAATGGCGGCCCAATCCGCGGCCATTTCTTCGTCAATGTTCTCTGCCGCCATCATTTACTCCGAAAGAGCTTGCGAATGCGCTCGGGGGCTTCCGCCCAGCCTCGGTGCGCCATCTTCTCGGCCAACTGGTCCAACTGACGCTCCTGTTGCGCACGGACCCGGGCGGCTTCTTTCAGCTCCTGTTCCCGACCTTCATACGGCCGACAGCGCGAGCGGGCGAGATCCTCCCGACGTTGCTTGCGGCCTTCGACTAACCGGCCATCGATGGGGGATTCATACGCGGGGAGGTCGTCCCAGACCACAGGCGCCACAGGAGCACGGGGGGCGGCGGTGACTTCCACCAAAGTTTGGAGGGTGCGATCCCAGATAAAGCGACGCCGCATTGGGAGCGGGTATTTAATCTAAATCGTGCCCGTGTGCTACACGTGGCTTTCGGCGCCCTGGTAACTTCCCGCCGTGGGCGCTAAATCGGCTTCCACTTTCGCCTGCTCTTGATCGGCATCGATTTGCTTGTCTTGCTGCTCGCCCTGAGCCTCGATGTCCTTGTCCTGCGCCTGCGCATCCGCCTTTTGCTGATTCGCTTGCGTGACGACGGCCACTTTCGCCTGCAGTTCCGCAATCATGAGTTTCGTCTGGTTGTTCGCATCGGCAATCAGCCGCTCGTTCTCCAGTTGCAGGGTGAGTTTGCGCAACTCCAGGTCCGCCTCGTGTTGCTTCAAGGCCAATTCGTGCTGCTTTTCCTGGGCATCCTTTTGCAGGTCGATTTGCGCCACCTGCTGCGCTTGCTGCATTTCGGCCTGCAATTCGGCGGCTTTGACCTGGGTTTGCTGCTGCGCATCCAGTTGCGCCTTTTGCATCTCGGCCTGGGATTTGCCTGCGGCAATCTTCTCCGCGGACTGCGTTTTCATCTGCGTGATGGCGAGTTCGGGCGGCGGCGGGGGCGGTTTCGGGGCTTGTAGCTTCTCGAATGCATCCTCCACCGCCATGCCCATTTTCGCCCGTCGCACCACCGCCATGACGAGTTCCTTGACGGCATCGACCGGGAGCGCCCCCGAAGTGACCAAGGGCGCGGCTTTCTCAAGGGTGACCCCCACGGCTTCCAGCACCTGACTCATGCCCTGCATGTCGGAGTTCAAGGTTGCCGCTACAGTGGAATCGGTCTCCACGTCCACCTTGAAGCGCCGCATCCCGGAGGAGCGCATCAGGGTGAGTAAGTCTTCCTGGCTCGGCTGCTGGAGAATGGGGGAAGGCGGGGGTGGTTGTCCCATTTGCGCTTGGGCATGGGCCTGCAGTTGTGCTTGCTGCTTCTGCAAGGCGGAGGGGAAATTCAGTTCCGTCATCTCCGCAAAGGTGCTCCAGGCGAACTTCTCGCACATGGCCTCCGTGGCCAGGCGCATCATGTCCTTGGCATAGCGCTGGACTTCCTTCTGCATGCGTTGCAATCGCACCGAAGCATTCGTCTGCTTCAACTGCTGGGCGGTGGCGGTTTCATCCGGGTCCGTGGCTCCGCGAATGATGTCCGAAATGCCCGTCAGCTCATCAATGATGGCCTTCTGCCGCTCCCGCGCCTCATAGAGGGCTTCCAGAATCTGCGCAGCCTTCTCGGTGGGGAACCAAGAAATCGCCTTATCCAAGCCCCCATCCATCCACGCCTGCGCGTTTTGAACCGGGGTGAGTTCGTTATCGTCATTCGAGAGCGCATCGGAGAGTTCCGAGAGCTTGGCGTCATAGACACCCCGTAACCGCATAGCATTGGTGATGCGATCGATTCGAGCGGAAATCTTGTCGAGCTCATTCGCCTGCTGCTCATAGAGTGAAAACGGGATGATGGGCAGCAACGAACTCGTATTCTCGATGATCTTCATCGGCTCGGGGCAGGGGAAGAAGCCCGAGAAGTGAATCGGGGGTTCGCCTTCGGGATTGTCTTCGGGGAACAATAGTTCTTCGACTTCCTCCTGGACGAAAAAGACGCGTTGCCCAAGCTTGTCCCAGATTTCCCAGAACTCTGCGACGCGTTGGGTCTCGGTCGCTTCCTCGCGCTTGTGGTCGTCTTTCTCCACCGTGGGCGTGGAGAACTTGACCGGGGAAATAACGGGTTTGCCGAACTTGCCCTCGGCATCGGGCTTGGTCAGCTTGTGCCGGAAAGCCACCCACGGCACTTCATCCCAGACCCGTCCGTAACCCTCTCGGTAGTCGTGCCAATCGACGTGCTCGGGTAAGACTTGCTCGTATTCGACTTCTTCCTGCTCCTCGACTTCACTCCCGGAGTGTTCTTCCTCCGGGCCTTTGCCCTCCTCCACTTCGGGACGAATGCCTGCGGTCTCGCCCACTTGCCGCAGCGAAGGGATATAGCGAATCCTCGAGACACCGCGTCCGACGAGCAATGAATCGAGCGTGTCGTTCTTGAAAATCTGATCCGTGCACTCGTAGTCCACCATGACCATCAGCGCGCGCTCGAGCACTTCCGAGACTGCTTTGCCTATCGGGTCCGCATCCCGAAAGCGTCTACGGACATCCGGGGTGGGCCGGGAGTTGTAGATGGCCGGTCTGAGCGTCTCGGTATTGCTCCACAGCACGTTGAAGCGGTTTTTCTTCTTCTCCTCGCCCCGATAGCGCTTGACGACCTTTTCCGCAGGCTCGCGCCAGTCTTTCTTCTCGCGCTTATCGGCCAGGTCCAATTCTTTCTTCCAGCGGCGCGCCTCCCGAGCGGCTTTGTCGGCGGTGGAGAGCAGGGATTTCGCTTTAGCCATCAGTGCGCCTGAATGAATTTATGCAGTCGGCGGCGGAACAAGGCTTGGCCCGTGGAGGCGGCGAAATTGCCCAAGGTGAACGCATCGGAGTTCGTAGACCCCGCGCTATTGGTGCCCGTGACCGTATAAGGTCCATGAGAGCCCAACGCGGTGGTCGCGGTGTTGGTCGTGATCACCCCCGTACCCGTGTTAAAGGTGATGCCGGTATCCGGAGAAGGAGAGATCGAATAGCTCGTCGCGCCGTTGAAGAACGCCCCCGCGTTCAAGGTCTGGTTTCCAGTGTTCTGGGTGTAGCTGTGATTGCCGATGGGACCGGAGAAGGCAGGGGGTTGGGGAACTTGAGGAGTGTTCCGCGCCCGGATTGCAAAGCCCCCAAGGCCTAGGGGTCCCAGTTTCTTGCTGCCCAAGAGGGGGGGAGGAAGGCGCGTATTGGCCGGAAGAGAAGCCGCTGCCGTCGAGCCGAACACGGCAATGGCCGTCGCGAGAGCTTCAACTTGTCCCCCGCCCGTGCCGGAATAGCTCATCAGTCCCGTATTGGTGCCGGCGATCGAATCGACGGAAGCAATCTGACCCTGAAACTGCGCACTCTTGGCAAGATTGGTCATATTGCCGTTGACATTGGCAATCGTGGCGCAGGTCATGAACCCTGAGCCCACGTAAATATCATTGCTGCCGGCGCCCGTGGCAGTCGTGGCCACCGTGGTCACAGGGCTTGAAGTGTTATCGGTATAGGAAGCAGTTCCCAAAGGCGATGTCGTGTTGACCCCACTCATGGGGACGGCGAAGACCATGGAGCCGCCCGTGGCCGCACTGGCCAAGGTGCCCGCAAGGGTGAACGTCCCCACCGGCGGATTGGCGAGCGACCAGACCGAACTCACCATGTCAGGCGCCGTGGCGCCGCTGTCGGATTTCTTGGTGAGAGCAACGCTATTGAAGGTCGCCCCCGAGATATTCGCCCCCCAGATATCCCCAATCAGCAGTAGGAAGTTGTCCCCCGACCCCACCGTCACGGAAAAGGAGAAGGTCGTTGCGGTACTCGCAACCGTTTGAACCACGACATTGCCGCTGTCGACGGTGGCCGTCATACGTACTCCACCGCTCCCTGCAACTTCGGCGGCGCCGAGGTGATGGGCGACATGGTTTGCATCACGGACTCAATCAGCCCCCACTGGAATGTGCCGTAGGGGTCGCAGAAGTCGAATTGCGCCGGCAGTACCGTCCCTGCTGCGGCCATCTGAACGAAGTACGTATCCAAGGCCGCCTTCATGCGCGCATCGCGCGAGGCGGTCACCAAGAACGTCTGTTGACCGGAACCCGAACCTGCCGCGGTGAACTGCCAACCCCCCTCATAACAGACAATCGGGAGATGCCCGAAAGAAGCCATAGCACTGACATGATTCGTCACCCATGCGGCAGCCTCCCCACACCATCCGCCTGCGGGTAATGCTGTCGGGCCATTCGGATCGCTAAAGGTGTAGCCGTTGACCGGATTGGCCGTGAGGGAGGCAAAAAAGTCCGTATAGCCGCCATCACCCTGACCGGTGAGATGCGTGAAATCTGCCGCGAGAATGTTGCCCTGCCCGATGTACGGGGCGATGTGACCGGACTTGATGGTCTTCTGCCCACTCCCCGAGGTGCGCTGCCACGGCACCGTAAAAGGCCAGTTGGGGGTGGAGAGCGCATCGGTCATGTAACCGGTACTGGCCGCCTGACCGGGCATGGACACCACGACCTGGTTATCAAAGGCCGGCGAGCCATACACCGTGGCAAACTGATCCGCGAGCAATGCGGTTTGTGCCCCGACATACTGCGCCCCATCGGTCGTGCCCCCGAGAATTGCGGGCGAGACTGCACGCGACCAACTGAAGGTCGCAAAGCTGCCATTCCAGGGCTCATTGGAATATTCGAGATAGACCTTCTGACTGCTCGGCAGGTTGGCCAGAATGAGGGTGGCCAAGGAATTCCAGTAGGAACTCCCGGTGCCTGCCGGAATCGGTATCCACGCATTCGCACTTACCAAGGTGCACAGGGCGAGACAGATTTCGTACGGCACGCCTTTATCGGTCGTATAGGCGTAATTGCTCACCTGGGGCCGGTCGCTCCAGTTGGTCTGCAGTTGCGCCCAGACGTAAGAGGATGGCGAGCCGGTAATGGCCCCACTCAATGCGAGAACGGCGCTCCCGGCCGTAGTGGTTGCGGTGAGCACCTGTCCGGTACTGAAAGTGACCGTGTAGGTCCCGGGAAGCCAGGGGAACTGGGTCTGGTTCTTCAACGTGACCGAGGTCGCCCCCGTATTCGCTGACACCAACGTCAGGTCAAAGAGAAAGCCGCTGCTGCCTCCGATGAGCTGGTGATTCGTCACCAGCGTGTCCATGAAACGCAGCACTTTCCACGGCGCGGTCTGTAAAGCGGTGAGAAAGTTCGGATGAAAGATGCTGCCCCCGTTGAGAGAGGACAACAGCGAGGATTGGCAAATCGTGACGGCTTTGAAGTAATTCGTGCCTGAGATGGCCGTGATCCAGAACCGAATCCCCCCGCTGCTAGGCGTGGGAATATTGAACGTCACCGCCCACGTCACCCCTGAACTGGCGGTGCTCGTGATCGTCAGGCCCGACACGGAGATATTGGGACTCGAGGTCGCCAAACTCCCCGACTGCACGTCCGCCCCAAACACCCAGGTCCCCGCCCCCTGGGCTTGGAGGGTGTAACTGCCGGAAGGGTACGGCACCGAGACCCCGGCGATCGTCGCCATGTTGACGAAGATCGCACTGCCGACGGCGGTGAAGACTTGGCCTCCGCCCGGCGTCGGGGATGCAGTCAGAGATTTGACATAGCCGTCGGAATCGTACTGAACGTACTGTTCTTCGCCCGTGCTCCCGGCGCCAGTCCCCACGGTGGGAATCCAGGTCGCCAAGGGGTCATTGGAGCCCGCCTGCTTGGCGATGTTGATGAACATCTGCTGGGTATCGAAATACGATACCTGGCCTAAGTTCAGCAGCAGCGGATTGGTGTTGCTGGGGTTGTTGCCCCCTACAACCGAAAAGCCCTCACGATTGAGATAACCCAGCACATCAGGTATCCAGGTACCAGGCGTTGGACTTCTTCGTGAAACTTCCTGTGGCCACCGTCTGGGTGAAGAAGCAGGTCATGGTGTTCGTAATAGTCGAGTCGAACCCCGTTCCGGCTCCATTCTCAATCAGCACCACGTTCGCCAAGCCTGCTGCCGCGCCATTGATCGCTTCGGACTCGAAGCGGAAGGAGCTGGCTGCCGTTGCTGCAGTTCCCGAGCCGATGCTCAGAATCTTGATGAGCACTTCCAAGCGGAAAGGGACGTTGGTCTTCGCGGTGGTGTTGAGGTTGATCGCACCCGAATCGGCAATGAGGATTCCTGAAGTGGGCGCGGTGTAGATCCCAAACCGTGCCGTTCCGGGAGTCGTCACCACGCAGGAGATAATCCCCTCCATGGTGAAGCGCAGCAGGTCATTGACCTTCGGCGGTGGCAGAGGCGACCAGGGAAAGCGGCCCAAACCATCCAGGCACTCGGTGAGAGCGGCTGCAGTAATGGTGGGACCCGCCTGAGCGGAATACGCCTGCGCTTGAACGACGCCGTAGCTACTCATTTACACACCATCTCCTACCACGATACGCAGCGTAGAGCCCGTACCTGCGGCAATGACTGAAATCTGAGTGACGTTTGAGGGAATGGAGAACAGCTCCACGGAATTGGCGACCATCGGCACGCCGTTATTGACCGTCAGTCCCGCTTCATTGCCGTAGCACCAGGTAATGGGCACGGTGCCATCGACCATGAAGCGCGCAGGGGTATCGGAAACAAACGGCGCCCCCGGGATCGTGAGGGGCTGTTGCGAAGCAGTGACGGCAATCTGCGCCTGAGCGGTCGGGGGATTGCTATTGGCCCCCCGGGGCGTATAAGCCGATGGCATCTCTAACTCTCCGCGAGGCGTTTGTCTCTCGCCCGCTTCAACAGCTCGTTGTACGTGAGGTCTGTTGGAAAGCGGCGAGGTTCTCTCGCGGGCTTGTCCCGAACGATGGGCCGGGACATGCACCCGTACCTTAAAGCATCCGGAGCATGGTCCTCGCCATTCGTATCGACGTCCTCGGCCTTGTGCGGATCGTGCTGCAAGGCCGGCAACGTGCGAATGAGATGAACACAAGTTGAAAAGATGAGCAAGCCATCCTCATCCGACTTCAATCTGGCGCGGACCTGATCCCACCCGCCCATGGCGCCTAACTTGCCGACCCGGGCGTTATCGGCGCGCCGCCAGTTCAAATCCATGCGCTCGGCAATAGAGGGGCCTCCATCCCGGGCGAACGCACTGGGGTCGAGCACTTCATCAGAGAGTTTTTCATCCCGTTCGCGTTCACGGATACCCTGAGCAACTTCGGGAGCGGTCATGCGACAGCCCACATTCGGTTGGCCGTTCCAGCCATACCACTCCCGATAAACGATCAATGCTCCACGTGGAACGTGTTCGAGCGAGCCATCACTCACCGCGAGCCACAAGATGGCAAAGGGTTTCGCCGAGCCCCAGTCCCCACAGCGAATGCGCGCCCAGTGCTCGGGGATCTCAAAAGGCGGAATGACATGCTTGGTTTCGGAGAATTCCGGGAAGAACGCCCCTGCGACTACATTCCAGTCGCCCTCGAGCCAGGCTCGCACGAGTTCTGGAGAGCCCAAGCCGCGTAATCGATCCTCATAGCCGGTATCAGCTTTGAGAAGGATCTGGTTATCTTTGAGACGGGCACGCACAAAGAGCCGGGTTGCCCCACCCTCCTCGAAAATGACGCCGCCTAGGGGGTGCTGGTCGATGCGGAAGTAAGCTTTGACCGTTTGATGTCCGGGTCCTCCAGGATTGCCGGAAGACCGGACGCGCTTGTTCGGAACGTTATAGGCCGAACGCAACCGTGCTTTGAGCTTGATGTAGGCCGACATGTCCGGCCACAGCGGCAGCTCATCCCACCCGATCCAGGTGTATTGATGCCCCCAGTAGTTCATCCAGTCCGTCGTAGACTCCAGATGGCGCATTTTGAGAGTGGCGCCATTGGGCCAGACCCAGGTGGTTTTACCTTCCTGCCAATGCACCCCCGGAAACCACGGTGGATAGATCACCTGGCTTCGAGCAATCAGTTCTTCCAACTGCGGATGGGTTTTGCGAAAGAGAATGCCGTGCCAATGAGAGCCCCACGCCTGGGGAACATCCTGTGCGAAATCTCCCAAGAGGAAATCGCTCTTGCCACCTGCAACGGCTCCTCCGTAGAAGAGTTCATCGACCCAATGCTTGCGGATCGCCTCCAGTTGCGGGCCTTTTTGCGCCCGCCAGGGTTCAAGCATTGAACGGCTCGCGTTCCTCCACGGGAATCGCTTGCGGAGCAGGAGCCGGGAGATAAGACCCCTGCACGTTGGCCTCCACGCTCGACAGACGCGGATGGATGTAAGGCGCGGCTTCCTTGGCGTATTGAATCGCGGCAACCGCCCCGCCCTGCTCGTACGCCACGCGCATCGCTTCCAGCATGATCTCAAGCGGGGTGATGCCGGCTTCTAGAGCCCGTAACGCCACCTCTTGCCTGCGCCTCGTAGCGGCCGTAGGAACGCCTTTCTTGCGACCCGCCCCTACCCTAGCCCCACCACGCATTTTGATTTCCTATGAATCCGTTTGAATTCCTAATCACCGTTTCAACGCCTGGGCGAGCTTCTTGACGTGCTGCGCTTTGTCCGCAGCGGTAAATTCCTTCGCGACCTTTACGGGTACGCCAGCTTTCTTGGCGAACTTCGGGTCATGGGCCGCGGCTTCCATCAGGCGATGCTGGGCGGGGGATTTGGAGGGCATTACTTCACACTCGCTGCGGCAATCATTCCGCGGTCCGGTCCTCGACGATAGAGAATGCGCAAGGCGATATTGCCCCCCAGTTGTCCGGGGGTGATCGCGGTCATGCACACGTCGTAGAGTACATCCTGCGTCGGGGGTGAGGGATCGGCAGAGAAGCCCAAAAGCTCCCACACGCGTTTGCCGACATTGGCCACCGAGGCCGGCGTATTGATCTTGATCGGGGTGTAGAGGCTCGTCCAAAAAGGTCGTGCGACATCCAGACTCAATCCTGCCGGGATGAGCAGCGAATCCGAGCCGGGAATGACCAAAGGCCCTTGGTTGAAGCCGTAGAGGCCGATCTTGTACGACGACCCCGAAGGGTTCGCATCGTTCATGATCTGCAGTTCGATGATTTCGGCTGAAGCCGGCACCGCACAGAAGCGATACACCATCCCCGGAGGATCGTTCGCGCTCATGGTCGTCGCCCCGCGATCCTCGAAGACCCCGTAGGAGAGAATCGACCCCAGGGAATACGTCGTCTGCAACTGCGAGGAGATGACGTTCCCCACCGCATTGGGATTGGTCACCGCAGGGGCTTGACCGTTCGAGAGCGTCACCAGCACCGTACTCCCGGGAGTCAACGGTGCCCCGGCCACAGGATTCTGGGCAATCACCGTACCCACAGGGGAAGGTCCTGCAGGGTTGGGATCAGGCCCCGAGCCGAAAGTGACTCCGACATAGAGTCCTGCGAGGAGTCCCGGAATAATCCCAGGTCCAATGAGCCCGGCAAGGTTCGGCATCACTTCTGAGCCGATCACAAGGTTATAGGTCGCACTCGCACTATCGGTGCTGTTGTTGGTCCAGGTGACGGTGACAGGCGTCACCGCGTTGCCGCCCGTGGTCCCAATTAGGGTCTGGCCGCTGATACTCAAGCCGGCGGGTAACCCGCTGATGGAGACTGAGAGGGTATCGCCCTGCACATCCTGGGCGAGGGCGGCGATATTGACCGGGGTAATCGCTTGATTGGCCGGCAGGAAGGTCGCAGGAAGGGCTCCCGTGCCTTGCGGGGGAATGGGCGCCACATCTGCTTGGTAGCTGCGCACAGAACCGACGAGGGCTTGACCACTGACGCTGTAGAAGTCCGAGAGCCAGCTTTGTCGAGCCGTCACAGTTCCCGCAGGGATGGTCGAAGCTCCCGAGGCGGAGAAGGTGAGTGGCAAACCGGCTTCGGAGGTCACCGCATCATGCACA
>Ga0070741_10015815_pt1 | contig 12708 bp, 10 predicted proteins | sample Coa_R1_4_FD_66440 | JGI IMG/M metagenome (GOLD analysis project Ga0070741, IMG submission 66440) | Surface soil microbial communities from Centralia Pennsylvania, which are recovering from an underground coalmine fire - Coalmine... | ecosystem: Environmental > Terrestrial > Soil > Unclassified ...
CAGTTCGGGTCCACCTCGATGCTGCAGCGCAAGCTGCGGGTCGGCTTCGCCAAGGCGGGCCGGCTGATGGACCTGCTCGAATCGCGCGGCGTGGTCGGTCCGTCCGAGGGCGCCAAGGCGCGCGACGTCCTGATGAGGCCGGACGACCTTCAGCAACTGCTTGACTCGCTCCAGCCGCAGGAATAGCCCCCGATGCAGGCGATCCAGTGACGGATCGCCGACTCGCGCGTTAGGCCGGGCGAAGGAAAGCCAATCGGGCGAAAGCGGGCGGCCGGAGGGGAGGGCCGCCCCCGGGCCGGGCATAGCTGTTCTCAGACGCACGGGGCGACGCTGTCCGGTCAGCGCGGAACGAGAGGCGGGATCCAGGTGGCGCAGGAGCAGGGCGAGCAGCGGGATCCGCATCGGCTGATCGGCGAGAGGCTTCAGGGCGCGCGTCTGTCCGCCGGGCTGACCGCGCGTCAGATCAGCGAGCGCACCCGCATCACGCCCGAGGTGCTGCACCGGATCGAGGCCGGCGAGTTCGCGCAGTGCGGCGGAGACGTGTACGCACGTGGACATATCCGCGCCTACGCCCAAGCGGTCGGCCTCGACCCCGCGCCGCTGCTCGCCGAATACGGCGCGATCAGACTGCCTCCGCTGACGAAGCGGGATCTGCGCAAGCCGCGCGTCGTCGCGCAGCCCGCGAAGGAAGCCGTCGGTACCGCACCGCGCGGTGCACAGAAGGCGGCAGCGCAACGGGCACGCTCGGTACTGCCGACGATCGTGCCTGGTGCGGTGCCGTCGCTCGTGCCGATGGCGGGCGCGACCCCGCCGCCCGAGGTGCCGCCGCTCAAGCACCGGCGCCGCGACGACTTCACCGACGCCGACGCCGGCTCGGCCGCCGCGCTCATCGCCGGAGCCGAAGGACCGCCGCCGGTCAACGAGCGGCCCGCCGCCTTCCTCGCCGGCGCGAAGACTCCGGCGAAGGCCGGGGCGAACTGGTCGCTCGCCTTGATCGGCGCGCTCGCCGCGGTCGGCCTGGTCGCCGCCGTACAGCTGTGGCCGAGCAGTTCTGGAGGAGCCGCGCACGCCGCCGCGGACTCGGCCGCCGCTGCAACGAGCCACGCACAGCCGAAGGCAGCCTCCGCGAAGCACGCGGCGCCCGCGGCTGCGGCGCCACCGGCCGCGCCCAAGCCGAAGACGGTCGACCTGCGGGTCGTCGCTGGCAAGGCGCCCAGCTGGCTCGGCGTCACCAACGCGGCCGGCCAGCAGCTGTTCTGGAACATCCTGCAGCCCGGCCAGACGCAGGAGTTCACCGACGCCAGCAAGCTCGACGTGATCGTCGGCGACGCCGCGGCCGTGGACCTGGTCGTCAACGGCCACGACCTCGGTTCCCAGGGCAGCTCCGGTCAGGTCTTCCGCGCTTCGTACAACCCGGCGTCGGGCAGCTGAGCCGCCAAGCCGGGCCGCTCCGGAGAAAAGGCACCGAAGCTCTCCGGATACCCTTGTGGGCATGTCCCGCACTGTGCCCACGGATCCCGGGGGCCGCACCGTCGCCCTGATCACCCTCGGCTGCGCGCGCAACGACGTCGACTCCGAGGAACTGGCGGGCCGGCTCGCCGCCGAGGGCTGGAGTCTGGTCGAGGACCCGGCGGCCGCCGAGGTCGCGGTCGTCAACACCTGCGGCTTCGTCGACACCGCCAAGAAGGACTCGATCGACACGCTGCTGTCCGCCGCCGACCTCAAGGGCAACGGCGTCACCAAGGCCGTCGTCGCGGTCGGCTGCCTCGCCGAGCGCTACGGCGTGCAGCTGGCCGACGAGCTGCCCGAGGCGGACGCGGTCCTCGGCTTCGACCACTATCTGGAGATCGGCGACCGGCTGCGCACGATCCTCAGCGGTGGACATGTCGCCTCGCACACGCCCTCCGACCGCCGCAAGCTGCTGCCGCTGACGCCGGTCGAACGCGCGGGCTCGGCGCTGTCCGTGCCCGGACACGGTACGCACGGCCACTCGAGCATCGCCGACCTGCCTGAAGGCGTCGCACCGGCATCCGGTCCGCGCGCTTTGCGCCGCCGCCTCGGCGACGGACCCTCCGCCGCGCTGAAGCTGGCCTCCGGCTGCGACCGCCGATGCTCCTTCTGCGCTATCCCGTCCTTCCGCGGCGCGTTCCTCTCCCGCCGCCCCGCCGACATCCTGGCCGAGGCCCGCTGGCTGGCCGAGCAGGGCGTGCGCGAGGTCGTCCTGGTCAGCGAGAACTCCACCTCCTACGGCAAGGACCTCGGCGACATCCGGCTGCTGGAGACCCTGCTGCCCGAGCTCGCCGCGATCGACGGCCTTGACTGGATCCGCGTCTCCTACCTCCAGCCGGCCGAGATGCGCCCGACGCTGATCGACGCGATGGCGGCCACGCCCAAGGTGACGCCCTACTTCGACCTGTCCTTCCAGCACAGCGCCCCGGACGTGCTGCGGCGGATGCGGCGGTTCGGCGACACCGAGCGCTTCCTCGGCCTGCTCGCCTCGATCCGCGAGAAGCTGCCGCTGGCCGGTGCGCGCTCGAACTTCATCGTCGGCTTCCCGGGGGAGAGCGAGGCCGACTACAAGGAGCTCGAAGGCTTCCTCACCGAGGCGCGGCTCGACGCGATCGGCGTCTTCGGCTACTCCGACGAGGACGGCACCGAGGCCGCCGGCTTCGACGGCAAGCTGGACCAGGACGAGATCGACGAGCGGGCCGCGCGGCTGTCCGAGCTGGCCGAGGAGCTGACCGCGCAGCGCGCCGCCGAGCGGATCGGCGAGCGGATCGACGTGCTGGTCGAGCGGGTCGAGACCGACGCCGGCAGCGCCGAGGTGGAGGGCCGCGCGGCGCAGCAGGGCCCGGAGACCGACGGCTCGGTACGCCTGGTCGGCCCGGCTGCGGCTGGGCTGCGGGTCGGCGCCCTGGTCAGCGCGCTCGTCGTGGACAGCGACGGGGTCGATCTCGTCGCGGAGCCGAGGTGACGGCCCCGGCGCAGCGCCCGTCCGTCGCGGACGGACCGCCGGTCCCCGAGGCCGGGCCCGGCGCCGTGCCGCTGTGGAACATCGCCAACATCCTGACCCTCGTCCGGCTGGCGCTGGTGCCCGTCTTCGCCGTGCTGCTCCTGCACGCGGACGGCAGGGAGAGCTGGTGGCGCCTGGCCGCGGCGGTGATGTTCATGATCGCCTCGTTCACCGACCGGCTCGACGGCCAGCTGGCCCGTGAGCGCGGCCTGATCACGGACTTCGGCAAGATCGCCGACCCGATCGCGGACAAGGCGCTGATGGGCACGGCCCTGGGCTCGCTCAGCGCGCTCGGCATGCTGTGGTGGTGGGTCACCGTGGTGATCCTGGTGCGCGAGTTCGGCATCACGCTGCTGCGCTTCTGGGTGATCAAGTACGGGGTCATCGCGGCCAGCCGCGGCGGCAAGCTCAAGACGCTGCTGCAGGCGCTGGCCATCTGGATCTACGTCCTGCCGCTCGGCGCGGTGCCCGGCCTCGGCTGGCTGACCTGGGTGAGCACCGTGATCATGGCGGCGGCGCTGGTGGTGACCGTGGTGACCGGCGGGGACTACGTGCTGCAGGCGATCCGGCTGCGGCGGTCGGCTCGCAGCAGGCCGCTGCAGCCGGCCGGAGCGGCGGTGCCGGGCGGCACTGCGAGCGGACCGAACGCGGACGGTGCCGCGGCCGCGGAGCGTGCGGCCAAGTGACCGACGGCTCGTACCAGCCCGCCCCCGGCCCGGCGCAGCTGGCGGATCTGGCCGAGCAGGTGCTCGCCCGTGCCCGCTACCTGCGCCTGACCATCGCCGTCGCGGAATCGCTGACCGGCGGGCAACTCGCCGCCGCGCTCACCGCGGTGCCCGGTGCATCAGCCGTCTTCCGCGGTTCGGTCACCGCGTACGCCACCGACCTAAAGGCAGCAGTGCTCGGAGTCGACGGGGTGCTACTCGACCAGGTTGGTGCGGTACACGGTGAGGTCGCCAGCCAGATGGCCGAGGGCGTGCGCCGCGTGTGCCGGGCCGACCTCGGCTTGGCCACCACCGGGGTCGCCGGGCCGGAGCCGCAGGACGGCCAGCCGGTCGGCACCGTCTTCGTCGCGGTCTCCGGTCAAGAAGGAGTCGAGTTCGAGCAATGCCGTTTCGGGGCCGGCGCTGGAGCCCCGGCGCGGGATCGAGCCCGTATCCAGCAGCTCTCTGTTGCGGCCACGTTACAACTGACGTTGCGTTATCTCGGAATGCGGACCGGAAGTTAACGGGTCAACAAAAGATTCCCCGCTTTCGCATGAACCGGCCGCTGGCGTGGCACGTCTCTGAGTGAGTACCCCTCCGCTGGAGTCCGGGAATAGCCGCAGGACGCTCAACGGTTGCGTACGGTTGTAGTGCCGGTTCAGGTTTCACCACCCGCGGTGAAGGCGGCGGCGCGAGCCGCCGAAAGCGGGTACGGTGGCGAGAAGACCTAGTGAGGGAGGGAGCGACGACATGATCCTCATCCGTCGCCTGCTCGGCGATGTGCTGCGGCGCAAGCGGCAGGACGAGGGGCGCACGCTGCGCCAGCTCGCCGCCGAAGCGCGGATCTCGCCGGGATACCTCTCCGAGATCGAGCGGGGCCAGAAGGAACCGTCCTCAGAGCTGCTCGCCGCCATCTGCGACGCACTCGACATCAAGCTGTCCGACCTGCTGCGCGAGGTCTCCGTGGACCTCGCGGCCGCGGAGCTCGCCGCCCGGATCGAGGCCGAGCGCGTGGGCGTCTCCGGCACCGCGCCGGTGCCGCAGGCCCGCGTCGGTGCGACGCCGGTCAAGAGCGGCGTCGCGCTGGCCAAGCCGGTGGCGCGCACCGTGGCTCGTCCCGGCGCCCGCCCGGCGCCGCGTCCGGTCACCCGCCGGGTCCCGCCGCCGGTCGCCACCGGCAGCGCCCCGGTACCCGGAGCGGTGCTCGCGCAGGCCGTCCTGGACCCGTCGCGGCTGGGCGAGGTGCCCACCGTCCCGACCAAGACCGCCGCGCCGCGCGCCGCCATGGGTCCGATGACCCCGCTCGGCCCGGTCGCCAACGTCGGCGTGAGCGGCGGCCTCGGGCGTCCGGTGGACGGCGACATCGTGTTCGCCTTCCCCCTGATGAACCTCGGGGACCTGGCGCTGCGATAGCCGCATCATCCGTTACGACGGCGGCCGACGGGTATGTGTAACCCGTCGGCCGCCGTAGTTCGTGAAACTCATCATAATTCGGTCGCTCGGCCCGATTCGGGCGTGCGACCATCGAGAGGCAGGGCCGCCCGAGCGGCAGACGCCTCTGAAGGGAAGATATGACCAACTCGCGCCACCTCGTAAATCAGAGCAGCACCGACGAGGAGGAGCGTTACGGCGTCGATCCCGGCTACGGTGTTGAAGATCTTGCCGACGGCTACGACGGCGACCAGCTCGACCTGGCCGAACGCCAGTCGCTGCGCCGGGTCGCCGGGCTGTCCACGGAACTCGAGGACGTCACCGAGGTCGAGTACCGGCAGCTGCGCCTCGAGCGCGTGGTGCTGGTCGGGGTGTGGAACTCCGGGACCTCGGCCGACGCCGAGGCCTCGCTCAGGGAACTGGCCGCGCTCGCCGAGACGGCCGGCTCCCAGGTGCTCGAAGGCGTCATCCAGCGCCGCGACCGGCCCGACCCGGCGACCTACATCGGTTCCGGCAAGGCCCGCGAGCTGCGGGAGATCGTCGCCTCGACCGGGGCGGACACCGTCATCTGCGACGGCGAGCTGACCCCGGCCCAGCTGATCCACCTGGAAGACGTGGTCAAGGTCAAGGTCGTGGACCGCACGGCGCTGATCCTGGACATCTTCGCCCAGCACGCCCGCTCCCGGGAGGGCAAGGCGCAGGTCGCCCTGGCCCAGATGCAGTACATGCTGCCCCGGCTGCGCGGCTGGGGCCAGTCGCTCTCCCGGCAGATGGGCGGCGGCGGCACCTCGGGCGGCGGCGGGATCGCCACCCGCGGTCCCGGTGAGACCAAGATCGAGCTGGACCGGCGGCGGATCCGGGAGAAGATGGCCCGCATGCGCCGGGAGCTGGCCGACATGGGCAAGTCCCGCTCGACCCAGCGCCAGGAGCGCAAGCGCGGCGCGGTGCCGGCCGTGGCTCTGGCCGGCTACACCAACGCCGGCAAGTCCTCGCTGCTCAACCGGATCACCGGAGCCGGGGTGCTGGTGGAGAACGCCCTGTTCGCCACCCTCGACCCGACCGTGCGCCGGACGCAGACCTCCGGCGGCCGCGCCTTCACCATCGCGGACACCGTCGGATTCGTCCGGCACCTGCCGCACCTGCTGATCGACGCCTTCCGCTCCACGCTGGAGGAGGTCGCCGACGCCGACCTGATCCTGCACGTGGTCGACGCCTCCGACCCGGACCCTGAGGGCCAGATCGCGGCGGTGCGTGAGGTGCTCGCGGAGATCGGCGCCGCCAAGGTGCCCGAGATCGTGGTGCTCAACAAGGCCGACGCGGCCGACCACGAGACGGTCGCCCGGCTGCTGCGCCGCGAGCCGCACTCGGTGCTGGTCTCGGCCCGCACCGGCGAGGGCATCGACAAGCTGCTCGCCGCGGTCGAGGCGGACCTGCCGCGGCCCGCGATCGAGGTCGACGCGCTGGTGCCGTACGGCCGGGGCGACCTGATCGCGCGGGTGCACGCGACCGGCGAGCTGCTGAGCGAGACGCACCTGGAGTCGGGCACCCGCATCGTCGCCCGCGTGGACGCCACCCTGGCTGCCGCGCTCGACGAGTTCGCGGCGGCATAACACCCGACGCTCCAACTCAGGACGGGCCCGCGAGTCACTGGACTCGCGGGCCCGTCTGCTCATCGGACTACTCACTCTTCGCAGCGACACTCGGTTGACCGTGCGATCACGGTAGGTAAGGCTTACCTCACTAATCTTCGGTGCGGCCGCCAAGGCCGGTGCCAAGCGGGGAGTGGTGAGATGGCCGTCAGCAGCGCCGCGATCCTCGATCGGCAGCGCGACCGCGAATCCGCGGCACGCAGCTATGCACGGCACCTGCCAATCGTGCCGGTCCGCGCTGAAGGCATGACTATTTACGGAGCCGACGGCCGCGCTTACCTGGACTGCCTTTCCGGCGCTGGAGTCCTCGCCCTCGGCCACAACCATCCGGTCGCCGTTGCCGCGATCCGCCGCGTGCTCGACTCGGGCGCGCCGCTGCACGTGCTCGACCTCGCCACACCGATCAAGGACGAATTCACCGAGACGCTGCTCGGCATCCTGCCGCCCGACCTGGCCAAAGACGCGCGCATCCACTTCTGCGGACCGTCCGGAGCCGACGCGGTCGAGGCCGCCATCAAGCTCGCCCGGACGAGTAAAGCGAACACCGGCCTGATCGCCTTCACCGGGGCGTACCACGGCATGACCGCGGGCGCGTTGGCCGCCACGGGCAACACGGCGGTCCGCACGCCTGCGCGCGTGAACGACGCGGGCGTCACTCGACTCCCTTATCCGCAGAGCTATCGCTGTCCGTATGGCGTCGGCGGCGCGGAGGGCACGCGGATCGCAGTCGAGCAGTTGCGACGGTTGCTGCGTGACCCCGGCAGTGGCCTGACTCCGCCCGCAGCGATCATCGTCGAACCCGTCCAAGGCGAGGGCGGAGTCATTCCGGCACCTGACGAGTGGCTGCGCGCGCTGCGAGCCGAAAGCGCGGCATATGGCATCCCGCTGATCGCCGACGAGGTGCAGACCGGCCTCGGTCGCACGGGCGAGCTGTGGGGAGTGGACCACGCTGGCGTCACACCGGACGTCATAGTCCTCTCCAAGGCCATCGGCGGCGGGCTGCCGCTGGCCGTGATCGCTTACCGCTCCTCGCTCGACGTTTGGGCCGAAGGAGCGCATACGGGCACCTTCCGTGGCCAACAGCTTGCCATGGCTGCCGGAACGGCGACGATCAGGTACGTGATGGAAAACGACCTGACGACTCACGCCCGCAAGCTGGGCGAACAGATCCGCACCGGCTTCGCGGAGGCGGCCCGCGAGCTGCCCGCGATCGGCGAGGTGCGCGGGCGCGGCCTGATGCTTGGCGTCGAGCTGGTCGAGCCGGACGGCGCGCCCGACGCGCTCGGCGCCCGGCCCGGCGCGCCCGAACTCGCCCACGCGGTCCGCGCCGCCGCCCTGAGCCGCGGCGTGCTCGTCGAACTTGGCGGCCGCCAGGGCAGCGTGCTGCGACTGCTGCCGCCGCTCACGATCACGGACCTGGAGGCCGAGCAGGTCGTCAGTACTCTGATCGACTCGATTGCCGAGGCGTCGGGGCTGTCCGGCGCGGAGCGGGCGCTGGCCGGAGCGCGTTCATGACGGAGACCGAGATCCCGACTGACAGCCCCGCCGAACGCCCGGCCGAACGCTCGGCCGAGAGCCCGACCGTCCGGACCGACGCGATCGAGCCGCAGGCTGCGCCCCGTGCCGATCGCCCGCTGCCGCCCGGCGGCCCGGCCGCAGTCGCCGAGCGGGTCCGCGCCGCGCTCGGACCCGTGCTGCCCGAGCACGGCCGTGGCCAGGCCGCCTTCGACGAACTCGCCGCCCTCGTCGTCGCGGAGACCGTCCACGCGAGCCACCCGCACACCGCCGCGCACCTGCACTGCTCGACGCTGCCGGTCGCCGTGGCCGCCGACACGCTGGTCGCCGCGCTCAATCCGTCCATGGACTCCTGGGATCAGTCCGCCGCGCCGACCGTCATCGAGGACGAACTCGTGCGCACCCTCGCCGGGCTCTGCTTCGGCACGCGGGCCTCGCACCCGGGCGGCACGGTGACCACCGGCGGCAGCGAGTCCAATCTCATGGCTCTGCTGTTCGCCCGGGACGAGTCGATCCGCCGCGGCTACGACGTCGATCCCGCCGAGGACGGCATCCCCGGATACGCGGCCGGGCGGCTGCGCATCCTCTGCTCGGCCGTCTCGCATTTCTCCATCGCCCGGTCCGCCGCGCTGCTCGGCCTGGGGGAGCGGGCCGTCGTGCCGGTCCCGGTCGGTAAGGACCACCGCATGGATACGCAGGCCCTGGAGCGCATCGCGGCGCGGCTCGTCGATCAAGGCGATCGCATCGTCGCCGTGGTGGGAACGGCTGGAACCACCGACGCCGGCGCGATCGACCCGCTGGAGGCCTGCGGACGCGTCGCGCACAAATACGGGGCCTGGTTCCACGTCGATGGAGCCTACGGTGGCGCGCTGCTCTTCTCCGACGTGCTGCGCGACGCCTTGCACGGAATCGCCGAGGCCGATTCGGTGACGCTCGACCTGCACAAGTTCGGCTGGCAGCCGATCCCGGCCGGGGTGCTGCTGTGCCGGGACCGCGCCGCCTTCAGCACGCTCACCCGGCGCGTCGCCTACCTGTCAGCCCTCGATGACGAGCGCGCCGGATACCCGAACCTGCTGGACCGCTCGCTGCGCACCACCCGCCGTGCCGACGCCGTCAAGATCGTCGCGACCTGCCAGGCGCTCGGCCGCTCAGGCCTGGCCGCCTTGATCGAACGCTGCTTCGCGCTGACCGCCCACGTCGCGGCCGCGTTGCGTGCGCACCCTGATTTCGAGCTCGACCGGGAGCCCGCGCTCACGACCGTCCTGTTCCGGTACCGGGCCCGGCACGGCGATCCGGACCGGGTGAACGCGGCGCTGCGTCGCAGGTTGCTGACAGAAGGTGCGGCCGTCATCGGACGTACCGAGCTGCCGACGGCGGGAAACGAAACGGGGTCTGGCGGTCCGGCCGCCCCCGGCTCGCTGCGGCTCAAGCTGACCCTGGTCAATCCGGAGACATCGAGCTCTGATCTGGACCGGCTGATCGACCTGATCGCCGCCGCCGGGGCCGTCGAGGACCGCCCCAGCCAGCCATAGCCCACTCAGTCTTCGCCCGCCCGCCTGCCCCATCAAGAACCAGACCAGTGAACGGTTGCCGGAGGACCTGCGCGTGATCCCGACAAGCCAATTGTCGCCCCCTGACGCCCCGACAGTCCCCGGCGCGGTGCCGACGCCGGACCGGCCCGCCGACGCGACGACGTTTCAGCGGGCCGGGAATCGGCTCGCCACGGAGGCGCTGCTGCGCTGCTGGATCCGCGAACGCCGGGTCCAGCCGCCGGCCGAGGGCGAGCCGCTGGTCATCGATCTCGGCGGCAGCGTCCTGCGAATCCCGGTGGAGTACTGGTCGCCCGCCGGAATGCATCGGCTCGGCACGGCGGCAGGCCCGCTCGGACCGCTGAGCCCCGGCGGGCTGGCCCGCTTGCTCGGCGAGTCGGCCGGCGCGAGCGGACAAGGGCTCGAACAGCTCGTGCAGCGCGCCGTGGAATCCGCGGAACGCGTCGGGGCGCATCTGGAGGCCCGAGCGGCCAGTCCGGCGCCCACAGAGCCCGTTACGCCGTTTCTGGTCGCCGAGCAGGGATTGCTGGCCGGGCACCCGCTGCACCCGACGCCGAAGAGCCGAGACGCACTGAGCGCGACCGAAGCCGCGCGCTACTCGCCCGAGCTGCGCGGCTCGTTCCCGTTGCACTGGTTCGCGGTCGCCCCGGATCTCGCCGCGCACGACAGCGAACTCGGCCCGACCACACCGGATCTCGCTACCTTCCTCAGCGGCCTGACTCCAGATGACCGCGTACTCGTTCCGGCGCATCCCTGGCAGGCGAACGCGCTGCTGCGGCGGGACAACGTGCGTGAGCTGATCGCCTCGGGGCGTCTTGAGCACCTCGGCGAGGCCGGGCCGGCCTGGTACCCGACCTCATCGCTGCGCACCGTGTACCGGCCCGACCAGCCGGTCATGCTCAAGCTTTCGCTCGCGCTGCGCATCACCAACTCCCGGCGCGAGAACCTGCGCAAGGAACTGCTGCGCGGGGTCGAGGCGCACCGGCTGCTCTCCGGCCGCCTTGGCATGCAGCTGCTCACCGCGCATCCGGGATTCCGGGCCCTCACCGACGCCGGATACCTCGCGGTGGACGGCGTGCCAGGGCTCGACGTCTCCTTCCGGCACTCGCCGTTCCGGCCGCGCGACCACGTGTTCTGCCTTGCCGCCCTGACAGATCTAGGCCGCGGCGCGGTCGCGGCCGACGGTCACCCGCACGAGCTGGCCGCGCACCTGCACAGCCTCTCCGCGGCGGAGCAGCGGCCGGTACGCGCGGTGGCGCTGGAATGGTTCGCCCGCTACCTGACCGCGCTGATCACGCCCCTGCTCTGGCTCGACGCAGAGCACGGAGTCACGCTGGAGGCACACCAGCAGAACACCTTGATCCAGCTGGACGCCGCAGGCTATCCCGGGGCCGGCTGGTACCGCGACAATCAGGGCTTTTACTACCGGCGCTCGCGCATCGCCCATCTCGAAGCGTTCAGCGGCATCTCCGCTCTCGGCCAGGCGAGCGAGACCATCGTCGACGATGACGTGGTCACGGAACGACTCCTGTACTACGTCGGCATCAATAATCTGATGGGTGTCGTCGGGGCGCTCGGTTGCGCGGGTATCGCGCCGGAGCGTGACCTCCTCGGATTAGCCGCCGACCTGCTCGCTCCGCTGCGCGGCCACCAGCCCGTGGACCTGCTGCTGGGCGCGAAATCGTTGCGCTGCAAGGCGAATCTGCTGACCCGCGCAGCGGACCTCGATGAGCTGATCGGCGACCTGGCCACGCAGTCGGTCTACGTCGAGATCGCCAACCCCTTCGCGGGTCTCTCCCGCGACAACGGCACCGGCGCGATGCGAGGAGACGCCGCATGACCGGGACACTCGCCGCTCCCACCTGGTGGGACCTCACCACGCCGGCTGGCCGGTTCACGCTGTGCCCGGTGAAGGTCGACCGCGACCTTCCGCTCATCCACCGCTGGATGAACGACCCGGCGGTCGCACGCTACTGGGATCTGGCCGGACCGATCGAACGAACCAGCGCGCACCTGGCCGAACAACGGGCTCTTACTCACAGCGAGCCGTACCTCGCGCGACTCTCCGGGCGCCCGATCGGCTACTGGGAGCTGTACCGCGCGGCAGAAGACCGGCTCGCCGCCTACTGTCCAGTGCAAACCGACGACCTGGGCATCCACCTGCTCATCGGCGAACCAGACCTGCGCGGAGTCGGCCTCGGTGCGACGCTCCTGGCAGCCCTCTGCGATGCGATTCAGCGCGAGTCGGGTTGCCGTATCGTCGCAGAGCCCGATGAACGCAACGTCGCCTCCGTGCGCGCCTTCATCTCCGCTGGCTTCCGCTTCAGCGCGACGATCGATCTGCCCGAGAAGCGGGCCACCCTCGTCATCCGGGACTCTCCCGCATGACCTTCGAAGCCTGCTATGACCTGCTTGGCATCGGTCTCGGCCCGTTCAACCTCGCCTTGGCCGCGCTCGCCGAACCGATTCCCGGCCTGCGCACGCTGTTCCTGGACGAGAATCCGCGCTTCTCCTGGCACCCGGGCATGATGGTCGACGGCGCGACCCTCCAGGTACCGTTCCTCGCCGATCTCGTCACCCTGGTCGATCCCGCAAACCGGCACAGCTATCTGGCCTACCTGCGCGACGCCGGCCGCCTGTTCGAGTTCTACTTCGCCGAGCGCTTCCACATCCCGCGCGCCGAATACGAGTCCTACTGCCGCGCGGTCGCCGACGCGCTCGCGACGTGCCGCTTCGGGTTCAGAGTGACCGCCGTCGAGCCGGCCACGCTGCCCGACGGACGCGACGGCTTCGCGGTCGCCTTCACCGGCAACGACGGCCGTGCCCACAACGTGCTCGCCGCGAAC
>Ga0070741_10015816_pt1 | contig 12708 bp, 15 predicted proteins | sample Coa_R1_4_FD_66440 | JGI IMG/M metagenome (GOLD analysis project Ga0070741, IMG submission 66440) | Surface soil microbial communities from Centralia Pennsylvania, which are recovering from an underground coalmine fire - Coalmine... | ecosystem: Environmental > Terrestrial > Soil > Unclassified ...
TCGGCGGCGGCGATTGAGCACAACCTGCGCGATATTTTTCCTGTTTTACAACAAGGATTGCAGCAGGCAGGCTTGAAGCTCGGCACGCCGTTTTACGTGAAATACGGACGGGTGGGACTATTGAACGATGTAAATTCCGTCGTAGATGCCAAAGTCGTCGTCACGCTCATTGGCGAACGCCCGGGTCTTGGTCGGGCTGAAGCCATGAGCGCGTATATGGGCTATCGTCCCCAGCCTGATTCTACCGACGCCGACCGCGATGTGGTCTGCAACATTTTCAACGGCGGCACGAACCCATTGGAAGCGGGCGCGTACGTGGTAGAATATATCAAGCGCATGATCAAGCATCAAGCCAGCGGGATTAAATTAAAGTTGTTGGAACAGGAAAAGAACAAATAGGAGTACGACGTGGCAAGTTTGAGTCAACTCGGCAATATCTTTAATACGATTCGCGAGATAGACCTCACGCCCATCCGCGACGAAGCTACACAGCAAACGTGGGTCGCAATCGTCGGCAACCCGAATGGTGGCGCGCGTGATCTTGCGGTGGCGTTTTACCTAGCGCCGCGCGCTTTACCTCTCGATGACGCTAGCCGCGCGATGGCAGGACCGATTCTCACTAGCATCGAAAACGCCAAGCTCGTGGAGCGCGCCGACCTCGTCATCTTTGTTTTGGATTATGCGCGGCCCGCGACGGATGCCGAACGCGCCGCGTATGAAAAATGGCGCGCGGCCGACAAGAAAATCATCGTTCTTTTTAACCACGAACCAACCGGGGGCGCGGTTGTGCCGATCAATGATTGGCTCGGCGCACGCACTTTGGAGGGCCAGGTCATCAAGCGCGAATTTTTAGAAAAACAGCTCGTGCCTGCTGTATTGCAACTGCTTCCCGAACGCAAGCTTTCGCTCGCACGCAACTATCCTGTCTTTCGCGTCCCGGTTGCAAATGAAATCATCAACGAAACGTCTATCGCCAACGCGAGCTATTCTTTTAGCACGGGCCTCGCCGAAATTGTCCCTGCGTTGAATATTCCTTTTAACGTCGCCGATATGGTGATTCTCACCAAAGCGCAAGCATTTATGGTCTACCGCCTCGGCCTCATTTTTGGACTCTCGACACGCTGGCAGGACCATCTCACGGCGTTTGGCTCAACAATTGGTTTTGGATTCGTGTGGCGCACGCTGGCGCGGCAGCTCGTGGGCCTCATTCCGGGCTTGGGCGTGCTTCCGAAAGTGGCGATTGCCTATGCAGGAACGTATGCGATTGGACGCGGCGCGCTGCAATGGTACGAAACAGGAAGTCAAGTCAATCGCGAAGATATTGAACGATTTTTCCGCGAAGCCCTCGATAAAGGTAAAGCGATGGCGCAGTCGGTTGCTACCAAAGCACCAAAGATACAAGGACCAAAACTCGAGCCGCCTAAATTGCCGTTTGGAAGAAAGAAACCACCCATCCCGCAATTAACGGCAGGTGAAGAAGGTTAGATAAACTTTAATCATCCGACATGGCAATCCTTGACCCGATCAAAGCGAACATCCTTGCCATTCGCATCATTCCAAACGTGGATGGCGAGTTCGCTGAAAAAATGCAGCTTCGGCAAGGCGAGCGCAGCATCGGTTTTCTGACTGCCGATATTGACGATGCGACTTATACTGCGATTGACGAAGCGACCAAGCAAGCCGATGTCCGCGTTGCTTATGCTAAATCGTTTTACGCGGGTTCGCGGCACGCTTCGGGGCCCTTATCCGGTGAAATCATTGCCATTCTCGCAGGACCTGATCCCGCCGAAGTACGCGCGGGGTTGAACGCTTCGATTGCATATATTCGTGACGAAGCATATTTTTACGCGGCGAATGATGATGGCTCAATTGCATTTTTCCCCCATCTCATTTCGCGCACGGGTAGTTATTTGAGTCAAATTGCGGATGTGCCATTCGGTACGCCAATGGCGTATCTCATCGCCCCGCCACTGGAAGCGACCTTTGGCATTGATGCGGCACTTAAAGCCGCCAATGTCACCCTGCGCGTCTGGTTCAATCCGCCATCCGAAACCAATTTTTCCGGCGCGCTGATGACGGGCGATCAGGCGGCGTGCCGCGCGGCATGTCGCGCCTTTCAAGAAGCAGTCTTGGATGTGGCAAAGAATCCGCTAAGGTTCTAAGGCTCATAGCAAATAGGCGTAGCCAATTAAGATCGCCTATTACTTGCTACGTGCTACTTGCTACCTTTACACATGCCTGAACTCGACACCGACCTACGTTCCATTCAAGAAGTACGCCAGCTCGCCGTCGCTGCTCGAAATGCCCAGCGCGAATTTTTCCATTTTTCTCAAGAGCAAGTGGACCGCGTGTGCGCGGCAATGGCAGACGCCGCGTATAACGATTCGATGCGACTCGCACAAATGGCGACCGACGAAACGACGTACGGAATTCCCGCCGATAAACTCGTCAAGAATCAATTCAGTAGCCGCTTTCTATGGGACTCGTTGAAAGACCTCAAGACCGTCGGCGTCATCAATCGCGATGACCAGAAAAAAATCATCGAAATCGGTTGGCCTGTCGGCGTGCTCGCAGGCTTTACACCTTCCACGAATCCCACCTCAACGGCGATGTTCAAAGTCTTGATCGCGGTCAAAGCACGCAATGCGATGGTCATTTCGCCGCATCCAAGCGCCGTCAGATGTACATCTGAAACTGTGCGCGTTATGGCAGAAGCGGGCGAGCGCGCGGGAATGCCGAAAGGTCTTGTGTCTAGTCTCACTACGGTCACGATGCCCGCGTTGAATGAATTGATGAAGCATTGGGCAGTGAGTATGTTGATAGCAACAGGCGGCGAAGCAGTTGTGCGCGCCGCTCACAGTTCGGGCAAACCTGCCATTGGCGTCGGTCCCGGTAATGTGCCTGTCTATGTTGACCGCAGCGCAGATATAGTGCAAGCAGCTGACCTCATTGCGAAATCGAAATCATTTGATTGGTCAACCATTTGCGCGACCGAGCAATCGGTCGTCGCCGATGCGCCAATTGAAAAGCAGCTTGCTTCCGAAATGGAAAAACGCGGCGCGTATTTCATGGACGACGCCCAAATTGCAGCCATGTCCAAAGTCATTCATCGTCCCGACGGATTGCCTAATCCGAAAGCTGTCGGCAAATCGCCGCAGGTACTCGCGCAAATGGCAGGCATCAGCGTTCCATCGAACGCGCGCATCCTGGTTGCGCGGCTCAAAGGGGTAGGGCCCGAATATCCGCTTTCACGCGAAAAATTAACGAGCGTGCTGGGGTGGTATGTCGCAGACGGTTGGGAAAAGGGCTGTGAACGCTGTATCGAGCTCTTGAAATTCGGCGGCGATGGGCATACCCTTTCCATTCACTGCCGCGATGAAAATGTGATCATGCAGTTCGGCTTGGAAAAACCCGCCTTCCGCATCGTTGTGAACACAATGGCAACACTTGGCGCGGTGGGTTTCACCACGAACCTCGACCCTTCCATGACTCTAGCGACGGGCGGTATCGGCGGTGGCGTGTTTAGTGAAAACATTACCGTCAAGCATGTCTTGAACATCAAACGCCTCGCGTGGGGTGTCCGCGATTGGAACCCTGCCCCACAAGCGGGGGCTTTGCCGTCGAGCAAGAGTACATCAACTGTCACCGACGCGCAGATTGAGGAGATTGTACGGAGAGTGTTAGCCGATTTGAGAAAATAATGAATGCCTCATCGTAAAAAATCGCAAGACTCGCCCGCGCGGGCGGTGCGCACGGCGCGGAGAAAATCCAATCAGTCAGATACGGCGGCAGTCGCTTCTGGAGCATCCACCTCGACACCGCAAGGAGCGATGCCGCAGACCAATTCGGATTCCGAACGCGAATCCAGACGCTCGGAGGAGAGCAACAAAATGGCAGACCCCAACATGATTGCCCTCGGCATGGTCGAAACCAAAGGGCTTGTCGGTGCTATCGAAGCAGCGGACGCCATGGTGAAAGCGGCGAACGTCACGCTGATCGGCAGCGAATATATTGGCGGTGGCTTTGTCACCGTCATGGTGCGCGGCGATGTCGGCGCGGTCAAAGCCGCAACCGATGCTGGCGCAGCAGCGGCGAAACGCGTCGGCGAACTCGTCAGCGTGCATGTCATCCCACGCCCACATGAGAACGTCGAAATGATTCTCCCGCAAAACACCAGAGGCAACTTTGGCGGACGCGGCGCGGGCTAGGCGCAAGAACGGCGCAGACGTATCACCGTCAACCAATTCATTTGGCCTACGGAGGCATTGCACGCATTTCACTGCCAACGCCTCCGTGAGGTAGAAATGTTTCTTCCTGCGCGTGAATGGTCTTGCGCATGGAATACATATGGATGTAACACTGCCTCACAACTTTGACGAGGCGGACGCACCTGAAGTATTGGAGGAAGCGCGCCCTGTACTCGACCTGCCTTCTGATGCCCAACTGCGTGTCGAGAACGTGAGAAAAACTTCGCGCGGCACGGACATCGAATTTACGTACACCTCGTATGTCGAGATAGATGACGGTGAACTGCGTGCCGTCGCTGGCGTCCGTGTACAGGTGAGCGCGCACGGCGACTTGCGTTTTGACTCCAAAGGCGAACTCGTCGCGCACGAGGTTGAACCGCCCGACCCACAGGTGCGCGCAATCCGCGACCAGCTTGCCAAGCTCATTGCCAGTGGTCAGGTGTATGTTGCGAAGCCGGGCGAGAAAGTGGACCCCGACAAATTACGCGCGATGGGCAAGTCCTGGTACGTCGAAGAAGATGAGGATGGCAACAAGCACCTGCGCCGCGCGTGGATTTCATAGCACCCCTTTACGCGCGCCATATCCCGGTCTCCAAGGAGCATAACGTATGGACACACGCTTGATGAGCGCGTTCCTGAACGATCCCGGCATCAAGGGCGAATTGCCAGAAGCGATTGCGCCGGGCAAGAGTGGTGCGTATTTCGCCATTCCCGGCTTGCCTGCAACTGGTCCTCTCGACGCTCTGAAACCCGGCACCGTCGAATTTGAAGCGTCGCACCTTACGGTCATTCTGTCGTATGCCTACGATACGTGGGAAACCTATTTCGGCGCGCCGTTTGACTGGGAGCTGGGCAAAGTCCTGCCCATTGTGCCTCGCGCCGGGCGCGATTTGAACGCGTACTATGACCGCACCGCGCTCAAATTCTTTTATGATACGGATGCTCAATCCAAGAAAACGCTGTACTCTTGCGAATCATCGGATGTCGCCGCGCATGAATGCGGTCATGCCATTCTCGATGCGCATCATCCCGATTATTGGAATTCGCTCCATCCCGAAACCGGAGCGTTCCATGAAGCATATGGTGACATTACGGCGCTACTCACCACTCTCCAATTTCCTACCGTCCGCGAGCGAATGTTAAAAGAGACGGATGGCGACCTGCGTCAAAGCAGCAATGTCACGCGCCTCGCCGAGCAATTGGGCAATGAGCTCTTTATCAAATATGGCAAAGAGGTCTCTAATGCTACATCCTTGCGCGATCTAGTCAACACATTTCGCTACATAGAAACGTACAAGCTTCCGGCAAAAGCTCCCGTCTGGCGTCTTTCGTCCGAATCGCACAGCTTTTCGCGTATCTTTAGCGGCGCGTTTTATCAAATCCTCGTCGGTATCTATGAGCAAAAACGCGCGGAGAAAGCGAACATCGTGCTCGACGACGCGTTAACGCAGGCACGAGATGAAGTGGGTCAATTGCTCGCCAAGGCGCTCGTCCTTGCGCCGCCCGGCGACGCGGTTTATCGCGTCATTGCTACCGCTCTTTTAAAAGCAGAACAGCAGTTGTTCGGCGGCAAATATTTTCAAGTGATGCGTAAAGTCTTTACCAATCGCCGCATCCTGGCAGTCAAAGAGGCCGATACCTACAAGCCGCACACCAAGACGGTTGGTAGTGTCACGTCGCCTGTCAAACTCGGAACGTTGAGCCTCGAAGCCCAGCGCGCTGAAACGCTACCCCCCGACGAATTGCAAAGAGCCCTCAAGCTGCGCCCGGAAGAAATGATTTTTTCGCGTGAATTATCCCCAACGCCTGATGAGAGGGTCGTACAGTATCGCGCGCAGCGTTATATTCCTCTCAAAGGGAAACAATTCGGTCCGGCAAACGGCGCGCTCGTTCCCGTTCAGGGGGGTCTGACGTTAAATGTAGATAACACCGGAAACGTCGCGTTTTCAGGATTCTATCGCCCCGGTACCGACGACGTGCGTGCCATCCGCGACCATGTGGAAAAACTAGCCAAGCGCGACCGCATTTATGACGCCTGCCCCGGCGACGAAGCCGAAATCACGCACCTGATTACACGCGGTCAACCGTACTATATTGCCTATGACGCGCAAGGGAACAAAATTTTGAGACGCGCCTATATTTCCTGCGGCGGCTAACGGATTACTTTTTATGCCTGACCTCGACATTACCCATCCCGACATTTACGCGTACCTCGAAGAAACACTAGTCGAAGATGACCCCATCTTGCGCGAAATGGGTGACTATGGTCGCGCGCAGGGCTTTCCAATTATTGGCACGCAGCCCGGTCATCTGCTCTATTTGCTCGCCCGCGCGATCAACGCCAAGCGTGTATTGGAACTCGGTTCGGGCTTTGGTTATTCTGCCATGTGGTTCGCCCGCGCCGTCGGCAAAGGCGGCAAAGTGATTATGACGGAAGGCAGTGAAGAGAATGTGAACCGTGCGCGGATGTATTTCACACGCGCGGCAATGCTTGACCGTGTCGAATTCAACGTCGGCAACGCGCTCGAAATTGCCCCGCGCTATGCTGGGCCCTTTGACATTATCTTTTGCGATATAGATAAACACGATTATCCCAAAGCTATTCCAATTGCCCGCGACAAATTACGCGTTGGTGGTATTTTGGTATTCGACAATATGCTGTGGCATGGGCGCGTTCTCGATGGAAAGGATGTGGACACCCGCGCCGTCTTGGAAACTACGCGCGAATTAATGAACTCTGACGATTTCTTTACTACTCTCGTCCCATTGCGGGATGGTCAATCCATTTCATTACGGATCAAGTAACTTGATATGGACCCCTCTACGATCATCGCGCAGCTACTTTCTGGGACAGGCGTCACGGCGGGCCAATTGCCGTCGCAAGTGGATTTTTCGCTCGGCAATATTCTCCGCGCGCTCATTATTCTCGTACTGATGTATTTTGTCGCGCGCATTTTCGTTCGCATCTTGCACCGCGCGTTAAGACACTGGAAATTAGACGAGAGCGCGGAACGGGTCATCTTACAGGTCGCGTTCTACCTCGTCATTGGGCTTGGCGTCATCTGGGCGTTAGGTGGTTTCGGCTTGTCTGTTGTGCTACTCGGCATTGCAGTTGGTTTTGCCCTAAAAGATTTGATCGAAAATTTTGCGGCGGGGCTGCTTATTCTTGGCACCCGTCCCTTTCACCAGGGCGATTGGATTGAAGTTAACAACATAGAAGGTCTTGTTGAAGAAGTTGGATGGCGCGGTACGTTCGTGGACACTTTCGATGGACGTAGAGTCATCCTCCCCAACTCCATGTTGGTCAAAAATGTCGTCACGAACAATTCACGCAAGACCCAACTCCGCAGCACGATCAACCTTAGCGTAGATTTCCAGAGCGATTTCGCAGAGGTCGAATCAATCATCCTGAACGCGCTTCACAGTATCGAAGCCATCGCGCAAGACCCTCCGCCTATGGTGTTAATCGAAAGCATGAATGGCAGCGTGATGAATTTACTTATTTGGATTTGGATTATCGAGCCGTTGCATCGCCGTCGCCACACCATTTCCGATGCGCTGGATGCCATAAAAGAAGCTCTCCTATCAAACGAAATTCAAATGAACCCTGCAACGACGCCGCATTCACCCACGATCAGCAAAATCAAATGAAACGTGTTTTAAAGTGGCTCGGCGCGCTCGTACTCTTTGTATTCGCCGTTTTGATTGTATTCAACTGGAATAGTTTAGACGACGGGCTGCGTTATGTGCGCGATATGCTCGCTTATACCTCGACTCCCGCAAAGCCGCTCGCTGCTAACGGAAGATTCGGTTTTTGCCAGCAGTACATGACCTTGCGAAACGCCCAGCGCGCACAGTTCATCCAAAATTATCTCGACGAGCGGAACATTTCCTTTCAACTCCTCCCCATTTACGATAGCGGCTTTAACAATATCTTTGTACCCATCTCTGCCTCTGGTCCCTACACGATTTTCTCCGCGCATTACGACAAAAGGTATGACGACCCCGAATATCAGGGCGCGTCGGACAATTCCGCTGCCGATTGTTTGCTGCTCGTCGCGGCGGAAGAATTGAACAAACAGCAGCCAACCAAGCCCGTAGCGATTCTATTCACCGGTGAAGAAGAAGTCGGACTCGTCGGCGCAAAAGCGTTTTACGAGTACGCGACGCAAAACAATCTTCAAGTGGCACAAGCGGTAAATCTCGATAATATTGGACGCGCCGGACTTGGCTCGCGCGCATCCGGCGAACGCAGCGGTTATGCGTTCACGATTCCGTTGTTGGGCGAATTCATCTACGATGGGCGAACGCTCGCGCCCGCATTACCCTATCGCCAGCCTGATGCGTCGTTATTAGACCAGTTATCCCGCGTTGAATCTCTCACGCGCTATGACCGCATGATTGCGAAATCCGATGCGACTTTTTGGCAAGTTCAAGGTTGGAACGCCGTAACTTTATCAAGCGATGATATTTATTTCCTTGATATAACATGGCATACCTACGGTGACCGCGCAGAATTGCTTGATGAAATAAATTTTGAACGCGCGCTCAATCTGGTCGTCGGCTTTGCGCGGCAGGGAAGTTAAGAGGATTTATTTATGGACTCATTTCAAGAATATCAACGCGCCTCGCGCCGTACGTGGAGCATCGTCCACACCGACCATCCGATTGTCTATCCCACGCTGGGTCTCGTGAACGAAGCGGGCGAACTTGCGGGCAAAGTCAAAAAAATTTTCCGTGACAAAGGCGGCGTCATCTCCAAAGCCGACCGTGACGCGTTAAAATTTGAACTAGGCGATGTGCTATGGTATCTCGCGCAAATCTGCACCGAACTCGATTTGTCACTTGACGAAGTGGCACAGGCAAATATTGAAAAACTCACTTCTCGCCTCGAACGCAATCAAATTCAAGGCGAAGGCGATTACCGCTAATCCAATTCACGACGTATTTTCGTTATAAGCTGGGTGGTCGTTTGACCTCTAACCAACAGGAGGGAAAAAGAAATCTATGGCCAAAGTTTTTGAACGAATTGACGATTCCCTCCGCGCGTGGATTGAAGCGCAGTATATGTTTTTTGTGAGTACCGCTCCGTTATCCGCTGATGGATTAATCAATTGTTCACCTAAAGGGTATGACTGCTTTCGCATCCTTGACCAGTGCCACGTCGCCTACCTCGACCTGACGGGCAGCGGCGTGGAAACCATCGCGCATCTAAAAGAAAACGGTCGCATTGTATTTATGTTTTGTTCTTTTGATCCAAAACCGCGTATCGTGCGCTTGCATGGGAAAGCAAAAGTGTACGAAAATCAAACGCCTGAATTTCAGCGACTACTGCCGCTGTTTGAGCCGCGCCCCGGAATGCGCTCTATTATTCACGCTTCGCTCACGCGCATCTCCGACTCTTGCGGCTATGGTGTCCCACGTTATAAATACCTGGGTGATCGTAATACGCTATTGGATTATTGGGACAACAAAGGCAAAGTAGCGACAACCGAATATCAACGCACACGCAACGCGAAAAGCCTCGATGGGCTGCAAGGCATGGCAAGTGGCGAATAGCGGATAGCCGATAGCAGATGGCAGATTGTGATTCACAGTCGCTATTCGTGTTAGCACTCTGTCGTTCGCTATCTGCCATCCGCCATCTGCCACTAGCCCATGTCTCTCGACCCATTCAGTGTTATACTCGCCGTCAGCACGGCGAGCTTTTTTCTCGCAGTCTATTTTTTATTCCTGCTGTATTGGGATCGCAATCGTCGTACCCAAGTCTTGCGGCGCGTTAATCTTGACCAACTCGATGGCGCGGCGTTTGAAACCTTCGTCGCCGATTTATTGACACAGCGCGGCTATCGTGTCCAACAGATTGGAAAACCCGGTGACCTCGGCGTGGACTTGATTGCCGAAAAACGGCCCTATCGTTTCGCTGTACAGGCCAAGCGTCAATCGCAGCCCGTTTCCCGTCGCGCCGTAAGCGATGCCGTCGCTGGCAAAGCGCATTACAATTGCAACGCCGCGATGGTCATCACCAACAATTTCTTTTCTGTCGGCGCGCACGAACTCGCTCACTCAAACGGTTGTAAACTGGTTGACCGAAACACCTTGGCAGATTGGATGCTAGAATCAAGTCGTTAGACATTAGTTGTTACAACGCATTTCAAAAAGGGAACTTGACACGATTCCTGTGACGAAATCAATTGGAATAGCGAGAATTTCACATCGTCAGAGGCTTTTTGAAATGCGTTGTAGTGATTAGTCTTTAGATGTTAGAAGGAACTATACTTGGCTTGCGGCAAGTTAATAGCAAGTTTAGCGACTCACAACCAGCGACTAACAACTAACGACTAGAGACTGATGAAACGCCTATTCTCTGCTGCCGACATCCGTATCTGGAAAGAATGCGGCGAAACCAAAATTGACCTTGCGCCCGACGACATTGTGACGCCCGAAGCCGAAGATGTCGCCAAGGCATTGAACATCGCGCTTGTTCGCATGACCACCGACCCGCTTGCCGCCCAAGTCCGCGAAGTGGTAAAGGAAATGCAAAGCCGCGCACAGGATAAACGTCCTCCGAGTGCGCGCGGGGCAAAAGTAACGCTCGTGCAGGGCAACCGCGTCGAGTTCCAGCCCTTTCCATTTGATGTCAAACGCGATGACATGGGTATTCGCACCGCCGATGTTATCTCCGAACGCGATAGTTCGCCGCTGGGCGCGGGGTTCATGCGTTTTGAAAATGGATCGTTCGCGTGGACATTAAATTACGACGAGATTGAATATGTGATTGATGGCGAATTAGAAATTCGCGTTAGTGACGAAAGCTATGTCGGTCATGCGGGTGATGTTTTATTCATCCCACGTGGTACCAATATCCTTTTTTGCACGCGTACTTTTGCCTATTTCCTGTACGTCACGTATCCCGCCAATTGGACCGCGCAATAATATCACTCGGCAGAAGGAGGAACATATGGCGCAAACACAGCCTAGTCCACAGGCAACGCTCGAAAAGAGTAAAGGATTTATTGCCGAGTTTCAAGAATTCATTGCGCGTGGCAATGTGATTGACCTCGCTGTTGCCGTCGTCATTGGCGCGGCGTTTACCGCTGTCGTCAATTCGCTTGTCAAAGACATCATTACTCCGTTTATCGGGCTATTCACTGGCGGCATTGATTTCAGTGAGCTCTATATCAACTTGTCGGGTAAAACCTTTCCGTCATATGCGGACGCAAAGGCGGCAGGGGCGGCAGTCATCGGCTATGGCGCATTCATTCAATCCATCATTACCTTTCTCATTACCGCCTTTGCGATATTTCTGATTGTCAAAGCGGTCAATCAGTTTTATCGCAAACAAGAAGCGCCGCCCGCTGCTCCCTCCGCCGAAGAAAGACTTTTGACAGAAATACGAGACCTGCTGGCCAAGCAAACGAATCAACCCTAATGATGCCGGATTTCGAGGTACAAATATGGGCCGAAGGCGATGCCTACGAACCCTATATCGGACGATGGAGCCGCCTTGTCGCCCGCGAATTTATTGAATGGCTGCATGTTCTACCGGGCAAGCGTTGGCTGGATGTTGGATGTGGTACCGGCGCACTCACGCAAACGATTCTTGAACTCACCGCACCCGCGTCCGTTGTCGGCATAGATTCTTCCGAACGATTTATCGAGTATGCCCGCGCGCATGTACAGGACGAACGCGCGACCTTTCGCGTTGGCGAGGCGCAGGCGCTAGAAAGCGAGCGCGGCGAATTTGATATCGTCGTTTCGGGTCTCGTCTTGAATTTTGTCGCCAACCCTGCGCGGATGGTCTCCGAAATGCGCCGTGCCTGTCGTTTAAATGGTCGCGTCGCAGCCTATGTCTGGGATTATGCGGGCGAGATGCAGCTCATACGTTATTTTTGGGATACCGCAGCGGAACTCAATCCCGCTGTGCGCGACCTGGATGAAGGTAGTCGTTTTCCCATTGCGAACCAGCGCCGCTTATGGGACTTGTTTCTCGATTCGGGTCTCAACGATGTGAGGACACGCGCGATTGATGTTCCAACGTATTTCCGCGATTTCGAGGATTATTGGACGCCGTTTCTTGGAGGTGTAGGACCCGCGCCCGCTTATATTGTGTCATTGGCGGAAGAACAACGCACCGCGCTTCGTGAACAGCTCCGCGCGCGTTTGCCACAAGACCGCGATGGTTCAATCAAACTTCAGGCGCGTGCGTGGGCGGTGCGCGGCACGCGATGAACCCCAATCTGGAATCGCTGCTCGATGCGACTGACCGCGCGATGCGCGCGCGCAAGGTGGAGTATCGCGGACCCGTTCATGTCGGCGTTGATTTGGGAACGGCGTACACCGTTCTTATTGTCCTCGATGAAAATTTTAAGCCATTGGTCGGCACGTATCGTTTCGCGCAGGTTGTCCGCGATGGCTTGGTCGTAGATTTTGTTGGAGCGATTGATTTAGTAAAAGAACT
>Ga0070741_10015817_pt1 | contig 12708 bp, 10 predicted proteins | sample Coa_R1_4_FD_66440 | JGI IMG/M metagenome (GOLD analysis project Ga0070741, IMG submission 66440) | Surface soil microbial communities from Centralia Pennsylvania, which are recovering from an underground coalmine fire - Coalmine... | ecosystem: Environmental > Terrestrial > Soil > Unclassified ...
CTGGCGCGAGGTGTAGAACGTGAGACGCGTGTTGACGGCGGCTGATGTCGAATTCGCGGTGAAAGGCGGGTCTGTGTTGGCCTGCGGCGGCGGGGGCTGGCCGGAGCATGGCCGGGAGCTGGGGTCGCTCGCGGTCACCATTGGACGACCGGAGCTGGTGACGCTCGATGAGGTCGACGACAGTGCCTGGATCGCCACCGCGGCGGCGATTGGGGCGCCGGGCGGGCTGACTGACTGGCAGATGTTGGGAATCGACTATGTCACCGCGGTCCGCCTCCTCCAGGAGGCTCTCGGCGCCCCGTTGTACGGTCTCATGATCGGACAGAACGGTATGTCGAGCACGGTCAACGCGTGGCTTCCGTCCGCCGTGCTCGGTCTCAAAGTGATCGATGCCGTCGGCGATGTCCGCGCGCACCCGACGGGCGACATGGGCTCGATCGGGTTGGCGGGACGGCCCGAGCCGACCATCCAGACGGTCGCGGGCGGAAACCGCGCACGCAACTCGTACATTGAGGCCACCTTCCGTGGCGCAACCGGCAAGATCTCTCCGGTACTGCGCGCGGCGGCCGACGCGTCGGGCGGTTTCATCGCCAGTTGCCGCAATCCCATCGCTGCCAGTTATGTACGCCAGCATGCGGCACTCGGTGGGGTCAGTATCGCTCTCGAGCTGGGGCGCGCCATCGCGGACGCCGAGCCGCGCGGTGCGCAGGCAGTGCTCGACGCGATCTGCACGCGTTTGCACGGCGAAATTCTCCTGTCGGGACGTGTAGTCGGCAAGGACCTCCAATACACCAGTTCCGCTTTCGATGTCGGCCAGATCCAGCTCGATTGCGGTAACGAGCGCGCGGTGTTGCACGTGATGAATGAATACATGGCAGTGGAGGGAGCGAGCGGCCGTCTTGCGACTTACCCCGATGTCATCACCACTTTGACCACGGCAGCTACTCCGATCAGTGCAGGCCGCGTGGAGGTAGGAATGGATCTTCACGTCTTGCGGGTAGCCAAGGAGCACCTGCCGTTGTCGTCAAGCATCACGGATCCTTCGGTCTATCCCATTGTGGACAAGACGCTCGGCATTGACATTTCTTCTTACGCCTTGGGCCGCTCGTGAGCCGCCGTACGGCTGCCCTCGCCGCTATCATCGCCGGCGCGAATCTGGCGAGCGCGTCAACCAACGTTGACCCAACCGGTGTCTGGGAGGTCGTTGACTACACGGCAACGGATCCGGCTACCGGGGCCGTGCAGCATCCTTTCGGCGCGAATCCCATCGGTGCCGCGGTCTACACGGCAAAAGGGCACATGAGCGTGTTCGTGTCGGGCAGTCATCGCATGGCCTCTACGGGCACCGGAGACACGCGAGCCCGGGAGCGTGCGGACCTGCTGGATAGCATGTACGCCTACACCGGAACGTTCTCGGTTAAGGGAAGCGCCATGACGGTACACGTGCAGTCGGCTTGGCAGCCTGACTGGGTGGGAACCGAAAAAATTCGCACACTAAAGATTGATCATGACGTGCTGACGGTGACGACGCCGCCTATGACCAGCCCGGTGGATGGGAAGACCTATATCTCGATGACGAGCTTCCGGCGCGCGGAATGACATCTTTCCGCGCCTGAGCTTGCCGCGCGTCCGGGTCACCCGATCCGGGTGGCGGCGAGCCTTTCCTCATCCAGCGAATAGCCCATTCCCGGCGCATCGCCGAGATTGAGCCAGCCGTCGGTATCGGCACGCAACGGCTGTTCCATCATGTAGTCCCGACGATCCAGGTCCCACTCGGGTGGATCATAGGGAAATTCCAGGAATGGCGCATCGACGAGCCCGGCGACCAGGTGAGCGTTGGCAACGACTCCCATCCCGTTCGTCCAGGTGTGCGGAGTGAACGTGAGATGGTGCTCCTGCGCAAGGGTTGCTACGCGGCGCAGACCGGTGATGCCACCCACCAGGGCCACGTCCGGCTGCACGACATCAACACAACCGCTCGTAATGAGATCGCGCAGCTCGTGCAACTGACGAGTCATCTCGCCCGCGGCGATTCGCACGTCGGTCGCAGCCCGCAGGGCCTTCATTCCGTCCCGATCGCCGCGATGCAGTGGCTCCTCCATCCAGAAAACGGCGAGCCGCTCGAGCTCGCGAGCCACGGGCAACGCGTCTTTCAGGGTCCAAGGGTTCTGCGTATCCCACGGCATCCGCCAGCCTTGGTTGCAATCGACCATCAACTCGAGTCGGGTGCCGACCCGCGAGCGGATCGCTTCCAGCGCCTGGATGTCGTCCCGCCAGTCCCCGCGGTGAAAGCGGATCTTCAGCGCCTTGAAGCCCTGCGCCAGGTATCGTTCGGCCGCTTCCGCCATCGCGCCGGGATCACGCAGCGTGCCGGACGAAGCGTAGGCGCGCACGCGGCTCGAAAGGCCGCCCAAAAGCTTCCAACACGGTTGCCCGGTGATCTTGCCGGCGAGGTCCCAGAGCGCGAGATCCAACGGCCAGCAGCGGCCGTAGTGGAAGTCGATGTTGGACAGCACCCGGGAGTGTCGCTCGAGCGCGAGCGGGTCGGTGCCTACGAATAAGCTCTCGTGGCCCTCGAAGCCGAGCATCTTGTCACCGGACCCGACCCCGACCAGTCCGGTGTCCGTCGTCACGCGCACGATCGTTGCATCGAAGGAGACCCGCGGCTGGGTATCCCAACTCGCGTGAAAGGGCGGGTCGAGCTTCAGCCGGTGGTGGCTGATGGCGATGGACACGATGCGGTGAGTCGCCGCGGGGGTGATCGCCCTGCCGATGCCCGGCTGGGAGCTCACTTGTAGGCCGTCCAGACGGTCTTCAGATCCATGTATTTGTCGATGGCGTGATAGGAGCGATCACGCCCGAATCCCGATTGTTTGAAGCCGCCAAACGGCGTTGCCAGGGAGGAACGGTCGAACGTATTGACCCACACCGTACCGGCCTTGAGCGCACCTGAGAGGCGATGCGCGACGTTCATATCCGAAGTCCACGCGGCCGCGGCCAGACCGTAGATGGTGTCGTTGGCGAGCCGAATGGCTTCCGACTCGGAGGCGAAGGTCGTCATTGTAAGCACCGGCCCAAAGATCTCCTCCCGCGCAACGCGCATGTCGGCTCGCACGTCGTCGAGAACGGTCGCCTCCACATAGTACCCGCCGTATTCCTCGAAGGCTCGTTTCCCGCCGAAGGCGACGCGCGCACCTTGCGAGATACCGCTGTCGATGTATCCCAATACGCGTTGCATGTGGCCCTGGTCGATGAGCGCGCCCATCTGCGTGGCCGGGTCAAAAGGATGGCCGAGCGGGATCGTGGCCGCAACTCGGGCGATGGCTTCGATCAGAGCATCCTTGACGCTCTCGTGCACAATCACGCGGGAGCCGGCATGACAGGTTTCTCCCGCGTTGTAGTAGATACCCCACGCGATGCCCGAGGCGGCCGCTTCGAGGTCCGCATCCTTCATGACCACGTGTGGGCTCTTGCCCCCGCATTCCAGTGCTACGCGTTTCATGTTGGATTCGCCTGCGTAGCGTAACATCAGCTTGCCGACTTCGGTGGAGCCCGTGAAGCTCACCATATCGACATCAGCATGCAGCGCAAGAGGCTTCCCGGCTTCCTCGCCGAAGCCAGGCACGACGTTCAGCACGCCATCCGGTAGCCCAGCCTCGAGCGCCAGCTCACCGAGCCGGATGGCCGTAAGAGGCGACTGCTCGGCGGGCTTCAAGATCACGGAGTTGCCCGCGAGCAGGGCGGGGCCGAGTTTCCAGGCGCTGATGATGAGGGGATAGTTCCAAGGCACGACGGCGGCGACGACCCCAAGAGGTTCGCGCCGCACGAGCGCGAGCTCGTGGGGTGCTGTTGGAGCGACTTCGTCGTAGAGCTTGTCGGCGAATTCCGCGTAGTAAGCGATGCAATCCGCGGCGAACGTCACGTCGACATTCACCGAGTTCAGAATTGGCTTGCCGACGTCCAAAGTCTCCAGGACGGCCAGACGATCAATATCGTCGCGGATGAGCTGCGCGAACCGTTGCAGTACGCGCTTGCGAGTGCTCGGATCGGTGCGGCGCCAGGTCCCCGCATCGAAGGCCGTGCGTGCTGCGGTCACGGCTGCGTCGATGTCGGTAGGGCCGCAGCGTGCGACTTCCGCCACGACCCGGCCGTTGATTGGGCTGATGTCCGCAAACGTCCTACCGTCGGCCGCTCCGACGAGCTTGCCATTGATCAAGGCGCGGGCTTCTGGTCGGGTGGCCGCGGCGAGTTGTTCCCAGTCCTTCCGGGTGCGTGTAGCGCTTGGGATTGACATCATCAGCTCTCGGTCAACATGAGGTGGGCGAAACGCAGCAGGTCGGAATCGAGCACCGGGCGCCGGTTCGAGCGGCGCATGGCGGAGTTTTCCGGGCGCGCCATCTGCGCGGCGAGCTGCTCGGCGGTGATTCCGTCATACCCCTCACCGGAGAGGGAGATCTTGATACCGACATCTCGGATCAGGCGATCGACCGCACTCGGTAACTTGCGTGCGCTTGGAGTCTCCCCCATTGCCGCGGCGACCGCCGCATAACATCCATCGTCTTCCTCGATGTTCCAGGGTAGCGTTGCGCGAAGCGCCAAACCGACAACCCGCCCGTGGTGTATGGGGCGCAGGGACGCCAGCGCGTGTCCGATGTTATGTGCGATAGCGGTGCCGCAGTTGTCGATGGCGATACCCGCCAGGGTGGCCGCCCATTGCACCCCGCCGCGCGCTTCGATGTCGCCGGGTACCTCGACCGCGCGACGCAGGTGTTTGACAACCAGCCGGATGGCTTCGTGACAGTAGAGATTGTTGGCGGCATTGGCATTGGCGTTGGTCGCAGCCTCGATGGCATGTACGAGGGCGTCAACTCCGGTCGCGGCGGTCAAATGCGCGGGCAGGCCGGTGGTGAGCACGGGATCGAGAACCACCGCGTCCGCTTTGATCTCCTCACCCCAGAGCCAGATCTTCGTGTGGCCGGCATCGCTCAGAACAGCCGTGCGAGTCGTCTCCGAGCCGGTACCGGAAGTGGTGGGCACACACACGTTGACGACAGCGGACTTCGGGAAGGGGTTTGCGCAAAGCCCGTAGTGGCTTGCGCCCGGGCGTCCGCCGCAAATCGCGGCCACGGTCTTGCCGACATCGAGTGCTGATCCTCCACCGATGGAGATCACCGCGGTGGCCTGCTCGCTGCGAGCCACCTCGGCCGCGGCATCGACCTGGGCCATGGTGGGATCACTCTGGACGTCGTCGAACAGCACGACGCCGAGGCCTGCCTGCTGGAGCGCCGAGCGGGCCGTCTCGATCATGCCCGTCGCGCGTAGGCCGGGGTCCGCCACGAGTAGCACGGCGGCGCCGGGGGGGACCTGCTCCGCGACGAGGCTGCCGATCGTGCCCAGCGCGCCAGCGCCTTGCACGATCCGTGGAACCCGATCCAGTGTAATGGTGGTCATAAGGGAGAGGGGCCCGTTTCCGTTGCGGGGCCCAGGCTAGTCAGGCAGATCCCTCGGGCAAAGCCGAGAAATTGGCTACCCGCATCGAAAAAAGGCATTGGAATCGAGTGGGTCGCGGCGCGAGGCTACAATGGCTTAAGAGCGCGTGTTCGCGGCTCTCGGGGAGCGCTTCATGGTGAAGAAGACGATCGACAGACGCTGGCTCCCGTTGAATGCGTTGCGCGCCTTTGAGGGCGTCGCGAAGCATGGAAGCTTCACCGCCGCGGCCAACGCGCTGCTCATTTCACAAAGCGCCTTGTCCCGCCACGTGATCGCGCTGGAGCGGCTGACGGGAGTGCAGCTCTTCGAGCGCAAGCCGCATGCGCTCCAACTCACCAAGGCGGGCCAACACCTCCTGCCGGCGGTCATGAAGTCCTTCGACCGGCTCGAGTATGCGTTGGATGACATCCGCAACGAGGGCGCGCCGGCGCAACGCACGCTGCGGGTGCAGATGCCACCGAGCTTCGCCGTCCAGCTCGCTGTGCCCATCCTGCGCGACTTTCGCACGGCCTGTACTGAAGTTGATATCGACCTGATCAGTCCCTATGGCGTGGGGCCGCCGCTCGGGGACGTCGATGTGGCTGTCGTCTATTCGAGGCCGAGTGTCACCGACCTGGTGACCGATCTGCTGTGGCAAGAGCGACCGAGCATTCTCTGCCACCCGGCGGTAGCCGCGCAGCACGCGGGTAAGAGTCTGAGTGAGCTCATCGAGGCGAACGAGATCGTTCATGTCCGCATCGCCGACTTGCCGCGTCATCACGTCTGGTCGCAGTTCGTCCGCCAGGTTGGATTGCCGATCAACTATGACCGCGGCCTGGTGTTCGATACGGCGGTACTGGCCGTGCAGTACGTGATGAGTGGACAGGGGCTCGCCCTGGTCGATACCCACCTGTTCAGTGAGGAGATCCGCAGCGGACGGCTCGTTCGGCCGTTTGACGTCTCGCTGGACGATGGCTATGGCTACTACCTGATCACCCACCCGGAAGGGTTGAGCGATACGGCGATCGCACTGTTCCGGTCGTGGCTCATCGAGCGTTTTGGAACCCGTGTGACCGTCCCTGAGCCTCCAGTGCATCTGGCCGTCTCCAATGAGTGAGCCGCCTACGGGCTCGCCGAATGCGGCGAGCGCCGGCCAGGCGCTAGAAAATAACGACGGGAGTCAGTTGCATCCGGCCGCCCGGCCGCTGATCCAGGATGCGCTCCGCGGGGGCACCGACCGGCGCAGTGTCTTGCGAGTGCTCTCCTGGTTGGGTGTTTCGGTTACGTCCGCTCGGGCGTTGTTGGGACTGACCGCGGTAGCTGCCGATGCTCTACCGTGGCGCGGGCAGGGCTCCCGGCCGAGTGGGATTCCGCAGAGTCAAGCGCCGCGGCAGGGCGGCATCCTGCGATTCGTTTGCTCCGTGCAGCAGATGACCGACCCCGCCGCGACGACGTGGATCGAAGCTTCGAACCTGTTCCGCAACTCGGTGGAGTTTCTCACGTACGTCGATTCCGACAATGTGACTCACCCCTACCTCGCCGAGAGCTGGCACCCGTCCGAGGACTTGAAGACCTGGGAGTTCAAGCTCAGGGATGGCGTGCGCTGGTCGAACGGCGACCGGCTCACCGTCGCTGACGTGGCGTTCAACATCAACCGCTGGATCGCGCCCAGCTCCAAATCGCCCAACCGCACCACGTTCGCGCCCATCACCGGGATCGAGGCACTCGATGAGCTGCGCTTCCGGTTGCACCTGTCGCGGCCGATCTGCTCACTGCCCGAGCATTTGTACGCGGCAACCTGTCCGATTCTGCATCGACATTTCGAGGAGCAGGGCGCCAACTGGCCACGCAACCCTGTCGGGACGGGCCCTTTCCAACTGACCGACTACCACGTGAGTCGCATCGCCGTGTTCAAACGTCGGCGCGACTACTGGGGCCGACCCGCATACCTGGACGAGATCCGCTATCTCGACCTCGGCACGGAGGTCGCGACCCATGTCGCCGCGCTCGCGGCGGGGCAGGTGGACCTGTTGTATCGAGTGACCATCTCGGAGCTCGATCTCGTGAGCCGCTTCCCGTCCATGCGACTGCTGACCGAGCCTTCCGCGCAGACCCTGGTCATGCGGATGCAACAGGACAAGAAACCGTACGACGACGTCCGTGTGCGCAAGGCGGTCGTGCTCTCCTGCGACAGAGAGCAGATGCTACGCCTCGCGTATCGCAACCACGGCGTGCTGGGCGAACACCATCACGTTGCGCCGTTTCACCCGGATTACTTCCGTTTGCCCCCGATCAAGCGCGATGTGGCCGCCGCGCGGGGCCTGCTCGCCGCGGCGGGTTATCCCAACGGCATCGACCTGACACTGGCCCTCGGCAACACCCAAGGGCGTTACGAGCAGGATACCGCGCAGGTGCTGCAGCAGAACTGCGCGGAAGCGGGGATCCGATTGACCCTGCAGGTCATCCCGGCAGCCGAGTATTGGACCATCTGGGACAAGGTCCCTTTCGGTATCAGCTACTGGGGACATCGACCGCTCGGGATCATGGCTCTCGAGCTCGCCTACCGCTCAGGCTCAGTGTGGAACGAAAGTCATTTTGCCAATGCCCGCTTCGACGCGGCGCTCGATAAAGCCTTGGGCATCCTCGACCCGCGGCAACGCTCGCTGGCGATGGGGGATGTGGAGCGCATTCTTCAGGAGGAAGCGGTCATGGTGCAGGCGTACTTCCCGAGGAAATTCACGGTATCCAGCGAGCGCGTGCGGGGCTTCCGCGCCGACCCACAGGACTACTACCGCATGGACGGGGTATGGCTAGCGTAAGCGGCTACACCAGCCTCCCGGGATGGCTGCTGCGCAGAGTGGCCGGCATGGTGTTGACCATGCTGACCGTCTCGTTCCTGGTGTTCGCCGTTCTCGAGCTCAACATCGACGATGTTGCGGTGAAAGTCCTCGGGCAGTTCTCGACGGTGGATCAGCGGCAGGCCTGGTTGCAGGAAAACGGCTACAACGCTCCCTTCCTGCTCCGATATCTGCGTTGGTTGGGAGAGTTCATCACCGGACACTGGGGCACCTCGACGTATTATCGTGAGGACGTGCTCACCCTGATTCTCCCGCGGCTGGGCGCGTCGGGGATACTCGCCGGAGCCGCGCTACTGGCAATCGTGCCCGTGGGACTTCTCATGGGGATTATCGCGGGAGTTCGCGAGGGTTCCGCGGTCGATCGCCTGGTTTCGGTGTTCGCGATCGTCACCACCTCGATTCCAGAGTTCGCATCCGCGGTATTTCTGACGGCATTGTTTGTCTTCTGGCTGGGTTGGCTGCCTGGAGTCAGCACCATGGCGGACGGCTTTCATTTGCGCGAGCTGATCTTGCCGGTCAGTGTCCTCACTTTGTATTCCGCGGGGTACATCGCGCGCATGACGCGGTCGAGCATGGTGGACGTCATGCAGTCGCCCTACATACGAACCGCGCGCTTGAAAGGTAACTCGATGCGTCGGGTCATCCTGCATCACGCCTTGCGGAACGCGCTGATCACACCCGTCACAGTGATCATGCTGCAGATCCCGTGGTTGTTGTCAGGGGTCATTGTCGTGGAGGTGTTCTTCGCTTATCAGGGTTTCGGCACCTTGTTGTATCAGGCCGCCTTGAACACCGACATCGATCTCATTGAGGCTTGCACGATGGTGAGTGTCGCCGTGGTGGTCTTCACCCAGGTGGGCTCGGATCTGCTCTATGCATGGCTCAATCCCCGGATGTCCCTCCGCGCGCTCGGACGCTCTTCGGGTGTGAGATGAGCGTTCGCTACGCCTGGCTCAAATCCCTTGCGCGCCCGACGGCCGCGATCGGCGCGTTGCTGGTGGTCGGATGGTTGTTGGTCGCGCTGTTGTCCCGGGTGTTGGCGCCTCATGACCCGCTGCACAGCATGATTCCCCTCATGACACCGGGAGCGCGCGGGCCGGACGGCGCCGTGTTCTGGCTTGGAACGGATGCCCTCGGGCGTGATGTGTTGTCGCGGCTGATCTTCGGGGCGCGCACCGTGGTCGTGGTGGCTACCGCGGCGACATTGACTGCCTACGCCGTGGGGATCAGCACTGGGTTGCTCGCGGGCTATTTTCGTGGCCGCGTGGACACCGCGCTTTCGTTCTTCGCGAACGTGATTCTTTCGTTTCCCGTGCTCGTGCTCTATATCGTGATCATCGTCGCCCTCGGTGCTTCGGCGGCGAATGTCGTTCTTGCCGTCACCTTTGGTAGCGCGCCGGCCATATTTCGCATCGTGCGTGCGATCACGATCGATCTCAGGAGCCGTGACTTCATCGCCGCGGCGATCACACAGGGCGAGAGCACCTGGCGAATCCTACTGGTGGAGATCTTGCCGAACTCCAGCGGTGCGTTGATCGTCGATTTCTGCCTGCGGCTCGGCTACTCCGCGATCACCATGGGCGTGTTGGGATTCCTCGGCCTCGGGTTACCGCCGCCCACGCCTGATTGGGGCGGCATGGTGAACGAAGGCCGCACCATGGCGTTCGCTTTCCCGCACCTCGTGCTGTTCCCGTGCCTCGCGCTGTCGTCGCTGGTGTTGGGATTGAGCTTGCTGGCCGACGGGTTGCGTCAGTCGGCTGGCCGCATGCGGCGAGTCGGATGATGGCTGTCGCGACAGTTGCCCTCGAGGCTCGGCCGATCCTGACGGTGGAGGGGCTTACGGTCGCCCTACCACAGGGGGCGGATCGCCCCCTGGCCGTGGACAACGTGTCCCTCGACCTGCGGCGGGGAGAGATTCTGTGCATTGTCGGCGAGTCGGGCTCCGGGAAATCCGCCCTGTCCGGCGCCATCATGGGAGCGCCCGCGCCCGGGCTCAAAGTCGTGGGCGGCAGTGTGCGCCTGGGCGAGCAGGAGCTGACCCGGCTCTCCGAGCGCGCCTGGTGTCGGATCCGGGGCCGTCGGATCGCGATGATTTTTCAAGAGCCCATGGCGTCCTTGAACCCCGTGATCACGGTAGGGGCGCAGATCATGGAGGTATTCGAGCTCCACGCGCGGATGAGCCCCGCCGAGCGGCGCGAGCGAGCGCTGGCACTGATCCGTTCCATGCAGCTCCCCGAGCCGGAGAGGATCGCGGCGTCCTATCCACATCAACTCTCGGGTGGCCAGTGCCAACGCGTGATCATTGCGATGGCGCTGGCAATGAATCCCGAGGTCCTCATTGCCGATGAGCCGACGACGGCCTTGGACGTCACCACACAAGCCCAGGTCCTGAAGCTCATCCGCGAGCTCCGCGCCCTCAATGACCACGCGATCCTGTTCATCACACATGATTTCGGGGTGGTGGCGGAGATCGCCGACCGGATCGCGGTCATGCGTCACGGGCGTATCGTTGAGATTGGGGAGGCCCGACACGTTCTCACGCAACCCGAACATCCGTATACGCGTGAGCTGCTCGCAGCCGTGCCAAGCCTGGTTCCCCCTGCGATCGACGAGCAGGCGGTCGTCGTCACACCGGATTCCTCCAAGACCGTGCTTGCGGTCAGTGGCCTCTCGAAGAGTTATGGGCCGGTGCGCGCGGTCAATGAAATCTCATTCGATCTCCAGCGCGGTACGACGCTATCCATCGTGGGTGAGTCCGGTTGCGGGAAGAGCTCGCTCGCTCGCCTGATCGTCCGTTTGGCAGAGCCCACCGGGGGGCGCGTGGAGGTCAACGGCGGTTGCTTTTTGAGCTTGCGAGGCCGCGAGCTGCGGGCCTCCTGTCGCGCGGTTCAGATGATCTTTCAGGACCCCTTCGGCTCGTTGAATCCACTGCGTACAGTGGGGGCCGTCATCGAGCGGGCGGCGGTGTTGGCCGGTGCGGACCGACGCACGGCCCGCGCTCGAGCCGCGGAGTTGCTCGATCGAGTAGGTCTTCCGAAGGAAGCACTCGACCGGCGTCCGGCGGCGTTTTCCGGTGGCCAGAAGCAACGCATCGGTATCGCACGCGCGTTGGCCATGAGTCCGGACGTTCTGATCGCTGACGAGAGCTTGTCTGCGTTGGACGCCTCGTCACAGGCGCAGATCCTGGATCTGCTGCGCAAGCTGCAGAGCGAGCTTGGGCTCGCGATCCTGTTGATCACTCACGATCTGCGGGTCGCCGCCCAGATCAGCCATCGCATCGCCGTGATGCAAGGGGGGCGGATCGTGGAGATCGGCCCAGCCGAGCAGGTCATCAACTCGCCCCAGCATCCTTATACCCGCGAGTTGCTCGAGTCCGCGCCCGGGCGCGGGCTCGTGTGAAGCCAAGCGGACAGCACAATTTGACGGAGTTTCCCTGGTATGAAGAGCAACGTGAAAGCAGTCGTGATCGGCGGCGGTGTCGTGGGAGCCAGCGTGCTGTATCACTTGACCAAGGCCGGCTGGAAGGATGTCATGCTCATCGAGCGCGATGAGCTCACCTGCGGCTCGACCTGGCACGCCGCCGGTGGCATGCACACGGTCAACGGCGATCCCAACGTCGCGAAGCTCCAGCAATACACCATCAACCTCTACAAGGAGATCGAGGCGATCTCTGGCCAATCCTGTGGCGTGCACATTACGGGCGGCATCATGCTCGCCGGGACGCGCGAGCGCTTGGATTGGTTGAAGATGGCGCGGGCGCGCGGGCGGTACCTGGGGATGGAGCTCGAGCTGGTGTCGGTTCCCGAGGCGAAGAAGCTGTTCCCATTGTTGGAGGAGAAGCACTTCGTCGGTGCGATGTTCGACCCGATCGAAGGGCATGTCGATCCGTATGGCGTCACTCACGCGTACGCCAAATCGGCGCAGATCGGGGGTGCCGAGGTCGTGCGGCGCACTCGGGTGGTCGACCTGAAACCGCGTCCGGACGGATCGTGGGACGTCATCACCGACCACGGTAACGTCCACGCCGAGCATGTCGTCAACGCCGGCGGCTTATGGGCTCGTGAGGTCGGGCGCATGGTGGGTCTGGAGTTACCCATTCTCGCGATGGAGCATCAGTACCTCATTACCGAGCAGATTCCCTCGTTGCGAGGTCAGAAGGAACAACTGCATTGCATCGACTTCGAGGGGGAAATCTACCTTCGGGAGGAGCGTGGCGCGATGCTCATGGGCACGTACGAGCGCTCAGGCGTGCCATGGTCGCCAGTGGAGACCCCGTGGGATTTTGGTCAGAACCTGCTGCCGAACGATCTGGAGCGCATCGCGCCCAGCCTGGAGGTCGGCTTCGAGCACTTCCCAACACTCGGCGAGGCAGGGATCAAGA
>Ga0070741_10015818_pt1 | contig 12708 bp, 12 predicted proteins | sample Coa_R1_4_FD_66440 | JGI IMG/M metagenome (GOLD analysis project Ga0070741, IMG submission 66440) | Surface soil microbial communities from Centralia Pennsylvania, which are recovering from an underground coalmine fire - Coalmine... | ecosystem: Environmental > Terrestrial > Soil > Unclassified ...
ACCAGCTGCTGTTCGAGGAATCGACGGAGCACGGAAGGCACGAAGGCCTCGGGCTGCTGCAGGGAAAGGTGGTCGAAGTCGGCGGCACGGAAAGGGTTCCGGTGATCGGCTGGTGCCGCACGGCCCAGCACGGTCAGTCGCCTCTGTGGGACGGCGTCGCCGACAACTCCTACTTCTATTACGTGCACTCGTTCACTCCCACGGCCGGCGACGGGGTGATCGGGAGCGCGCCGCACGCGCCGGCCGCCGCGACGGCCAGGGCCAACGTGATGGGTACGCAGTTCCATCCCGAGAAGAGTGGCCCCGACGGCCTTCGCCTGTACCGCAACTTCGTCGCGATGTGCGCATGAGCGGGGTGCCGGACCCGGTCAGGCAGAGACGCTCGGATTGATCGCCAAGCGGATCATCCCCTGCCTGGACGTGGACGGCGGGCGTGTCGTCAAAGGCGTCCGCTTCCAGGAGCTGCGTGACGCCGGCGATCCCGCGGAGCTCGCCGCCGCGTACGACCGTGAGGGCGCCGACGAGATCGTGTTCCTCGACATCACGGCGTCGTCAGGCGGACGCAAGATCTTGCTGGAGGCAGTCGAGCGCACCGCCGACGAGGTGTTCATACCCCTGACGGTCGGCGGCGGCGTGCGGACCGTGGAGGACGTGGCCGAGCTTCTGACTCACGGCGCGGACAAGGTGTCGGTCAACACAGCCGCCCTTTTCGACCCGACGCTCATCGAGCGCTGCGCCCAGGTCTTCGGCTCACAGTGCGTGATCCTCGCCATCGACGCCCGTCGCCGGGAGGAGGGAGGTTGGGAGGTGTTCAGCCACGGCGGCCGGCGTCCGACAGGCCGCGATGCCATCGAGTGGGCGGTCCTCGGCGAGCGGCTCGGAGCGGGGGAGATCCTGCTCACGTCGATGGACCGCGACGGGACTCACGAGGGCTACGACGTGGAGCTGCTCGCGGCTGTGAGCGGGGCCGTCCGGCTCCCCGTCATCGCTTCAGGCGGCGCCGGCACGGCCCGGCACATGTGGGACGCGATGACCCGTGGTGGGGCCGACGCGGCGCTGGCGGCCTCGATCTTCCACTTCGGTGAGCTGTCAATCGCCGGCGTCAAAAAGGACCTGGCCGAGATGGGCCTGGAGGTGAGGCTGTGAACCCCAATTTTTCGAAGGGCCTGGTGCCCGCGGTCGTCCAGCACGCCGAGACGGGCGAGGTTCTGATGTTGGCTTACCTCGACGACGAGGCGTGGTCGCGGATGCGCGAGACGGGCCGCGCGTGGTTTCACTCCCGCGAGCGCGGCCTGTGGGAGAAGGGCGCGACATCGGGCAACACGATGGAGGTGGTCGAGACGCGCCTCGACTGCGACCTCGATGCCGTGCTCGTGAAGGTGATCCCCGCCGGGCCGGCCTGCCACACCGGCGCGAACTCGTGCTTCTTCAACTCCCCGGGGTGACCAGGCGTCTGTCCAACGGTTGGTGGCATGCATGTTTATGCATTGAAGCTGTATACTCATGCGCTCAGTGGGAAAAAGGATCAAGGTCGCCGTAGCTGGGGCCAACGGGTACGCGGGCATGACCGCCGTCACCCTCCTGGCGCGCCACCCGGACGTCGAGCTGGTCCAGCTGAGCTCGCGCACCTTTGCAAACAAGCCCTACGCCGATGTCTTTCCGCTGCTCGGCCTGCCCGGCGAATTCGTCGCCGAGCCCGCGCTCGAGGGCGTCGACGCCGTGTTCAGCTGTCTGCCCCACAACGTCGGGGCGGGCAAGGCGGGCGGGTGGCTCGAGGCCGGTGTCCGCGTGATCGACATGAGCGCGGACTTCCGCCTGCATGACGCCGCGCTCTATCCAACCTGGTACCGCCAACCGCATCCGCAGCCCGAGCTCCTGGACCAGGCGGTGTTCGGCCTGCCGGAGCTGCACGAGGCGCAGATCGCGGGGGCGAAGCTGGTCGCGTGCCCAGGCTGCTACTCGACGGCGTCGATCCTCGCGCTGGCCCCGGCGTTCGCCGGCGGCCTGGTCGGCGGAGACGTGGTCGTCGACGCCAAGTCGGGAGTCAGCGGGGCGGGCAGGTCGCCGGGTATGGGAGTGCACTTCAGCGAGGTCAACGAGTCCCTTGGCGCGTACGCGATCGAGGGCCACCGCCATGTGCCCGAGCTGACGCAGGAGCTCGCCGCACTCAACCACGGCTCGGCCCCCTCCATCACCTTCGTTCCGCACCTCGTGCCTATGACGCGCGGCCTCCTCGCCACCTGCTACTTCGACCTGAAAGGCTCGGTTTCGGAGCTGCAGGATGCATATGAGGAGTTCTACGCGGGCCAGCCGTTCGCTCGTGTTGTCGGCAGGACGCCCACGACCAAGCTGGCGACGCATTCCAACCTCTGCCTCGTCAACGTCTCGGCGCAGGGCAAAAAGGCCGTGGTGACAGCCGCCCTGGACAACCTGGTCAAGGGCGCTTCGGGCCAGGGCGTCGAGTGCTTCAACATCATGTTCGGCCTCGCGCGGACCGCGGGCCTGGAGGCTCCCGTCCAGTGGCCGTGACCTATCCACACGGTTTCCGCGCGGGCACCGCGGCGTGCGGGATCAAGGCGTTCACCGCCGGGGCGTCGGCGATTCCGAGCGGGCAGCGAGACGACCTCTGTGTCATCCATTCATCGCGACAGTGCGACACGGGCGGCGTGTTCACGACGAACAAGGTCAAGTCGGCCTCGGTCGTGATCGACCAGCTGCACCTGCAGCGCAACCGCGTCCAGGCGCTCGCCATAAATTCCGGCAACGCCAACGCGTGCACCGGGGCGCAGGGTTTTCGCGATGCCCTGCTCATGGCCAAGCTGGCCGCCGACCGGCTCGATCTCGACCCCGACCAGGTGCTCGTGAGCTCGACAGGGGTGATCGGGCGCTACCTGCCGATGGACGCGGTGAAGGCCGGCATCGCCGAAGCCTGCGCGAACCTCAGCGATGAGGCCGGCGAGGCGGCGGCAAAGGCGATCATGACCACCGACACCGTGCCGAAAACGGCTTCGCTCGAGCTCGACCTGGCCGGCGCGAAGGTCAGGATCGGCGGCATGTGCAAGGGCTCGGGGATGATCCACCCGAACATGGCGACGATGCTCGCCTACATCACCACCGACGCGGCGGTCGAGCCGGGGCTCATGGCGTCCCTCGTCAGGTCGATCGCCGACCGCAGCTTCAACCAGGTCAGCGTCGACGGCGACAGCTCCACCAACGACACCTTCCTGATGCTCGCCAACGGGGCGGCCGGGAACGCGCCGATCTCGGCGGGCTCCGTCGAGGCGGCATTCCTGGAGGACGCCCTGGTCGAGATCGCGCGGCAGCTGGCCCGCTCCATCGCCCGCGACGGCGAGGGCGCGACCAAGCTGATCACGGTCAAGGTCGGCGGAGCCGCCTCGGATGGTGACGCTCGGACGGCCGCGCGCGCCGTCGCCGCGTCGAGCCTGGTCAAGACCGCCGTCCACGGCGGCGACCCGAACTGGGGCCGCATCGTGTGCGCGCTCGGTTACAGTGGCGCCGAGCTCGCCCTCGATCGCCTCCACCTCAAGGTGGGCGGCCTCGTCGTCTTCGAGCGCGGCACCGGAGTCGACGTGGACCTCGCCGCCGTGCGGCGGGCATTTGAACAACCGGAGATCGAGATCGTGGCCGAGCTCGGGCTCGACGGCGGCCGCGCCGAGGCCTGGGGCTGCGACCTATCGGAGGAGTACGTGCGAATCAACGCGGACTACACGACATGACGCTGACAGTCGAAGAGCGGGCAAAGGTCCTGGTCGAGGCGCTGCCGTACATCAAGCGCTTCCACGGCCAGGTCGTCGTCATCAAGGTGGGCGGCAACGCGATCGAGCAGGCGCGCGACGACACGCTGCTCGACATCGTCCTGCTTCGTTACGTGGGCATGCAGCCCGTGCTCGTGCACGGCGGCGGCCCCGAGATCTCGGCCATGAGCGAGCGGCTCGGCCTCAAACCCGAGTTCAAGAACGGTCTGCGGGTCACCGACGAGAAGACGATGGAGGTCGTGAAGATGGTGCTGACCGGCAAGGTCAGCCCGGACCTTGTCGCCGCGATCCACCGCCTGGGCGGCCAGGCCGTCGGCATGAGCGGTGAGGACGGCCCGACCATCATCGCCGAGCCACTCGACGAGGCGATGGGCTTCGTCGGCAAGGTGACCCAGGTCAACAAGGAGCCGATCACGGCACTCCTCGGCCGGGGCTACATCCCCGTCATCGCGTCGATCGGGCTCGGCTACGACGGCCACAGCTACAACATCAACGCCGACACGGTGGCGGCAGAGATCGCCGTCGCGCTGAAGGCGGCCAAGGTCATCCTGCTGACCGACGTGCCGGGCGTGCAGGGCGTGGACGGAAACGTCGTGGCGGTGCTCTCCAGGGAGGACGCGCTCCAGCGAATCCACTCGGGAGAGGTGACGGGCGGGATGATCCCGAAGCTCGAAGCGTGCCTGCGCGCGCTTGACGGCGTGCCTCTCGCGCACATCGTCGACGGGCGCACCAAGCACGCGCTGCTGCTCGAGCTCTTCACCGAGGCCGGCATCGGGACCATGGTGACGCCGTGACGAAGCCCGCGATGAGCACGGCGGAGCTCGCTGACCGGTACATGATGCGGACGGGGCGCCGCCTCCCGGTCACGTTCGTGCGCGGCAAGGGCTGCCTCGTCTACGACGACGCGGGCCGTGAGTACCTCGACATGGTGGCCGGGATCGCGGTCAACCTGCTCGGTCACTCGCACCCGGACGTCGTCGCGGCAGTCACGGCGCAGTCTGCCGCGCTCATCCACACCTCGAACCTCTACTACACGCATCCGCAGCTCGAGCTCGCGCAGCGTCTCGTCGAGCTCTCGTTCCCCTCGCGCGTCTTCCTGTGCAACTCCGGCGCCGAGGCCAACGAGGCCGCGATCAAGCTCGCCCGAAAGTGGGGCGCGCGCAACCGCGACGGCGCATTCGAGATCATCACGACCACGGGCTCCTTTCACGGACGGACCCTGGCCACGGTCACCGCCGGTGGCCAGCCGAGGTACTCGGACCCGTTCAAGCCGGTGCCACCTGGTTTCGTGCACGTCCCATTCAACGACCTCCCGGCGATCGAGAAGGCGACGACCTCGAAAACAGTTGCGGTCATGCTCGAGCCGGTAATGGGGGAGATCGGCATCGTCCCCGCCGCTCCGGGCTACCTCGCGGCTGTGCGGCGGTGGTGTGACGAGCGCAACCTGCTGCTGATCCTGGACGAAGTGCAGACCGGCCTGGGCCGGACGGGCCGCTGGTTCGCGCATCAGCACGCCGGGATCACGCCAGACGTCATGACCCTGGCCAAGGGGCTGGGTGGCGGCGTGCCGATCGGCGCCTGCCTGGCCAACCCGCGCGCCGACGTCTTCGAGCCAGGCGACCACGGCTCGACGTTTGGAGGAAACCCGCTTGCATGCGCCGCCGCGAATGCGGTGCTTCGCACGGTCGAGCGCGACGGCCTCGTCGGGCACGCGGCCGAGATGGGTGAGCACCTGGAGGCCGCGCTCCGCGACCTCGGCGTCAAAGAGGTGCGTGGCGTCGGGCTCATGCAGGCCTTCGAGCTGGCCGAGCCGAGGGCCAAGGCGGTCCAGGAAAAATGCCTGGCCGCCGGGCTCATCGTCAACGCAGTCGACGACAGCTCGGTGCGGCTCGTCCCGCCGCTCATCATCACGCCGGCCGAGATCGACCGCGCGCACGGGATCATTAAGGCTGCGCTCGCGCCGTGACCGCGACCAAGCAGGAGCGCCACAGCGCCATCCTCGAGCTCGTCAACCGCGGCTCCGTTCACACGCAGCAGCAGATCGCGGCCGCCCTCGCGAGGCGAGGCATGCGCGCCACGCAGGCGACCGTCTCCCGCGACATCCAGGAGCTCGGCCTCGTCCGCTCCGGGTCCGGCTACCGCAGCTCGGCCGGCCTCGTGCGAGAGCTCGTGCTGTCGGTCGAGCTCGTCCAGCCAATGGCGGTGATCCGCACCCCGCCCGGCACCGCCAACCTTGTGGCTCGGCGGATCGACGAGGCTGCGTTGCCCGGCGTCGCGGGGACGGTCGCCGGCGATGACACCATCATCGCCGTCCTGCGCAAGCCCGCGGCGGCGCGTGCGCTGAAGGAGCTGCTCGCGGGTGCCGGCTAGCAAGAAGCTGGTGCTCGCCTATTCGGGCGGGCTCGACACGTCGGTCGCGATCCGGTGGCTCAAGGACAAGGGCTGGGACGTGATCGCGTTCACCGTCGACCTCGGGGAGAAGAAGGACCTCGACGCGATCCAGGCTCGCGCGCTCAAGGTCGGCGCGTCGGCGGCCTACGTCGCGGACGGCCGGGTGCCGTTCCTGCAGCTTTTCGTCTGGCCGTCGCTCCAGGCGGGCGCGGTGTACGAGAAGGAGTATCCACTCGCCACCGCACTCGGCCGGCCGCTGATCGCGGCAATGATGGTCGAGGTTGCGCGGCGCGAAGGCGCGCAGGCCATCGCGCACGGGTGCACCGGAAAAGGCAATGACCAGGTTCGGTTCGACGTCACGACCGCCGCGCTGGCGCCCGAGCTGCAGGTTGTCGCCCCGGTGCGGGAGTGGGGCATGAACCGTGACGACGAGATCGAATACGCGACCGCGCACGGCATCGAGGTGCCGGCGACGGCAGCCTCCCCGTACTCGACCGACGAGAACCTGTGGGGCCGCTCGATCGAGGCGGGCGTGCTCGAAGACCCGTGGGCCGAGCCGCCGAAAGACGTCTACTCGTGGACGCGGGATCCGCGGCAGTGCCCTGACGACCCGACTTACGTCGAGATCGGGTTCAAGGAGGGCCTTCCCGTCTCGCTCGACGGCAGGCCGGTCGACGCGCTGGAGCTCGTCACGCGGCTGAACCAGGTCGGTGGCGACAACGGTGTCGGGCGAATCGACCACCTGGAGAACCGCCTGATAGGCATCAAGTCTCGCGAGATCTACGAGGCGCCCGCGGCGGTGCTTCTCCTGCAGGCGCACCAGGCTCTCGAGGACATCACGCTGCCCAAGGAGGTGGCGCGCTTCAAGGACACGGTCGCCCAGCAGTGGGCCCAGATGGTGTACGACGGCCTGTGGTTCAGCCCTCTCCGCGACGCGCTGTACGCCTTCGTCGTCGAGACTCAGCGCCACGTCACCGGGGACGTGCGTCTCAAGCTGTACAAAGGCTCGGCCCAGGTGGTCGGGCGCAAAGCGCCGCAGCAGCTCTATCAGCACTCGCTGGCGACGTACGGCAAGGGCGACCAGTTCGACCAGTCGGCGGCCGCCGGTTTCATCAAGCTGTGGGGCATGGGCGTGCGCACGTCGGCGACGATCCAGGGCCGCCTTCACGCCCGCGACCTGGGCAAGCTGCTCGGCGAGCCCAAGAGGCTCACGCCATAGCACGGCCACGGTCCTCGCCCCGAACGGCGAAGGGGAAGCTCTGGGGCGGGCGCTTCCACCGCGGCCTTCTACCCGAGCTGGAACGCTTCTCGTCCTCTCTGGAGCTCGATTACGAGCTCTACCCATATGACATCGCCGGGAGCATGGCCCACGCGCAGGGCCTTGCCGCGGCAGGAATCATCTCGCGAGCCCGCCTGACCGCAATCGAGCGCGGGCTCCGCAGGGTGAGGCGCGAGCTCGACGAGGGCGCGTTCAAGTTCGAGCCGGGCGACGAGGACATCCACACCGCGATCGAGCGCCGGCTCACCGAGCTGACCCCGGCCGGCGCCTCCCTCCATGCGGGCCGGTCACGCAACGACCAGGTGGCTCTCGACCTCCGCATGTACTGCCGCGCCGCCGCCTCCGAAGCCGTCAATGGCATATCCGGCCTGGTCGACGCCCTCGCGACGAAGGCGCGGGCGCACGCGGCCTGGGTGATGCCCGGATACACGCACCTCCAGCGCGCCCAACCGATCACAGCCGGCCATCACCTACTGGCCCACGCCGAGCCGTTGCTGCGCGACGCGCTTCGGTTCCAGCATGCGTACGAGGCCGCCGACGAGATGCCGCTCGGCGCGGCGGCGCTGGCCGGCTCGACACTGCCGTTGCGCCGCGACGTCGTGGCGAAGCAGCTCGGCTTCGCCCGGCTCAGCGCCAACAGCGTGGACGCAGTCTCGGACCGTGACTTCGCGCTGGACCTGGTCTACGCGTGCGCCAGCACGTCGATCCATCTCAGCCGGCTGGGCGAAGACGTCGTGCTGTGGGCGAGCTCGGAGTTCGGGTTCGTCCGGCTCGCGGACGAGATCTCGACGGGTTCGAGCCTCATGCCGCAGAAGAAGAACCCCGACATCGCGGAGCTCATCCGCGGCCGGGCGGGCAGAGCTCTCGGCTCCCTGGTCGCCCTGGCGACCGTGCTGAAGGGCCTTCCGCTCGCCTACGACCGGGACCTGCAGGAGGACAAGGCTGCGCTTTTCGCCTCGGTTGACGCGATCCTGGACTCGCTGGGCGCGGCGGCCCTCCTGGTGGAGCACCTGGAGTTCGACCGGGCGCGGATGGCCGAGGCGGCTGCCGACCCGGGCCTCCTGGCCACGGATGCGGCCGAGGCGCTCGTGCGTTCGGGCGTCCCATTCCGGCGCGCGCACGAGCGCGTTGGAAAACAGGTCCGGGACGGCCGGTTCGAGGCTGCCGGCACGGCGGCCCGGTCCCTGGCCGCGCGAGACCTCCCCGGGGCGCCGAGACCTGCTCGCGTCGCCTCGCGGGCGGCGGCCGTCCGGCGGGAAGCGTCGTCGCTCCGCCGGTGGACAAAGGATCACCCGCCCGGACCGCCGCTGTAGAGTTCGGGCGGCCATGCTTCTGGCGGTCGACGTCGGCAACACCAACGTGACGCTAGCCCTGTTCGACGGCGACCGGCTCGTGGCCGACTGGCGCGTCACCTCTCACCGGGAGCGGACGGCGGACGAGCTTGCCGTCGAGCTGCGGCAGCTCTTCGAGCTGAGAGGCTTCTCGCTCGGGGTGGTGGACGGGGTTGTGATCTCGAGCGTGGTCCCGGGTATGAACCCGGCCCTGGTCGAGGCTTCGCGGCGCTACCTCAAATGCGAGCCGGTGATGGTCGGGCCGGGCGTCAAGACGAGCGTGCGGATCCGGTATGAGAACCCGAAAGACGTGGGGGCGGACCGGATCGCGAATGCCCTGGCCGCCTACACGAAGTACGGCGGCCCGATCGTCGTCATCGACTTCGGGACGGCGGTCACCTACGACGCCATCAGCGCGGAGGGCGACTACCTGGGCGGCGCGATCGCGCCAGGTGTCGAGATCTCGCTCAACGCCCTCGTCTCCCACACGGCGATGCTTCGCCGGGTCGAGCCGATCGCCCCGGACTCGGTGATCGGGCGCAACACCGTCACCTCGATCCAGTCCGGGCTCGTCTGGGGCTTCGTGGCACAGGTCGAGGGCATGGTGCAGCGCATCGTCGCGGAGCTCGGAGGCAAGGCCCGGGTGATAGCGACGGGTGGGCAGGCATCCCTGGTCGCCGACCTGACCCACGTGATAGAAACCACCGACCAGTCATTGACCCTCGATGGTTTACGCCTTATCTACGCTCAAAACTCGGACGGCGGTGATAGATAAGGACCGGTATGAAGACTGAGCAGCACGCCCACGTCTACCTTCTTGCCGGCCCCGAGCAGGCGGCCATCCGCTCGGCCCTGGCCGAGGCCGGGTTCGAGGCGCATACGCTGCGCGATCCGGCCGCCGTGGTCGCCCCGGCCGTGCTCGTCCTGGCTCCCGGGCAGGAGGCGCCGCCCGACCTGCGCGCGATCTCCGTCAGGGTTGCAGCGAGCATGCCGCCCGACGGCGTGCGTGGAATCGTCTCGGTCGCGGTGGAGAATGCCCTGCTCAGGCAGAAGATCACCGAGCTGGAGCACGAGGCGGGCCGCCGGCACCGCCAGTTCCGCGAGCTGAACCGCATCGGGATCGCGCTGTCGGCGGAGAAGGACATCGACAAGCTGCAGGCCCTGATCCTGCTCACCATGCGCCAGCTGACGAACGCCGACGGGGCGAGCCTGTGGCTGAAGACCGACGACGATGGCGGCCCGATGCTCTTCCTGGCTTCGAGCCAGAACCACTCGATCGACAAGAACACCTATTCCGCATTCAAGGTCCCGGTCGACGAGAAAACGGTCGTCGGCTACGCCGTGTCCGCCGGCGAGGCGCAGCTCTACGAGGACGCGTACACGCCGCCGCCGGGCAAGCCGCTGGGTGGCAAGGGCTTCGACACGCAGTTCGGCTATCGCACGAAGTCGATGCTCACCGTGCCCATGCGCAACTACAACAACGATGTGGTCGGCGCGGTCCAGCTGATCAACGCCAAGCGCAAGTTCGAGACGAAGCTGACAAGCGACAACGTGGACAAGGAGGTCGTGAGCTTCCGGCTGGAGGACCTCGAGATGATCGAGTCGATCGCCAGCCAGGCCGCGGTCGCGCTCGACAACAAGACGCTTCTCGATTCCATTCAGGCGCTGTTCGACGGGTTCGTCCAGGCGAGCGTCACGGCGATCGAGCAGCGAGACCCGACCACCGCCGGTCATTCGGGTCGCGTCGAGGCGCTTACGGCCCGCTTGGCGCGGGCGGTCAACGAGATCGACGTCGGCCGGTACCGCGAGGTCTACCTGACCGAAGACCAGCTGAAGGAGCTTCGCTACGCATGCCTCCTGCACGACTTCGGCAAGGTCGGAGTGCGCGAGCACATCCTGGTCAAGGCGAAAAAGCTGCTGCCCGGCCAGCTCGACGTCATCCAGGCGCGCTTCGAGTTCATCGAGCGCTCCGTGGAGGTCCGCTACGCGACAGAAAAGCTCGCCGTGCTCAGCAACGGCCACAAGGACCCCGCCGTCCTTGCCGACATCGATCGCCGCCTGATGCAGGAGCTGGCCCAGCTCGGAGAGTGGATGCACGCGATCGTGGCCGCCAACGAGCCGACGGTCATGCCGGAGGACAAGGCGACCGTGCTGGAGGAGGTGGCTCGCAAGACCTACACAGACATGTCAGGGGTCTCGCATCCCATGCTGGACCCGCGCGAGTTCCGGTTCCTGAGCATCCAGAAGGGGACGCTCGACCCGCAGGAGCGGCTCGAGATGGAGTCGCACGTCACCCACAGCTTCCACTTCCTCACCAAGATCCCCTGGACCTCGGTGATGAAGGACATCCCGGAGATCGCGTACGGCCACCACGAAAAGCTCGACGGCTCCGGCTATCCACGTGGCCTGAGCGGCGACCAGATCCCGCTGCAGGCGCGGATGATGACGATCTCCGACATCTACGACGCGCTCACCGCACAGGACCGGCCTTACAAACGGGCCGTGCCGACCCCGGTTGCTCTCGACATCCTCCATTCGGAAGCCGGCCAGGGCAAGCTTGACCGAGACCTGCTCGACGTCTTCGTCAACAAGAGGATCTACGAGGCGACCGGAGTTCGTTGAGGGTCAAGTTCTGGGGCACACGCGGCACGCGCCCGACGCCCGGCCGCCGCACGCTGCGCTACGGCGGCAACACGACCTGCGTCGAGGTTCGCGACAAGGACAACAACCTTCTCATCGTCGATTCCGGCTCGGGGATTGCGGAGCTCGGCGCCACGTTCAGCCCAACGGAGCCGCTGCAGGCTCACCTCCTGATCACCCACACGCACCTCGACCACATCCAGGGCTTTCCATTCTTCTTGCCGGCTTTCGTGCCGGGCACCCATATCACGATCGTCGGCCCGGCGGGTTCGGCGAAGTCGCTGCAGGCGGCGTTCGCCGACCAGACGGATCCCGCGTACTTCCCCGTGCGGTTGAGCCACATGCCGGCCGAGATGGAGTTCATCGAGCGAAATCCCGGTGAGACATTCGAGGTCGGTGGACTTCGGATCACGCCCCACCTCCTGATGCATCCGATCCCGACGTTCGGCTACCGGATCGACGAGGGAACGTCGCGCTTCTCGTTCGCCACCGACAACGAGCTCCCGATGTTCGTCAACGGCGAGGTCGGAACACTCAAGGAGCTCGCCAACTGGTGTCGTGACTCGGACCTGCTGGTCCACGACGCCCAGTACAGCGCCGAGGAGTACAAGACACGCGTCGGATTCGGCCACTCGAGCTACGAAGACGCGCTGTCGCTTGCCGAGATGGCAGGCGCGAAGGAGCTCGGTTTCTTTCACCACGACCCGCTTCACTCGGACGCGGACGTTGACGCCCTGATCGAGGAGGCCATGGGTAATCACCGCCAGGGCGGTGGGGCCGAAATCGACGCATTCCCCGCGGCCGAGGAAATGGAGCTCACGCTCTAGCCGCTAACCTTTTCCGAGTCGTGGCGGAAGACGAAGAACTCCCGGCGGTGATGCGCGACCGGCGCGAAAAGCTGGAACGTCTGAAGGCGGCGGGGGTGGACCCCTATTCGCGCGGATTTCTGCCCACGCACAGCTCGCAGGCCGCCCGCGAGCTCCTGGGCGACGCGGAGAAGACCGACCCCGTCGCGGTGGCCGGCCGCCTGATGGTGAAGCGCCAGCAGGGGGGGCTCGTCTTCGCGGACCTGCAGGATGGCCGCGGGCGGATCCAGCTGATGGCCAGCCGTAACGTGGTGGGAGAGGAGGCGTTTGCCTCCTTCGCGGATCTCGACATCGGCGACATCATCGGCGTGACAGGTCCGATCTTCCGGACGCGTCGGGGCGAGATCACGCTCGAGGTCCATTCGTTCCAGCTGCTGACCAAGTCCTTGCGACCGATGCCGGAGAAATGGCATGGCCTGAAGGAC
>Ga0070741_10015819_pt1 | contig 12708 bp, 7 predicted proteins | sample Coa_R1_4_FD_66440 | JGI IMG/M metagenome (GOLD analysis project Ga0070741, IMG submission 66440) | Surface soil microbial communities from Centralia Pennsylvania, which are recovering from an underground coalmine fire - Coalmine... | ecosystem: Environmental > Terrestrial > Soil > Unclassified ...
TCGGCGTTCGGATGCCAGTGCTTCCAGTGACGAAAGCCGCGCACAGGCGGTTCGCCGCCCATCACGCTCCATTCATAGCTCTCGCACAATGTTTGCAATATCGTTCGACAGACCATCATCGTGAGTGGAACGCCGTTGCAGGCGTGTTTGGAAAAGCCAAAGGGTGAATATTCAGCCGTTGTAAAGTTTTTTTCCAAGAAGCGGTCGGGATTAAATTCATTTGGATTTGAAAAAATGTTTTCGTCGCGATGACTTTCCCAGACACAGACGCGCAGCTGCCAGCCTTTCGGAAAATGAAACCCTTCGTATTCCACGTCGCGGTCAATCGTGCGATACAAATATTCGCTCTGCGCTAAACGAAGCGTCTCTAGAATGACAGACTGTAAAATGTCCGGCTTGCCGCATTCTGTCATTGCCCCATTGTTACGAATCCGTGCAATCCATTCAGGATGCGCGCCGAGCATCAGGATTGCCCACTCTGCAAGTCCCAAAACGTTTCCCGCCGCAATTTTCCAGATGAATAACAAATTGTCCACGCATGTCAGGTCAGGCATCTTTTCATCTTGAGCATGGAGGGCTGTTAGCGCGCACACCGCTTCCTCGCCATCTCGCGCGCGCTGCAAACTCGCCCATTGTGCAAACAGGATTTCCCGCATACCGTCGAGTATCTGGCGTGTCCCGGCATCCAGGGGACGCGCCAGATCACATTTTTCAAACTGTACAAATCGCAGGTGCAGACGCCGGTCGAACTCGGTGCCGGGCAAAATACCGAATAGATTTCGCACGAACGCGGCATACACAATTCGTTTCAGATAGGGTTCGGGATTAACCGCATGGTTTGGCACGCTTTGACATGCCTCCTCCATGTTCTTCAACTCACGGCGTGTCACCTCACGCGTCACCGGCAGCGCAACATCCACCACCGATTTTGAAAATGCCTTACGGAACACGTTCCCATAGACGCGATACGTCTCATCATCCATATAGCGCAAAAAGCCGCCCGAAATTTGTTTTGAAAATGGGATTGCACTCGGAACAAGAGCCTCTTCATGTGTCCGCAACAGTTTTTGCGCGCGGGCTAACCCGACCACGCAAATCACATTCGATGAGATTTGCGAAAATTTAAAGATTGGTCCATGACGCTCCGCTTGCTTCAAGAAATAGCGCCGGTCGGCGATTCCGCGAATTGCGGCGATAGGAGAGAGTGAACCTGGCGGCAGTCCTTGCGAACGACCGTACGCCGCGCGAAAGCGCCATGCGGAGACTAGTAAAAGTACAATCGAGACAAGAGCAAGAGGTAGAAGGGCTTGAGGAAGAAATACGGTCAAGGCAAGAATCAGAAGCAGCCAACCGAGCAAAACAATAGCGAGCGCGGCGTGGATATGAGGAAAGATAGTGCGGAAGCGGTCGTCGGCGACAATTTGGAGAATGGGGACAACGAGTAGAACAAGTACAAGAATCTCCAAGAGTTGAATCAACTCATTCATGCGTCAGCACCCTTATTCAGAATGGGATTGGCATACTAAAGGTTCAGTGTGAGGTTGTCAAGGGAAAGAGTAAAGATAATGGACATCCGTGAATACAATCGCTCGGCGTGGGATAAACAAGTTGAACGGGGCAATATCTGGACCCAGCCCGTTTCGCCGGACGTGATTGCTAACGCGCGGCGCGGTGAATGGAGCGTTCTGCTTACAGAACAAAAACCTGTCCCGCGCGAATGGTTTCCGCCAATGCAAGGCGCGGATGTATTGTGTCTCGCTTCGGGCGGCGGACAGCAAGCGCCGATTTTCGCGGCAGCAGGCGCGCATGTCACTGTACTTGATAATTCCCCTAAACAATTGGGGCAAGATCGGTTTGTCGCAGAGCGCGAAGGGTTATCTATCACGACGATTGAAGGCGATGCGCGTGACCTGTCCATGCTCGCGGATGAATCCTTCGATCTCGTATTTCATCCCGTCTCGAATCTGTTTATCCCCGAAATTCGCCCAGTGTGGCGTGAAGCGTTTCGCGTGTTGCGGTGCGGCGGCATTTTGCTGGCTGGTTTTATGAACCCCGCGATATATTTGTTTAGTTACGAGGCGCTGGATGGCAAAGAACCGCTCATCGTCAAAAACAGACTGCCCTACTCGGACATTCAAGACCTCCCTGAAGCAGAATTAAAACAATTAATGTCTGATGACGCGCCGTTCGAGTACAGTCACTCCTTGACCGACCAGCTGGGCGGACAGCTGGATGCGGGATTTTACTTGATCGCTTTGTACGAAGACTATCATCAAGACACCCCGCTAAGCGAATATATGCCCACCTATATCGCTACGCGGGCGATTAAACCATAGCGGTTTAGACCTTCGAGGGTCTTGTGCGACAAATGAAGTGTGATTTTTCGTCCGCGGAGCGGACAGGAAAAATCCACACTTCACGTCGCTGACCTCGAAGGTCTAATAGACCTCAATTCTAAACTCTCTTTAACCTCGCCCCGCGCCAGTTGTGCTACAATTCTAACACCCGAAGGAGTCTTGTGCGATATGCAATGCAACGCATTGCCGAACATCGCCGACCCTTCGGGTGTTAGCAATGTCACGTTTTACCACTATATTTTTGCTCGTCTCCACCGTTCTCGTTTTTTCCTTTTCCTCGACAGCAGCGCAAACTTCCAATCTTCAAGTTTACACAGCACGGGATGGTCTGGCGGGTAATTCGATAACTGCTATTACGTTCGAGCCAAACGGCAGCGCGTGGATTGGCACAACGGAAGGCGCAACCCATATTTCCAACGCGGGTTGGGTCAGTTATACGCGCGCACATGGACTGGGCGATAGCTGGGTTACGTCCATTGCCGTCGCGCCGGACAATCGCATCTGGTTCGGCACACAAAGCGGCGGCGTGAGCGTCCTGAATCCAATTTCAAAAACGCTCACGACTTTTGATCTCGATAATTCTGATATTCCCTCCAACTTTGTTACTGCGCTGGTGATTGATACGCAGAATCGCGTGTGGGTTGGCACACTTCAGAATGGTATCGCGCAATTCGATGTCGCACAAAACAAGTGGACGCAATACTCCTTGCCGAATAATCAGGTGACGACGATTTCGTTGGAAGATGACCGACCCTGGGTCGGCACGGAAAACGGGGTCTATCATTTTGATGGAAATGAATGGACGCAAGATAAAACGGTGGGCGGCGCGTCGGTGCAGCGCATTGACGCGTTCGGTGGAAATTGGTATTTAACGTCAGGTGAACAGCATTTTGTTCTCGGTAGCAATGGTTGGCACGCGAACGATGGTCCCGATGAAATCAGTGATGCATTGAACGCCGCAAATCTAACGGATGGACAAATCACTGCGTTCGGCAAAGATGAGCAACAGCGGGTGTGGCTCGGCACGACACGCGGCATTTGGCTTGTTCATCACGGCAACGCGCCGACACCACCAAAACCCCTACCCGTTGTCTTGATACACGGTTGGACAGCCCCACCGCGCGACACGTTAGCCGACAGCGAGTTTCGCTTTATCCAAAGTTACGCTGACCATGACGGGATTCCCATGTATTACCTGCGTGGCGTTTCACCCCAGAACACGCTTTATGAAAATGCTGCGATCATCCGCGACGGGATTGCGCGCGTAAAGAAAGCAACGGGCGCGGACAAGGTGAATCTCATTGCGTTTTCAATGGGCGGGATGAACACGCGCGCCTATCTCGAATCGTCGCTTTATCAAAATGATGTGAACCGTGCGATTATTCTGGGCACACCACAGGCGGGCGTCGAAGTGTGGAAACCGATTCTGGCGGAACAGATTTTACAAAAACATGACGAGCCATCGGCCATCGAACTCTCGCCAGAATATTCGGAACTCGTGAATCAAACGCGCGTGCCGAACGAAACCGTGCCGTACGATTTGTTGATTGGCGATGCGCGTCAACAAGCGGGCTTGGATTTTCTTAAGAACTTGCCCGCGAGCGACGCGCTCATTACGGTGAACAGCGCGCTGGCACTCAACGCGCCGAACGTTCGCAAACACGTGAACAGCGATTTGCACGATTGGAGTCCGCAACCCATCCCTCTCGACCTCACGGGCTATCTTTACCCGCAAACGACATGGGAACGCTATTTACGCAATGCCTTGCGAAACAATGACAATGCGCCAATTGGCTCGGAAATAACCTCTCCACCATCGCAGGATGGGACGCGCCTTGATGATACGGCATCCGCGTCCCATCCTGCGACCCCTCTCCTACAAGGAGAGGGGAGTAATCAAGCAGGAAATCATACGCCAGTCGTTACTGCCGTAATCAGCGCGGGCAAGACTGTGACACGCACCGTCGTTGTTGACCAGAATAATTCTGCGCGGTTCATCGCCTATTATCCCGGCGGAGCAATCAATTTTTCACTCATCGCGCCGAATGGAAAACGGTACGAACCGAGCGCACTACCGACGAATGAATCTGGCGTCCTAAGTCTGACGACCGACATTGCCAGCTTTAGCGGCTATGTGATCCAAAACGCGCCTGTTGGCAATTGGCAGTTGATTTTGAAACGAACCGATAGTGGGCGCACTCCCGTAAGTGTTTCCACCTATGTGGAGCTCGACGCCCAGCGCCGCATTGATGCGTTTGAAATTCCTTTTGGAATGCCATCCGGACAACCGCGCGAAATTCGCGTAAATGCCGCGCAAGCGAGCAGTGTCACCGCGCGTATTAGTATTCCTTCTACAACGCCCGGCGGTGCTTTTACATTCACCGACCTGCTGTTGTATGATGATGGTCAGCACAATGACAATGCTCGAAACGATGGAACGTTCGGCAATGTATTCACACCCGACCATCCGGGTTGGTATCTTGTCCAAATCAACGCGCAGGGGCAAGGTTGGCAGCGCGCGACGGAAGAGCTGTTTCAGGTCAATCCCTCAAATGCCAAGCTGTTGCCCGACGCGACAGTGAAGGTTGAAAATAATCAAGTAACGTTTGATGTTGGAATTCAGGCGGAGCGTGCGGGGCAGTATCTCATCAGTGCGGGGTTGATAGGTACAAGCCGCCAACAAATTATTGTGCCGGTACAATTGCGAGCGGGTGAAAATCGCGTGCCGGTTTCTTTTGATAGCGCGGTTGCTCCGTCCGGCACATATACTCTCGAATTGATCTTGCTCAATGGAAATTGGGCGGCACTTTGGACTGACGAACGCCAGCTTCAAGTGACGATTCCGCCCTCTTGATTGAAAGTATGCAATCCCGATCTCGTTCATCGCTGCGCCGCCCGCTTATCTGGCTGGGCATCATTCTCCTCATTGCGCTCGTCGTAGGCGGCGGCTATTGGTTTCTGAATCCGTCCGGTACGCATCCCCCGGCGTTGGCGACGGTGACGCGCGGCGATTTAAAGGCAATGGTCAACGCCAATGCGCGCGTCCGTTCGCAAAGAAGCGTCAAGCTCGCGTTTCCGTTTTCTGGACTCGTGACAAAAGTGAACATTCTGGAAGGCGATACGGTCAAAGCGGGCGATGTGATTGCCGAAATGGACAATCGTGACGCGCAGCGCCGCGTCGCTCAAGCCGAAGCGAATCTCGCCGCACGCCAGCAAGACCTTGCCGAAGCGCAGCAACCGCCCTCTGCGACCGAGCTGGAAATCGCGCAGCAGACGTTGAAAAAAGCCGCGCTTGCGCTCGCCGCCGCGCAAGACCAGTTTAAAAAAGATGGCTCGGAGGAAAATCGCGTGGCGCAAGAAATCGCCCAAAGCGATTATGACATTGCCCGCGCGAATTTTGACCGCCAAACCCGCGCCCCAACCACATTCGAGCTCGATACCTTGCAGCGCGCGATTGACAGCGCGCAGATGGATTTGGACAATGCGCGCGAAACGCTCGCCGAAACGCAGCTCAAAGCGCCGTTCGACGGGACCATCACCGAAGTGGATGCCGATGCGGGCGCGCTCTTGGGCGGCTACAGCCCTGTCGCCGTGCTAGAAGATACGAGCAAGCTGGAACTGCTCGCCGATATTGACGAGATTGACGTGGCGGAAGTTGAAGAAGGACAGAACGCAGATTTGCATTTTGACGCGTTCCCCGGCGACTCGGCAACGGGTAAGGTCGCACGCCTTTTCCCTGCTGCATCCAACGAACGCGGCGCGACAATCTATCACGCGATTATTTCACTTGATCCAACAGATTTGAAATTACGTCCGGGAATGGGCGCAACGGTGAGCATTGCGACGGTGGAGAAAAAGAATGTACTGCGCGTCCCATCCCGCGCCGTCAAGAATGCGGGTTCCCAAAAAATCGTCGTGGTGCTCGATGGCAGCGGCACGCGCAACGCCGTTGTTCAGGTTGGGGTCTCCGACGGTAGCGAAACCGAAATCGTCAGCGGCGTCCAAGAAGGCACGGTTATTGTGCTCGAATAATGGTGTGCGACGGCATGGCAGGCCCTTCCCCTCTGCTCTTGGGGCAGGGAGGCGTTCATCCCTACAGTTCCAAATCCGCAAACACGGGCAAATGGTCGGAGCCGTACACGTCTAATGTCCAGACTCGCGCGCGATAGGGACGAGCCGACGTGACGAAAATTTCATCCAGCTTTTGCCGTAAGCGGATGGAACGAATCGCTTGTGTCCATTGAATCTTGTCGGTCACCGCGCGCAAACCCAATTCCGCTGCATCGCGTTTCAACTGCGCCCACGTGGGTCTGCCGCCGATGCGAAACGTATTGAAATCGCCCGCGAGGATTGTAATTTCGGTTGCGGGACGCACGCGCAGGTCATCCAAGACCGCACGAAACTGCTGCCGCTTGAAGCGATAGCCCATCACGTCGAGATGCGCGGCGCAGACTCGCAATGTCACGCTATTCCATGAACCACTGCCAATCAAATTTACGCGCGGCTGCGGCTTGAGCCGATTCAGCACGGCGCGTTCGGCGCGTGGAATTTGCGCCTCTGTGAGATTCGGCAAAATGTGATGCTCAATCGAATCGAACTGCACACGCGTGGAATTCCACACCAGCGCATTTGCCTGCGGACGCGTTTTCACTCGATGATAAATGTGGTGATACGACCTATACGATTCACCTAATAAATGCGCGATGCTTGACGCATCATCGCCGTGTTCGTGCGCCGACGCCTCTTGTAATGCCAACACGTCGAGATTTTGAAAATCAGGATAGTTCTTGATTATGTCGAGCAATGCTCTGCGCCGCATCCCCACCTGTATATTCCACGAACAAAAACGCAGCGTTTGTGCCATTCTGTAAGATTACCTCACTTGTCACATCGCTTCAAATTGATACAATAGCCTGCGACTCTGCTCGAGTCAATCATGCTTCGACGCCTCTCTTTGCTCCTCCCTGTTCTCTTGTTGCTCGTCGCCTGTTCGGGTGACGCAACGCCGACCGGACAACCTTCGGCGCGCCCAACCGCGACATCCCGCCCACTGTTTTCGCTTTCATTGGGAAATGATAGCACGCCCACCGCGACCGTCGAGCCAACCGAAACGTCCGAACCGACGCCGACCGATGCACCATTATTCACCGAATACCGCGTGCGCGCGGGCGATACGCTCGGCGCGATTAGCGCGCGCTTTAATCTGTCCATCGAAGAATTGATGAAAGTCAATGACTTGATGAATCCGAATTCGCTTCAAGTTGGACAAGTGCTGAAAATTCCCACGCAGGTCGCCAAGGTCGGACCTTCCGACAAACTTGTGCCTGACAGTGAAGTGATTTATGGACCCGCGTATAAAAATTTTGAGATTAAAACGATAGCAGACAAGTACAGTGGATACCTCGCGTCGTACACCGAACGCGTAGATGGACAAATGCGTACTGGTCCTGAAATCCTTCAACTCGTCGCAGAACGATTCAGCGTTGGGCCGCGCGTCCTCCTCGCGCTCTTGGAATTGCAAGGTCACTGGGTCACTTCTACTACCTTAAGCGATACGCAAGTGATGTATCCAATGGGCTATGCTGACGGCGTACACCATGACCTCTATCTTCAGGCACAATGGGCGGCGAATCAACTCAACGCGGGCTATTATGGAAAAATTTCGGGACGGCTGGGCATTCTCAATTTTACTGACCAACAACGCGCCCGTATTCCGGGCGGAGTGAATCCCGGCACCGCCGCGATCCAAAATGTATTGGCGAAAACCGCGTCGTGGGACGATTGGCAAACTCTGATCGCGCCGAGCGGGTTTAAAGCGGCATACGAAAAATTATTCGGCGACCCATTTCAATATCAGGTCAAACCAATTCTGCCCGCCGATTTGCAGCAGCCGCTTTTGAAGCTGCCGCTCGAAGAAGGCAAGCTCTGGTATTTTACGGGCGGTCCTCATGCAGGTTGGGTGGACGGCAGTCCATGGGCGGCAGTGGATTTCGCGCCTGCTGACCAAGCGGGTTCGTGTTGGCCCTCGACGTATTGGGTGAAAGCCGCCGCGCCCGGCGTGATTACATCATCGGAATATGGCCGCGTGGTGGAAGATTTAGACGGCGATGGGTTTCAGGGAACGGGCTGGGCACTCCTCTATATGCACATGGGCGATGAGGGACGCGTGGAAGTGGGAACAAACATAAAAACCGACGACCCGATTGGCCATCCGTCGTGTCAGGGTGGCGCGGCAGAAACGAGTCACGTTCACTTTGCGCGTTTGTATAATGGGCAATGGATTCCTGCAGGGGATGCGAAAATTCCGATGGTGCTTTCGGGCTGGACGTTCAGCGGCGATTCGCAAGAGTACGACGGCGCGATGACGCGCAATGGCGAAACGCGTATCGCCGAGAACCAACGCGTCGAAGAAAAGAACGGCGTAATTCCTGATGGAGCTGAAAAGTAAGCCGCGCAATGTCGCAGCCAATAACGTTTGAATCCACCACGCGCGTCTCTCGGAGGCGCGTGTGGTCTTTCCTGCCCGCGCTATTGCTCACCATTGCCGCGACGCTGCTCGCCATCGCGCCGCGCCTCGTGCCAAACCCCGCCGCGCTCGTGATTGCGCTCGTTCTCGTTTTTCTATTCCCCGGCTATTTGCTCGAAAAAATTATCGCCCCAACTCCGCGTGAAATTTCTCTCACGCGCCTTCCGCCGTTTTTTGTCTTGAGTCTCACAGTCTGGGCAATCCCTGCCACCGCGCTCCAGCTCTTGAGTTCCGACTGGTTCACGTTTCGCATCGTTTTTGTCGTCGTGCTGTGGGGCTTGACGCTCCTCGCGTTTGTGCGCGGATTTCGCGCGACAAATACGCGTCCTGCGCTTACGACAAAAGAGATATGGATTGAACTCGCGCTCGCCGCACTGTGCGTTCTCGTCGCGTTCATCGCGAATGGGCCGCGCGACGCCGACGATTGGATGTATCTCCAAGTGGCGCAGCAAATTCTCGGCAGCAATCACTTTCAAATTCTCGCCGCGTCCGAACCGCGCTATAGCATCCGCTATGCCTTTCACGTTTGGATTTTTTTGCAAGCGTTTCTGGGGCAATGGTTGAACGTGGATTTAGTCACACTGGCGCGCGATTGGCTGCCCGTATTGCTCGCGCCGCTCGCCCTCATCAGTTTTTATGCATGGAGCCAAACATTTTTCGGACGCGCGACTGCTGCCCTCGTTGCTGTCCTCGTTCAACTCGCCATCTATGTCACATTTGCGAATGCGGATGGCTGGGGGCGCGGTTTTTTTGCGCGCAGCGCGCAGGATAAATTTCTGGTCTGGCTCGTTATCCTGCCCGTCGCGCTGACGTTTGCGTGGGGCTTACTCCGCAATGGAAAATTAAGCGCGGGATTGATGTATGGCGCGGCACTCATCGCAGGGTTGTGGGTGCATCCTGTGACGATATTCTTGGTTCTGCTGACGCTCGGCGGATTCGCGTTGTTCAATCTCATTTCGCGCACGCCCTTGCCGCGCCGCCGCTGGCTCTTGCTTCTATTGTTGAGTGTGCCTTCCCTACTCGTGCCACTCGTCATTCGCAAGACGACCTTGCCCATCGTCTTTACCGTCAATACGCCTGATGTCCTCGCCAATGTACGCATCAGCGAAGGTCGTTTGCTCTTTCAACCGCCGTTCTACATTGCTGACCCCGCGCTGATTGCAACACCGCTCGTTCTGGTCTCACTCGTGCTACTGGTGTTGTTTACGCCGCGTGTTCGACACGATACGCACATACAGTTCTTGGGGGGCAGCACACTCATTCCGCTTGCGCTTTTATTCAACCCGTTTACGGCACGTGTTCTTGGCGAGATGCTGACGCCGTGGCAGTTGTGGCGCATGACGTGGAATCTTCCTGCCGCGTTTATATGGACTGCGACGCTGTTGGAATTACCGAGCATTATTCGTCAGCGCACCACATTTTCGCCGCGAACTGCAATTCGCGTTGGCGCATTGGCACTCGTCGTTCTCGCCGCGTTGTGGTTATCGAATTTGAACACGGCTCGCGCGATGGGTCTCTTGTCCCGAGGCCATGCCCTTGAACCGCCAGTCGAAGATATGCTGCGGACGATTCAGCGCACACTGGATCAACCCGCGATGATTTTGCTCCCGCGTGATCTTACCCGCTATGCATCCGCTTATACTTTTAACGCGGTGGTTATGTCGAATGACGCGCAAAAAGAGGAGGACGAGCTCGGTCAGCAAATTGACCGCTTTTATGATACTAAGGCAGATCCGAAATTTTTGAATGGGTTTTTGAATTACTGGAAAATCGAATACGCCGTCGTCCCTAACGATTCGCTGCAAGACCTCTATTTGCGGACGCGCCCCGATACGCAAATGTTGTATCGAAATACGACGCTCACGCTTTACAAGACGACCCCGTAGAGACGCACGGCGTAGAGACGTTACGTTGTAACGTCTCTACAAAATGAATTCACTTGACATGCATGGGGACTGCGCTATACTCGAAAAACTGTGCGGCGACGTGGCCAAGTGGCTAAGGCAAGGCTCTGCAAAAGCCTGATCGTGGGTTCAATTCCCACCGTCGCCTCTAATTGAAAAACCCGAAGGTGTCTTGTGCGACATACTGCGTCGCTGACCCTTCGGGTTTTTCAATTAGTACGCGCTCCTATCGCGGAAGAATCGCACGGCGGTCAAAATGATAATCTTGAAATCGAACCAGAGCGACCAATTTTCGATATAGTACAAATCGTATTTGGTGCGCTCCCAAATCGAAGTATCGCCGCGCAAGCCATTGATTTGCGCCCAGCCCGTGATGCCCGCCTTCTCCCGATGCCGTTCCATATAACGCGGCACCATTTCGCGGAATTGCTCCACAAACGCGGGCTGTTCGGGGCGTGGACCGACGAGACTCATGTGTCCGAGAAAGACATTGATAAATTGGGGAAATTCGTCGAGCGAGGTGCGGCGCAAAAATCTGCCGACGCGCGTACGGCGCGGATCTTCTTTCGTCGTCCAACCAGGACCATCTTTTTCCGCGTCGGCGCGCATCGAGCGAAATTTGAACATCGGAAACGGCTTCGCATCCAAGCCCATTCGTGCTTGGGTAAAGAGCGCGGGCCCCGGCGAATCGAGTTTTACCAAGAGCGCGATGAGCAGCATGAACGGCGAAGTGAACACCAAGAAAATTCCACTCAAGATCATGTCCACGATGCGTTTGAGGGTGAGCCGCCAACCACGCAGCGCCACGTCGCGCATCGCCAACAGCGGCAGCCCCGACAGGTCGCCGATGTTGACTTCGGACGCCATAATTTGAAACACATCGGGAAAGACCTTGATGCTGACGCTGCCATCTTCGCATTTGCTGACGATGGACAGAATTTCTTGATGCGGCGCATCGGGCAGCGCAATAATCACTTCATCAATTCGCAGCGTACGCACCACGTCGCCCAGTTCGTCCGTCCCTGCAACGACGGGCAGCCCCAATACCTTTTGTCCCACACGGTCATCATCCAGAAATGCCACCGCGTGGTAGCCGAGTCGCGGCGAAGAGCGGATTCGTTCAAGAATGAGATTCCCCGCTTCGCCTGCGCCGACAATCAACACGCGCAGTTCGCCCAATCCCCGCGCATATGCAAGCGAACGCAACGCGCCATGCGCCAATCGTCCAACGGCGACAAACAACAGGGCAAACAGCCAGAGATACACAAGCAAAAAGCGCGGATATTCCAAATCGCGCGCCAGAACTGCCGTTACCGCCGTCGCAACAATGACGCCAATCGCGCTCGCAGGCACGAGCTTGTAAAATTCATCTAATCGGGATTCCCCGCGCAGCTGGTGATAGAGGCGATAAAAGAAATAGACGCTGATGAATGAAACAATCGTAATCGCAATCATCGGCGAGAAATCGAGAAGGTTGGGCGTGGGACCCGCCCCGCCATTCGTCTCGAACGTCACGCGATATGCCACTACGAACGCCAAGAAAATCATCAGGGCGTCGAGGAGCAGAAGTGATATGGTGAATCCAACTTCGGCGCGGCGTCGCATCTTAGTTTATTTTACCGCAGAGTTCGCAGAGGGCGCAGAGAAAAAATGGGTATTAATTTGCACGGGGTTCGTTTATTCGTAGGGGCGATTCATCGCGATGTATTCCGTCGCAAATCGCCCCTACCTCGCGGCGGCGAAAAATTTCGGGCGCAAGCGCGAGGCTGCCTTTAAGGGCGATTCCACCGCGGACGATCCAATCCATCCAAAAGGAAGTTGTCGCGCGGTAATGCTTGTCGTAAAAAATATACATGGCACGATAAAATTCCATTTGCGCTTTTTTCGACTGCTTGGACGATTCGCGTTTGTAATGCAATAT
>Ga0070741_10015820_pt1 | contig 12707 bp, 10 predicted proteins | sample Coa_R1_4_FD_66440 | JGI IMG/M metagenome (GOLD analysis project Ga0070741, IMG submission 66440) | Surface soil microbial communities from Centralia Pennsylvania, which are recovering from an underground coalmine fire - Coalmine... | ecosystem: Environmental > Terrestrial > Soil > Unclassified ...
GCGCCCGAGCCGAGCGCGTCGGACCGCGAGCTCACCGACGTGTTCGCGCGCGCCGGCCGCCAGCTCGGCGTGCCGCTGCTCGATCACATCATCCTCGCCCGCGACGGTCACTACAGCTTCGCCGACGATCCGCAGCGAAAAACGGGGCGGGGGTGAAATGTTGGACTACCGATCTCCATTGGATAGGATGAGAGCGCCCTCGCCCTCATCAAGGAGCTCGGATGCGCCGTCCGGTAGTCGCGCTGCTGCTGTTCGCCCTCGTCGGGGCGTCGCGGCCGGCGCGTGGGCAGGCGGACGTTCCCGGCGCGCGCGCGGTCGGCATGGGCGAGGCGATGCGCGCGGTGCCGTCGGGAGCGGAGGCGCCGCTGCTCAACCCCGCGGGCATGTCGCTGGCCCGCCAATACGTGATCGAAGCGATGTACGGCTTTCGCGTCGAGTCGCTGGGACATCAAGCGCACGTATCGGTCGTCGACTCGGTGACGGCGAAATTGGCGGCGGGGCTCTTCTACACGTTCGTCTACGAGACGCCGAAGCTCGGCTTCAAGTGGGCCGGCGGACAGGTCGACTCGACGACCATCACGCGCACCGGCCACGCCGCGGGGCTGGCGCTGTCGTATCCGCTCGGCGATCGCTTCATCATCGGCGCGACGGTCAAGTACCTGCACCTCGACTCGACGGCGCCGCTGCCGCCGATGACCGTGCCGCCGCAGATCACGCTCGACACGGTGAACGGCGTGACCTTCGACGTCGGGATGATTCTGCGGCTCGGCGACAAGTTCAACATCGGCCTCGTCGGGCAGAACTTGTGGGATCACGGCAGCCGCGAGTCGCCGCTGCTCCTCGGCATCGGGCTCGCCTACGTGCCGGTGCGCGTGGTGACCCTGGCGTTCGACACCACGATCAACTTCACCGGCTACCAGTCGTACAAGCTCGACATGGCGACGCAGAAGCTCAGCCTCGACGGGCGCGTGGCGGCGCGGCTGGGTCCGGGCATCGAGTTCCTCGCCGGCAGCAAGGTGCCGCTGCGCGCCGGCGTGGTGTACGACTCGGGCCTTCCCGCGACCTACCTGACGCTCGGAGTCGGCTACCTCTCGCCGACGTTCGGCATCGATCTCGGCTACCGCGTGAAGCTCCAGGGCGGGATCGAGAATTTCCTGCAGATCGGCTTCCGATTGTTCATAGACTGAGCGGATGCGATCGGGGGCGGCGGCCGGCGGCGGGAACTCGGGCCGGCTTCGGAAGTCTAAACACTCATGCGCGGTCATGCCGCACCCATCGGTATGACCCTCCGCGAGCGTCTTCTGATCCGGCGGCTGCAGCAGCGCGACGAGCGGGCGTTCGAGGAGATGGTGCGGCTGTACCAGCACAAGGTGTTCAACCTCGTGTACCGCATGATCGGGTCGGCGGAGGAGGCGGAGGACATCGCGCAGGAAGTGTTCGTGACCGTGTTCAAGGCCATCGACAGCTTTCGCGGCGAGTCGAAGTTCTCGACGTGGCTCTACCGGATCGCGGCCAATCACTGCAAGAACCGGATGAAGTACCTCGGGCGGCGATCGTACAAGGCGACCGGCGAGCTCGACGAGGCGGCCGAGCGCGAGCTGCAGGACGCGCAGCCGAGCGCCATGCGCCCGCACGTCGACGGGCCGGAGGCGGTGCTCGAGGGCTTGCAGCTCGAGCGCATGGTGCAGGCGGGGATCGCGGCGCTCGACGAGGAGCACCGCGCGCTGATCGTTTTGCGCGACGTCGAGGACTTGAGCTACGACGAGATCGCGTCGATCACCGGGCTGGCCGAGGGCACGGTGAAATCACGGCTCCATCGGGCGCGGCTCGCGCTCAAGGAGCACATGGCGAAACACATGCGGTAGAATTATCATGTCGAACGTGGACCATACCCAGGCGACGGAGCTCTTCAGCGCCTACTGGGACGAAGAGCTCCCCGACGATCAGGTCGGCGCTCTCGAAGAGCACCTCAAGTCGTGCCTGGTGTGCCGGCGCGAGTACCAGACGTTCGAGCGCACGGTGGGCGCGGTGGGATCGCTGCACCGGATGGTGGCGCCGTCCGATTTCGCCGCCGGCGTGCGCGACCAGATCCGCAAGCGCTCGCACGGTCGCTTCTTCCAGCCGCGCCGATTGGCGCAGCGGATCCCCTACGAGCTGTTCTCGATCGTCATGCTCGGCCTCTTGCTGGCGATCTACGTCGTGCTCACGCTCGGCGAGCCGTCGCACCTCAAGCTGCCGTAGCGCGAGCGCGCGGCTACTTGTGCTCGTTGTAGAAGAGCGTGATGGCGAGGCAGTGGAACGCCTCGTCGCTCGACTGCGTCACGATCTTGTCGACGATCTGAACGCCGGGATGCGAGGACAGCCACTGCGTGATCTTCTCGCCGAGCTGGTCGCGCTCCTGCGCCATGGTCGCCGAAAAAACCTTTACGCCGGTGAACTGCAAATTGTTGGAGCCCTGTCCGGTTCCGCTCGCAGCCATCTACCCTGCTTTCTTGCGCCTCATTGGGCGCGATGTTCTTTGATGACCTGGAACACTTCGTCCTCGGTCAAAATATGATCCGCGCCCTTGGCCACCCCCAGGATTCTTTTCACCAGCTCGGGCTCGGGCTCGACGTGCCGTTTGCGCAGCCAGTAGAGCACGTTCGATTCGCCGCTCATGTGGCCGATCTCGATCTCCTGCTCGCGGCCGAACATGCCGGCCGGGACTCCGGAGTAGATGCGGTCGGCGAGAAAAGCGTGGCCTTTGTGCTCGGCCTTGATGATCGCCGCCGCGTGCACGCCGGTCGCGGTGCGGAACGCGTCCGAGCCGACCAGCGGATAGTTGTGCGGGATCGGGACGTGACATGCCTTGGCCGTCAGGCGGCAGAGCAGGAGCAGCTTCGAGAGATCGCGGTCGGGCAATTCTCCGAGCAGCTTCAGGTTGAACAGCACCTGGTCGAGCGCCGCGTTGCCGACGCGCTCGCCGACGCCGAGGATGGTGCCGTGCGCGCGATCGGCGCCGAACTCGAGCGCGTGGATGGTGTTGGTGACGCCGAGGCCGCGGTCGTTGTGGCCGTGCCAGTCGATGCCGACTTTGACGCCCATGCCGTCGAGAAAGTTCCGCGTGAAGCCGATCAGGTTCTTGATGCCGTCGGGCGTCGCGTGGCCGACGGTGTCGCAGAGACACAACCGGTGCGCGCCGTGCTCGACGGCGTTGCGGAACAGCGCGGCGAGGACCTCGGGCCGCGAGCGCGTGGTGTCCTCGGTGACGTAGGTGATCTTGAGGCCGTTCGACACCGCGAAGTCGATCGCCTCGGCCGAGCGCTTGAGCATCACCTGCAGGTCCCAGCCTTCGGCGTAGAGCCGGATGGGCGAGGAGCCGATGAACGCCATGACCTCGATCGGCATGCCGAGCTTTTGCGACGCCTCGACGATCGGGCGGATGTCGGCGAGGTGCGTGCGCGCGGCGCAGGCGGCCTTGATGTTGAGCTTGCAGTCGCGGATCTCGCGGCCGAGCTCGAGCACGTCCTCGAACGCGCGCTTGCCGGCGCCCGGCAGGCCGATGTCGGTGACGTCGATGCCGATGTCGTCCATCAAGTGGACGAGCTTGACCTTGTCGTCGATGCGCGGGTCCACCACCGACGGCGATTGGATGCCGTCGCGCAGCGTCTCGTCGAAGAACGTCAGGCGGCCCTTGGCGAGCGGCGCGCGCTTCTCGAGCGAGTTCCAGTCGTAGATGATGTCGCTCTCGGTGAGCTCCTCGGGCTTTTTCCCGAGCACGCCGCCGCCGCCCTCCACGCTCACGCCGCCTCGATCGCGACCGCGATCCCCTGGCCGCCGCCGATGCAGGCCGAGCCGATGCCGAGCTTCTTGCCGCGGCGGCGGAGCTCGTAGATGAGGTGGGCGGTGATGCGCGCGCCCGAGGCGCCGAGCGGGTGGCCGAGCGCGATCGCGCCGCCGTCGACGTTCGAGCGCTCGCGGTCGAGGCCCACGTCCTTCTCGACGGCGAGGTACTGCGGCGCGAAGGCCTCGTTGACCTCGACCAGATCGAAGTCGGAGAGCTTCTTGCCGGTGCGCTCGACGAGGCGGCGGATCGCGGGCGCCGGTCCGATGCCCATGATCTTCGGATCGACGCCGGTGAACGACCAGTTGAGGAGCTTCGCCAGCGGCTTGAGCCCGAGCTTCTGGCCGGCCTCTTTCGAGCACAGCACCAGCGCGCCCGCACCGTCGGCGATGCCGGACGCGTTGCCGGCGGTGACCACGCCGTCCTTCTTGAAGACGGGCGCCAGCTTCGCCAGCACCTCGAGCGTGGTCTGCGGGCGCGGGTGCTCGTCGACGGCAAATTGCGTGGTGCCCTTCTTCGTCTTGATCTCGATCGGCACGATCTCGTCGCGGAAGCGGCCGGCCTCGTTGGCGGTGGCCCAGGCGCGCTGCGAGCGAAGGGCGTATTCGTCGCATTCCAGCCGAGTGATTTTGTATTGCTCGGCGAGGTTCTCGGCGGTGATCGCCATCGGCATGCCGGTGTACGAATCGGTCAGCGCGTCCCACAGCGTGTCGCCGAGCTGCTGCGGCTGGCCGAACGGCAGGCCCCAGCGCGCGCCGCGCACGACGTGCGGCGCTTGCGACATCGACTCGGTGCCGCCGGTCAGCACGACCTCCGCCTCGCCGAGGAGGATCTGCTCGGCGCCCGAGACGATCGCCTGGAAGCCGGAGCCGCACAGCCGATTGAGCGTCAGCGCGGCCGACGCGATCGGCGCGCCCACGCGGAGCCCGACGTGACGCGCGAGGTAGATCGAATCGGCCGACGTCTGCTGCACGTTGCCGAACACCACCTGCTCGACGGCGCCCGGCTCGAGCCCCGCCTGCGCCAATGCCGCGCGCGACGCCTCGACGGCCAGGTCGGTCGCGGTGAGCGACTTGAGCGTCCCGCCGAACGCGCCGAACGCGGTCCGCTTCGCGCCGACGATCCAGATTTCGCGCGCCAGGTGCTTCGCCATTTCGGTTCCCCTATGCTCCGATCACTTGGAGCGCTCGAACATGCCTTCGTGGTAGGCGACGATCTTTCCGACGACGGCCGAAGCCGCGACGTTGAGCGGCGACGCCAGGTAGAGCTTCCCCGGCCCCGACCGGTTTTGATAGTTGCGGTTGATGGCCGAGACCGTGACCTCGTTCGGCGTCGACGATACTCCCGGCCCGCAGCCGATGCACGCGCCGCAGCCGGGGCGGATCAGCTTGACGCCGGTGCGCTCGAAGACCTCGAGGTAGCCCTGCTTGCGGGCGTACTCCTCGACGGCCTTGGAGCCGAACTGGATGTAGAAGTTGATGCCGTCCTTGACGCGCAGCCCGGCGGCGAGCGCCTCGCGCATGACCTGCGCGTAGAGATCGATGTCGACCTCCTTGCCGGCGGTGCACGAGCCGCCGTAGGCGATCTGGATCGGGACGTCGTCGAGCTCGTCGATGAACGCGCCGTTGGTGGGATCGGACGGGATGCCCTTGGCCGGATCGCCGGGCGTCGCCACCATCGGGCGGATGGCGGCGAGATCGATCACCTGCACGCCGCCGGCGTAGGTCGCGCCGGCGTCGGGCGCGAGGACTTTTTTGCGCAGCGCCTCGACGGTGACGCCGGGGCGGCGCGCGGCGATCCAGCGCAGCGTGGCGTCGTCGGCTTCGACCACGCCGGCCTTGGCGGAGCACTCGGTCGCCATGTTGGCCAGCGTGGCGCGCTCGTCGGGCGAGAGCGACGCCAGGCCGGGCCCGCCGAACTCCATCACGCGGTTGAGCGTCTCCTGACGCTTGGCGTGATTGGCGAGGATGTGCAGCATCACGTCCTTGGCGGTGACGCCGGGGCGCAGCTCATTGATGAGCTCGAAGCGGATCGACTCGGGCACGACCACGAACGTGAAGCCGGCGTGCACCAGCGCCGCGTACTCGGTGGTGCCGACGCCGTACGCCAGCGCGCCGACCGAGCCGCCCATGCACGTGTGGCTGTCGGTGGCCTGGATGAAGTCGCCCGGCTCGATCATGCGCTCGCGCGCGATGGTGTGGCAGATGCCGGGCGAGACGCCGTCGACGGCGGCGAAGTCCTGCACGCCGGTCTTGCGCTGAAACGCGCGCTGCATGTCGCGCAGCCCCTGAATCTTGGGCGCGAACGGCGCCATCTTGGGGACGCCGTCGGCGTAGATCAGGTGATCCTCGAACACCGCGAACTGTTCCGGATTGGCCAGCCGGTAGTCGTCGCCGAACTCCTCGGCGAGGAACACGTGCACCTGCGCGGTGGTGAACTCGTGCGAGTAGCCGCCGTCGACGCGCACGCACACCGCGTCGCCCGGCTGGAGGTACGTCGTGCCGCTCGCGCCGACCACGTGCGTGGCGAGGATTTTTTCCGCCAGCGTCATCGGGCGCGCCGGCGTCGACGGGCGCTCGAGCTTGCGCTCGCCGCGCGCGATCGCTTTCGTGAACGGGAACAGCCCGCCCGCCTCGATGATCTGGCGCGTCAGCGGATCCTTGCCGCGCGCAAACTCGGCGAGCGGGATCGACTCGCCCGCCTGCAGGCGGCCGAGGAGCGCGTGATCGCCCATCAGCACGCCCTGGTTGATGTTGTTCTGCGCGTGAATCGGCGCGAACGAGGCCGCGATCGCGATCCGGATCCCCGACCACTTCTCCGCCTGCACGGCGGTCTCGCGCGACGAGCCCACGCCCTTGCGGTAGCCGGAGACGATGACCTCGAAGTTGCCCGCGATCAGCGAGCCCTCGGGGAACAGCCGCTCGCCGTTGACGGTGATGCCGGCGTACGCGTTCTTGGCGATCTCCGCCGGCTGGTAGTCGAAGCAGGCCCACGCCGGCGACATCGCGTCGGTGTTGATGTCGTCGAGCAGATCTTCCAGCCGCAGATCCTTCATCTGCAGGTCCAGCTCGCCGCGCAGCTGCCGTCGGATGAGCTCGGGGTCCTTGGTCAGGAAGAGCACGCGCTTGCCGCGCGTGAGCGAGATCGTATCGTTCGGCTTCACTCGACCTCTCTTCGGTTTTGGAACCTAACTCCTAAGAGTAAAACCCGTCAACGACAATGCCGAGCGACAAAATCGCTTGCGCCACCGCGGCTTGTCCGCCCCGCGGGGAGGCGCTAGAACATCAGGATGGTGCCGCCTTCGAGTTTTACCCTTGTGTTAGATTTTGATGGCACGGTAACACAAAAAGATGTGGGTGACGAGATCTGCGAGCGGTTCGCGCCGCCCGAATGGCGCGACATCGACGCCGAGTGGGTGCGCAACGAGATCTCGCTGCCGGAGGCGCAGCGGCGCATGTGGCGGCTGGCGCGCTGCGGGCGCGACGAGGCGATCGGCTACTCGCGCGCGATCGGCGTCGAGCGGCCGGGGCTCGCCGCGCTGCTCGACGGCGTGCGCGGCGCGGGCGGCGCGCTGTGGCTGGCGTCGGGCGGGTTCGACTTCTACATCGAGGCGATCCTCGACGGGCGGATGGCGCGGTTCGAGCGCGCGTTCTTCAACCGCGCGCGCTTCATCGACGGCGGCGTGGAGGTCGAGTTCCCGCACGGCGACCTGGCGTGCGGCCGCTGCGCGGTGTGCAAGGGCCTGGTGTGCGATCGCGCGCGCGAGCGCGGGCGGGTGATCTTCGTCGGCGACGGCGCCTCGGATCGCTGCGCGATCGGCCGCGCCGACGTGCTGTGCGCGGTGCGCGGCTCGATGCTCGAGCGCGTCTGCGCCGAGCGCGGCGTCCCCTGCGTGCCGTTCGATCGCCTCGACGAAGTGCTCGCCGCGATCTAGCGCCGAATCGACGCTACGGCGCGCAAACGCCGTTCGGACCGGTGCAGACCAGGAGCATCGGATCGCACGCGAGGCCGGGCGCGCAGCTCGACGAGTCCATGCACTTGCCGCCGATCGCCGTCGGGAAGCTGCAGAGCCCGAGCGCGTCGCAGTAAAAGCCGTCGGCGCAGGTCATGCCGGCGCACGCCTGGCGCTCGCCGACGACGGCGGGCCCGCGCAGCGCGCAGCGGCTGGTCGCCGGATCGCAGAACTGGCTCGCCGGACAGCCGCTCAACCCCGCGCCGGGCGTGCACGCCTGCCCGACGTCGAGCCACGCGCGGCACGTGCCGCTCGAGCCCGCCGGCCCGAGCCCGGCGCACGCCAGCCCGTCGGCGCACGCCTCCGGCTGCTCGCACGTCGCGCCGAGCTGCGCGTGCGCGGCGCAGTGGTGCGTGGCGCCGTCGCAGAACAGGCTCTCGTCGCACGGCGCGGTGAAGTCGTCGCAGACGTCGCCCGGCTGTCCGCCGCGCGGCGGCGTGCTGCATTTTGCTGCAATGCACAATAATCCGAACGCGCACTCGCTGCCGTCGGCGCACGCGTCGCCCTCCTGCTTGTGCACGAGGCAGGTGAACGAGGCGCCCGGCCCGGCGAGGCCGCAGTACTCGACGGTCGGATCGCAGCCGTTCGGCGGCGTGCACGGATCGCCGACGGCGGGCCACGCGACGCACCGGCCGGGACACGTGGCGCCGGCGCAGAAGCCGCCTTCGCACTCGCCGTCGCCGTGGCACTCGCCGCCCGCCGCCACCTTGGGCGCGTAGACGTGATGGCAGCGCAGGTTGAGCCGCCACTCGAGCGCACCCGCGGCGCACGGCGCGCCCGCGATCGCGTCGAGGCACTGCTGCGCGCCGCCCGCGGCGAAGCGCATGCGGTTGGCGTCGACCTCCGCACCGACGTCGAGCGCGCCCGGCGCGATCACCGCCAGCTCCGGCGGCGACGGGCAGGCGTTGCGCTCGGACGCGCCCAGCGCGCCGCAGCGGATCGCGCGGTCGCACGAGCGGCTCACCAACTGATCGCGAAAATCGTCGAAGCTCGACGGGCCGCACCCGGCGGCGCAGATCAAGAGCGCCGCCAGCCGCCTCATACCGCCACCGAGATCCCGATCGCGTCGCGCGCGTCGGCGTACTCGGGCGACAGCGCGAAGTCGATCAGATCGTCCTGCGCCCCGAGCGCGCCGCCGTCGGCCGCCAGCCGCGCCGCCGTTGGCAGATCGCCCGCCACCAGCAGCCCGAAGCGGTCGGCCGTGCGCGCCAGCCCGCGCGTGTAGCGCGACAGGTTGAGCGTGCCCTGCGGATTCTTGAGCAGCTTCTCCACCTGCGGCGTCACCGCGCGCACCAGCCCCGGCGCGGCGGCGAGCTGCGCGCGAAGTGCGGCAATTTGCCCATCGGCGTCGTCGGCCTTGAGCCCGGGCTGAACCAGCGTCACCGCCGCCAGCAGCGCGATCTTGAGCTGCCGCGCCGGCAGCGCGCCCGCGGTCGCGCGCCCCGGCCACAGGTACGTGAACGCGCGCCCGAGCTTGAACCCGAGCGCGAAGCGATCGCCGATCGCCAGCGCCTGCGGCCCGGCCAGCAGCACCGGCGGATCGAGCGCCGCCACGTGCGCCTCCGCGCCCAGCTCGACGTGGCGGTACACCTGCGGCGCCTCCACGCCGTAGAGCGGCGCGAGATATTCGAGCACGCGGCGAAACGGCTCGGGCAGAAGCTCGCGCTCGATGCGGTTCGACTCCGCGACGCCGAGCTGCTCGGCGGTGAACGGCCGCCAGCACGCGAACGTCTGCGCGAACAGCGCGCCCAGCTCGCGATCGTCGTCGGGGTGGCGCAGCTTGTCGACGAGCGCCGGCGCGATCGCGCCCGGCGCGCGCTGCAGGAAGCGCGGCCGATAGCGGCGGTACAGCTCGCCCGCCTGCGCGTCGTCCACGCCGCGCGCCACCAGCGCCGCCGCCGCGTTCCACGCCGCGTCCCAGCGCTGCCCGTCGAGGTGCAGCTTGACGAGGGCGCGCCCCGGCTCGGGATCCATCGGCGCGATGCGCAGCGAGTCGCGCAGCGCCGACGCGGTGTCGCGCCACGCGCTGGGATCGCCCTCGGTGAGCCGGGCGAGCTGCTCGCGCGGCCGCGGATCGTCGGGCGCCAGCCGCGCCACCATCTCCAGCGCCACGCGCGCCGAGTCGCGATCGGCCAGCCGCCCGCGATACAGCTCCGCCAGCCGCCACCACAGGCGCAGCGATCGCTCTCGGTCGCGATCGCCGAGGCGATGGATCAGCTTGCGGTACTGCCGCTCGAGCCGGCGCCAGTCGTTCTTGCGCGCGTGCGCCGCCTCGAGCGCCGCCAGCGCGTGATCGCGCGCGGGATCGGCGTCGAGCGCGCGCTCGAGGTGCGGCAGCGAGCGCTCGTCGTCGCCGGCGGCGGCGGCGATGCGGCCGGCATAGTCGTGCGCGTCGGCGAGATCGGGATCGAGCGCCAGCGCCTGCTCGAGGTGCGGCCACGCCGCCTGAGCCGCCGCTTTGTAGTTGGGCACGCCCGCGTGCGGCGTCCCGCTCTCGGCCTTGAACACCGCCCACGCGAGCAGCGCATGATAGTCGGCCTGGTCGGGCGCGACCTTGACCACCTCGACGAGCTTCTTGCGCGCGCCCGCGGGATCGCCGGCGGCGAGCAGATTCTCCGCCTGCTTGGCCAGCACCTCGGCGTCCATCAGCGGCGTCGGGCGCGGCGCGCCGGCGGCGCCGTCGAGCGTGTGATCGTACGCCGCGCGCGCGGTGCGCGACGACAGCACGTCGTACGCCTCGCGCAGCCGCTCGAGGATCTCCTCGACGCGCGCGTAGTCGGGCCCGAGATCGACGTCGGCGAAGCGCTCCAGCTTGAAGCGCCGGCCCAGCTCGGCGTAGGCCGCCGCCACGTCGGCGAACGGCGCGTCGCGCGGCAGGCCGAGCACGCGGTAGTGATCCTTGCCGTGCAGCGCGAAATATTCGGCGAGCACCTCCTTGCGCAGCGCCTCGACCGCCGGATCGCCGTCGGCGCGCCGGGCCGGCGCGGGCGCGGCCGGCACCTCGGCCACCATCGACGGCGCGTCGTCGTCGCTGTCGTCGAGCCCATCGGCGAACGACGCCGGCGGCTTGCCCGCTCCGCTGGGCGCCGGCCGCACCTCGGAGATGTCGTCGCCGAACAGCTCGTCGTAGAGATCCGCCTTGCCGCCGCTCCCCGGCTCCGCGCCGATCTGCGTCGTCTCGATATCGAACGGATCGCGCGCGACCGGCAGCGCATCCGGATCGGTGCCCTCGCCCGCCGCCGCGCTCGCCGGCTCGATCTCCGCCATGCCGCACAGGAGCAGCACGTCGAGCTGCACCAACATCGCCGACGGCTCCGCGCCCGCCATCACGTCCTCGACCAGCGGCCGCCGCTGCAGCGCCTCCAGCCCCTCGGCGCCGAACACGCGCACGAACGGCTCGCGGTGCCGCTCCGCCCGCAGCGTCAGCGCGATGCGCCCGCGCGCGCGCACCAGCGTGTGCGCGATCTCGTCGACGTGCGCCGTCTTCTGCAACCCGAGGAACACCAGCCGCGGCGCCTCGACCGGCGTCGCCACCAGCTCGCTCGGCGGCTGTTGCGGCTGAAAGCTCCACGCGCCGTCGGCCCAGCGCATGACGCTGGTCAGCTTCGAGCGCATCTGCGCGCCGAGCTCGTGCAAGAGATCCTTCTCGGTGATCCAGCCGAGCTCGAGCAGCACGCGCCCGAGCCGATCGTGCGACGCCTGCGCGCGCTCGAGCGCCTGCTGGTGGCGCGTCTCGTCGAGCAGCCCGCGCCCGACGAGAAAATGGCCCAGCGTCTCGGTGCGCAAATTCGACGACACCGAGACCGGCGTACCGTGGCGCAGGATGCAGTCCTTGCGCACCTTGCCGCGCATCACCGTGAGCACGCCGGTCGCGCGCTGCTCGTGAAAGTCGAGCAGCAAGCGCGCCGGCCCGCGGTCCTGCAATTTCCCCGACTGCGCCGGCGACGTCGGCAGCGGCGCCGCGTCGACGGGCTTGATCGCCGCCAGCACCTTCGGCGCGTTCGCCTTGTCGGGATTCTGCTTCTCGCGCTCCGCCGCGATCAGCTTGCGCACCAGCCCGAGCAGCTCGCGCACCTGGAACGGCTTGGCGAAGAACTCCGCGCCGGTGTCCGTCTGCAGCTTGTTGAGCGCCGCCGGATCTTTGTAGATGGCGCTGGTCACGATCAGCGGCGTGCCGGTGCCGTTCGGATGCTTGCGCAGCTCGCGGCAGAACTGAAACCCGTCCATGCGCGGCATCAGCAGATCGCTGATGACGAGATCGAAGCGCTGCTTCTCGACGGCGGCCAGGCCGTCTTTGCCGTCGGCGGTGACGACGATCTCGGGCGACAAATCGGCGAGCGCCGGATCCTTGGAGAGCAACGACTCCAGGATGCGGCGCGTGTGCTTGTCGTCCTCGACGATGAGGATGCGCAGCGGCACGTCTGCTTCAGCTTAACACTTCGGCGAGGTGGCAGGCGACGGTGTGGCCGGCCGCTTTCTCCTCGAGCGCGGGCGTCTGCTCGCGGCAGACCGCCGGGCGATTCGACTTCGCGTACAGCGGGCAGCGCGGATGAAACGCGCAGCCCGGCGGCGGCGCGCTCGGCGACGGCGGATCTCCGTCGAGGATGATGCGCGCGCGCCGTTTGGTCGGATCGGCGATCGGCACCGCCGAGAGCAGCGCGACGGTGTAGGGATGCAGCGGCCGGGCGTACAGCTCGGCGGCACGCGCCAGCTCGACGATCTTGCCGAGGTACATCACCGCCACGCGGTCGCACAGGTGCTGCACGATCTTGAGGTCGTGCGCGATGAACAGGTACGTCAGCTTCTCGCGCGCCTGGAGATCGACCAAGAGGTTGACGATCTGCGCCTGGATCGAGACGTCGAGCGCCGACA